>JADMIO011014840.1_pt1 | contig 10240 bp, 9 predicted proteins | sample 8958161 | NCBI WGS metagenome assembly JADMIO01 (sample SAMN16585339, study PRJNA669376) | soil metagenome | isolation source: Crop rotation soil | place: USA: Cullars Rotation, Alabama | collected 2011
CCCGCCTGGTTATGGATACGGTCGAGACTCTCGTGGGGCGGAATCCAGCCGAGGTCGCCGAGGCGCGTCACCGAGCGAAAGAAACCTGGCCGGTCGTCGTGGGTTTCATCGCGGGCGCTGGCTTGGGTGCGGCCTGCTATGGGCTTGTGGGGCTAAACGCCCTGGGTCTGCCCGCCGGTCTGGCGTTGGTTGCGGTGATCATACACCCGCCGGGGCCGTCGCCCGGACTGCGTTTGTGAATGGCATATTCACGCGTAAGTTCCAAGCACGTCGTGCACGCCCTCCACGGCCGTACCACCGTCTCCAACGGCCGCGGCGCACCGTTTCACCGAGCCAGAACGCACGTCGCCGGCGGCAAAAACCCGAGGATAACTCGTCTCCAGCGGGCGCGGGGAACGGCTCGCTTTCTTCCATGCTGGTGAATTGGCAACCGCAGGGCCGGTTTTGATGAAACCTTTTTCATCGCATTCGATTTCGGGGGGCAGCCAATCTGTGCAGGGTTTGGCTCCGATCATGGAAAAAATGGCTGGTGTCTCGACCGTGCGCCACTCATGCGTAATCGTGTTCTCCAACTCAGCTCCTTCCAACGCCTTTTCGCCGTTCAGCCTGCGGATTTCGGTATGGGCCAGGACCTCGATGTTTTTATTAGTCTCCACGCGCCGGGCCAGATAGCTGGACATACTTTTGGCCAGACCATCACCGCGAATTACCAGCAGGACCTTCACGGCGTGCTCGGAGAGAAACATCGCGGCCTGTCCGGCCGAGTTGCCGGCGCCAGCCACAATCACAGTTGAACCGTGGCAGAGTTTGGCTTCGCGGCCCGTAGCGGCGTAATAGACTCCAGCCCCTTCAAACTCTTCACGCCCCTCGGCCCCCAGACGCCGGTATTCGGCCCCGGTTGCTATGATGACGCATCGGGCGCGCAGTTGACCGGCACAGCCTTCCGCCTGCAGAGACGCTGCATACTCCCCGTCGGTGAAAACAAGCGAGAGCGCTTGCGCCGGGGTGGCGAACTTTGCGCCGAACCGATACGCCTGCAATTGCGCGTTGTAGGTCAGATCTCCGCCGCTGATGCCCGTTGGAAATCCGAAAAAGTTCTCGATCAAAGAAGAGGAGCCCGCCTGGCCGCCCGGTGCGAACCTTTCCAGCACCACCGTGTTGAGCCCCTCTGAAGCCGCGTTGACGGCGGCTGCCAGTCCGGCCGGTCCCGCGCCGACAATGGCAAGGTCACAGTTTAGCCCACCCTCGTCATCGATCACCAGCGTTCGCAGCAATCCGGCCACCCGCGCAACCTCTCGCAGGGAGGGATGGCGCAACGGCATGCCGGTGGCCGTGATCAGCACCGGGAGATCCCGGCTTGAGAGGTGAAGACGGCTCGACAGGGCTCGCCCAGCTTCACTCTGAGCATCGATCAATCGATGCGGGATATGGTTCTTGTCCAGAAAATCATCAAGCTGACGGCCATCGCGGGAGCCCTCGTGTGCCAGGATGCGCAACCCGGCGAACTCACGGTCCCGTTGCAGCCGGTGCCGCCGCATAATGAAGGCCTGCACAATCACTTGACTCAGGCCAGGTAATTCCGCCAGCGCCTGCCGCAACCGGCTTGCAGGCACTTCCAGTATCTCGCTTTCTTCCGCCCCACCCCGAGCGTTGGCCACCGTCGCGGTACCCGTGAGCGCCGCGCCATCTCCTGCAAAATGGCGCGGGCCGATGCTTCGGAGGATTTGTTCCTGGCCCTCGTGCGAGTCGAAGGCCTCCACTTCGCCGCGCAGGACCACGGTCAACCCGACGTCGCGCTGACCCGCTTTGTATATCGGCTCACCAGGCCGCAGAATGCGCCGTGAGCCAAGCGATTCCAGTGCGGCCAACTGCCGATCATCCAACGCCGGGTGAGCTATGCTCTCCGTGTCCCGATAAAACTGTTCGTCCTCGTCGATCGTCGCCATAGGAATCCCTTACGCTCGAATCCTCAACTCACTGTCAGCCGCGTTTGTTTCGGCGTCAACGGTAGGCAATTTGACATTGCCGGGGGTGCCGAACGTCATTCGATCACAACCACCATTTTTCCGTTAGCCGCGCTTGATTCCATCACTTCTTGTGCTTCCTCAATGTCTTCAAACTTAAACACACGGACAGGCTTGGCTTTGTAAGTTCCGGCAGCCGCCTTGTCGACAATTGATTGCATGGGCACGGCTGTAGCCGGAAATTCCGGGGTGCCGAAGACAAAACTTCCGAAGAAGGTGAAATAAACGCCGCTTGGCATTTGAAGGAGGGGGTTGAAATTGTTCACCGGGGCGAGGCCCCCAAGCCAACCGGAGAGACACATTGTTCCCCCGCGCTTTAGCATTGCTAGCGAATCCATAAAGGTCGTGTTTCCGACTAAATCAAGCACCTTATCGATCTTCTTGCGCTCAGGGATACGTTTGGAAAGGTCGGGAGTTTCAATTTCTGCACGGGTCGCGCCAAGGTCGATGAGGGAATTAAAACGCTCCTTTTTGCGGGTTGTAGCGATTATGTTCGCACCGAGGTCTGCGGCAATATTAATTGCCGCTCTGCCCAAAGCCGAAGTTGCGCCCCGAATGACAAGTGTCTCGCCTTTGGCAATTTTTAAGTTCCAGACCAGGGAGGCCCAGGCTGTCGCATAGGATTCAGGCAGGACAGCGAAATCCGCCCACGAGAGCTCTGTCTTAACAGGAATAACGTTTGTAACAGGAGGGCAGGTGTATTCGGCGTAACTTCCATTGATTGTCCTCCCCATACCGCCCATGAAAGCGGCGACTTTCGCGCCGACGGGAATCTCTCCGCCCGGACACTCTTTCACAATGCCTACGCATTCAATTCCGCTGACGGGTGCCGCTTCCGCCCACTCCCCCTTTCGCATGTGAGTTTCTGCGTGGTTGATTCCAAAACCCTTCTCCTGGATCAGAACCTGTCCGCGCGCGGGCTTCGGGTCCGGCAAATTTTCGAGGACCAGCCTTTTGTTTTTGATGGTGAGTGCTCGCATGATTGCATCCCCCCGCTGTTTCGTTGGTGATCGATGCCTTCGCTCTTTCGCGGCAACCTCACCAACACGTCCATATCTGTCAAGGCCGACGAAACCCCAGCCTTGCCTTTTCGGGCTCGTAACACTGTCTTTCGCACAAATGTGGCCCTGTTTTGGGTATTAAGGCGCGTGGCCAAAAACCATTCTGAGTTACGCTGCTTTTCTTTTCTCGCCCAGCGAGCGGAGTCGGCCAGCCCTTTGACCTATCACTTCGACGTCGCGCAGGGTGATCAACTGTTCGATCTCTGCGCCGAAGAAGATATCCAGCATCCAGCCGAACATCACGCGCAGTTTTTTCGACAGACGCGGAAGTTTCGCCCAGTAAATCGCTCGCCACATGCACCAGGCGAAGAAACCGGAAAACTTGAGGCCGTAAACCTCCGCCACGCCGGTGCGGCGACCGATCGTCGCCAATTCTCCTTGTGTCCTATAGACGAATGGCTTGAGCGGTTGGCCCAGAATCGCCGCCTCGATATTCTTCGCGGCAACGTGTGCCTCGCGCATGCCGTGCTGGGCCGTTGGCGGATAAAACTTGCCCGTCTTGGGATCGGGCACCGCCGCCGAGTCGCCCGCCGCCCAGAGCCCCGCGATTCCAGGAACACCGAGAAATTCATTCACGCGAACCCGGCCTTTCACTTTTTCGCACGGCAACCCCTCGGCTACCGGACTTGGTTTTACGCCAGCGGTCCAAAGGAGCGTGCCGGCGGGAATCGAAGCGCCATTATTCAATATCACCATCGAGCCATCGTAGCCGGCGACGTGCGCGCCCTTGATCACTTCCACTTTGCGTTGGCGCAACTTGCGTTCGGCGTACGTGCCAAGTTCTTCACCCAATTCAGGCAACAGGAAATTGCCACCGTGGACGATCACCACTCGAATAAGATCTTCGCTCAGGTCCGGGTAATGCCGCGCCGTGTCGCGCACGAAATCATTCAGCGATCCTGTGGTTTCGGCGCCGGAAAAGCCGCCGCCGGCGGTGACAAAAGTGAGCAGCCGGCGGCGAGCCGCCTCATCGCTCTGCACCGTCGCCTCTTCGAGAGCCCCAACAACCCGATTCCGCAGCATTGCCGCGTCAGCGATGTTTTTGATGGTGACCGCCCATTCGCTAACACCCGGAAGATCAAAGAAGTTCGTCTCCGATCCGAGCGCGATCAGCAGATGATCAAACTCGAAATCAACCTCCAACTTTACCACACCACTGGCGCAATGGACGACCCGGGAATTCAGGTCGATGCTTTGCACGTCGGCCTCGGCAAATTTCACGTGGCGAAGAATGCGACGGAGTGGATTCACAATGTCGCCAGGGTAAAGATCGCCCGCCGCCACCTCGTGCAGCATCGGGGTGAACAGAATGAAATTTTCCCGGCTGACCAGCGTCACATCGATGTCCGGCCGGCGCGCCAGCTTCTTTTCGAAATACATTGCAGCGCTGAGTCCGGCAAAACCGCCGCCAGCAATCACAATCTTGGTTTTCATCGTTTGTTCGGGCCAGGAAGGGAAACCCTCTAACTCAGCCCGAATCATCGGATTGCGTTACTCGGTGCGACAATGGGGAATGCTGCCCGTTTCTTGAATTCAGAATGTAGAATGCAGATTGCCAAGACAGAGAGGGCGTCTCGATACTACCGCCGAGCCGGAGCGCGGACTTTAGTCCGCAGCAACGCCCCAATTTGCAACCGTCATCGCCGATACGGGGCGCTTAAAAAGTGGGTGGACCGAGAAACCCTTAAGAAGGGTTCGGCGTTTTGTGGCCTGCAAACACCCCCCATAAATGGGGGTGTTAATGAGACGCACGCAGAACGGGGGAAGCAGTCGCAGCTTTTGATCTTGCCCTCGCCCATAAGACGTAATCACGGCGTCTTTCGAATATTGCTGCGGACTAAAGTTTCGCGCTCCGCGCGGCTTAACTGGGTTCTCGGTAGTGCACGTAAGAATGCGCCCCAATTGCGGAGACCGGAGCCTACCTCGTCTCCTCCAATTCATCTGACTCTTTGCGGAACGAACGAAAAAAGTAGTCGTTGGCCCCATGGACGCACCCTTCTGAAACGCGTTACATAGGGCCAATTGTTGTATTCCCCGGGGGGGGCGCAAAGCAACACTCAAAGCGCGGCGGAATGAGGAGAACGCAGACCATGAAGATAAGTAGCGATGCATATCGACATGGCCAGACTAGCGTGTCCGGGAACGACCCTGCTTCTTTCGCTGGATACGAGCGTGTTTGCTCCCCAATCGATCCCTGCTCATTCCATCTTGGGCCTCGCCCGATTCGTGTTGCTGATAACAGCCGCCATCTTCCTGGTGGTATTCAGCCTGCTGATTTATGTGGTCGTCCGTTTTCGCCGTCGGAGCAACGATGACGGCAAGGAGCCACCCCAGGTATACGGCAGCAATCCCGTAGAAATGGCCTGGACCGCGGTCCCGGTGCTAATCGTGATCGTGCTTACACTCGTCACCGCGCGGATCGTTCACGAAATTCAGGATGCGCCGAAGCCTGCTGGCGCCCTGCAGGTGCAAGCCATCGGCCATCAGTTCTGGTGGGAGTTTCGGTATCCCGGCCTGGGCATCGTGACGGCGAACGAGCTTCACGTGCCGGTCAGTCTGCGTCAGAATCGCACCCCGACGTTCCTCGATCTCCACTCGGCGGACGTAGTGCACAGTTTTTGGGTGCCGCGCCTGGCGGGTAAGACGGAGTTGGTGCCAAATAAATTAAACACCATGTGGATCGAGCCGGAACGTACCGGCCTTTTCGTGGGTCAGTGCGCCAAGTACTGCGGGACTCAACATTCATTCATGCTGCTGCGAGTTTATGTGCATACACAGGAAGATTTCGACCGCTGGGCAAAGCAGCAGCAGGCCGTGCCCGCGGTTGATCCACTAGTTGCGGCTGGACGTGAAGTGTTCGAACGGAACGCCTGCATCAACTGTCACGCCATCAGAGGCACCGTAGGCGACGGAAGATTTGGTCCCGACCTGACGCATCTTATGAGCCGGGATACCCTTGGCTCCGGAGCCATGACTAATACGGTCCGGAACCTACGCGATTGGATCAAGGCGCCCGGCCAGTTCAAACCCGGCGTGCTGATGCCAGCCATGAACCTGGACGACCAGCAGCTCGATCAACTCGTGGGCTACCTTGCAACCCTGAAATAGCGGAACATGGAATCTTCAGCCGAGCGCGCTCCAACTATTGAAGGCCTGGCGTTGCCGTCGAGCACGGTGTCGGGAAAAACCGTCCTGGATCATCTGCACGAGTGGGTTGTGACCGTGGACCACAAGAAACTGGGGCTGATGTACATTCTTTTCGGACTCTTGTTCCTGATTGTGGGCGGTATAGAGGCGTTGTTCATTCGCCTGCAACTGGCCGTCCCCAACAACCATCTGGTTTCACCGGAGGTCTTCAATCGCCTTTTCACCATGCATGGAACGACCATGATTTTCCTGGCGGCCATGCCCCTCGTCTTCGGCTTTGCCAATTATCTGGTGCCGCTGATGATCGGGGCGCGGGACCTGGCGTTTCCAAGGTTGAATGCTTTCGGATTCTGGCTCACCGCCTTCGGAGGTTTGCTGCTTTACTTCAGTCTCATCGGCGGAGAAGGACTCGCCGGCGCCGGGGGCGCGCCGGATGTGGGCTGGTTTGCTTATTCGCCGCTGACCAGCAGGGCCTTCTCGAGAGGACACAGCACGGACTATTGGACGCTCGGCGTGCTGGTTGGCGGCTTTGGCAGTATTGCCACCGCAATCAATATCATGACCACGATTCTTTGCATGCGTTGCCGGGGCATGACTCTCATGAAGATGCCGTTGGTGCCCTGGCTGTACCTGATCGTCTCCGGCATGGTGCTGTTGGCGATCAGCTCGCTCACGGCCGCACAGATCATGCTGCTGCTCGACCGTTTCCTGGGCTCCCATTTCTTCGATACTCAGGCCGGTGGCTCCGCCGTCCTCTGGATGCACTTTTTTTGGATTTTCGGTCATCCAGAGGTCTATGTGCTGGTGCTTCCCGCCTTTGCCTTCGCTTCCGAAATCATCCCGGTGTTCTCGCGCAAGGCGATATTTGGATATCCGGTCATGGTCGGCGCCACTATCGCCATCGGCTTCGTCAGTCTCAGTGTGTGGGCGCATCATTTCTTCGCGGTGGGAATGACTTCGACAGGTAATACCTTCTTCGCGATTTCGACGATGCTGGTCGGGATACCTACCGGGATAAAGATCTTCAACTGGATCGGCACCATGTGGGGCGGCAAGATTCGGTTCGCGCCACCCATGCTGTTTAGCATCGCCTTCCTGGCGCAATTCCTCATCGCCGGTTTGACCGGCATCATGCTCGCCGCCGCTCCTTTCGATTGGCAGCTCACGGATTCCTATTTCGTCATCGCACATTTTCACTACGTGATCGTCGGGGCGATCGTTTTCATGATCTTTGCCGCCATCTACTACTGGTTTCCCAAGGCGACAGGACGATTGTTGGATGAGCGCCTTGGCCGATGGCATTTCTGGCTGTTTGTCATCGGATTTCATCTCACGTTCGATACGATGCATTTTGCGGGCATCCTTGGCATGCCACGCCGAATCTACACTTATCAGGCAGACCGGGGCTGGGGAACACTGAATATGTCTGTGACCCTGGGATCGATCTTTCAGGCCGCCGGCCTGCTGGTTTTCGTTTTCAACATCGTTCGCTCGTTGCGCAAAGGCCGGCCGGCGGGAAATGATCCGTGGGACGCATGGACGCTCGAGTGGGCCACGTCTTCGCCACCTCCGGAGTACAATTTTGCCGAGGTCCCCGTGGTGAAGAGCCGGCGTCCGCTTTGGGACCTTAAACATCCCAACGACCCGGATTGGAAATACGAATAATCGGCTTTATCAAACGTGAATACCGCAGCCGCCATCGCTACGCCGGAGCTGCACCACGGGTCATCTTTGTCCCGCGGCCCGGTGGGTATGGCCGGACTGATTATTGCGGAGAGCTGTATCTTCAGCATCTTCATCGTCGCTTACCTCTACTATCTGGGAAAGAACTTGAGTGGTCCGACGCCGCGAGAGGTTCTCAGTGTGCCAGTGGTTAATACGATTTGCCTGCTCAGCAGCAGCGTGACCATTAGCTTCGCGGTGCGAGCACTGACTCGCGGCCGGAAACTCCAGTTTGCCGCGTGGTGGTTTGCGACGATCGCTCTCGGAGGTTACTTCCTGTTGGGCACTGGCAGAGAATGGGCGACGCTGATCTATGAAAAGGGACTGACCATCGCCACGAATCTCTTTGGCACCACCTTCTACTCGTTGGTTGGTTTGCATGCTTCACACGTCATCGTGGGATTGGGAGCGCTACTGATCGTGTTAGCCCTGACATTTTGTGGCCTTGTCCAAACCGTCCATGCAAAGCGTATCGAGGTTGTGGCCATTTATTGGCATTTCGTGGATGCAATTTGGGTCGTGGTATTCACGGTGGTTTATGTCATTGGGCGCTGAGAAGAAACCGGAATGAACTCTGAAAAACAAACTGGCACGGCACCCACGATCGGGGTACCAGCGCCAACCGGCTGGCCAATGACCGCTGCGTTTGGATTCACCATGGTTTTTGCCGGCCTGCTGACCCACCCGCTGGTGAGCGTCCTCGGCGCGGTCACGCTGTGCATGGGACTGGTTGGCTGGTTCCGCGCGATCTTCCCGCAACCCGCGGAGGAGACGTTGCCTGTCGAACCCGAACCAACGATCGTCCCATCCCCAACCCCGCGAGTGCATCATTTGCAAGTGGGTGAAGAAGGTCATCGCGCCAGACTGCCTTTGAAGATTTATCCCTATAAAGCAGGCATCCGAGGTGGCCTGGTCGGAGGCACGGCAATGGCTTTCCTGGCAATTCTCTACGGAGTGATCTGGCATCGTAGTCTGTGGTATCCCATCAACTTGCTGGCGGCAGCAGGGTCGGCGGAGATTTCCGCCATGAGTTACGAACGACTTCGTGCCTTCAGCGGCATCGGACTGCTCATCGCCTCGACCATCCACTTATCCGCATCGATTCTGGTGGGGCTCCTTTATGGCGTCCTGCTGCCGATTTTTCCGCGGCGACCCCTGGTGATTGGTGGAATCGTCGCTCCATTGATCTGGTCCGGCCTGCTCTATTCCACGCAGGATGTGATCAATCCTGCTCTTAATGCGCGCCTTGATTGGCCGTGGTTCATGCTTTGCCAATTTGTCTTTGGATTGGTCGCTGGGATCGTGGTCACGAGGCATGCACGGGTTTACACTTTGCAGTACTTGCCCTTTGCTGCTCGCATCGGCATCGAAGCGCCTGGCCTGGTTGACGAAAAAAGCGGCGAGGAGCCCAAATGATAAAGTCACGCCCCTTGCTCGTGTTTGCGTTGACCGTGATGGCCGTGCTGTGTTGCGTTGGCTGCGGTCGGATCCCCGGAAAGCCCAAGCCGACGGATATTGCGCTCACGCCCCGGCAAGTGACCAATTTCACCGTCCTCTTTGAGCAAAATTGTTCCGGTTGCCACGGCAAAGACGGTCGAGGAAATGGCGCACTCGCGCTCAACAATCCAATTTTTCTGGCGATCGCAAACGACGACGCGATTCGGCACGCGATTGCCAACGGAGTTTCAGGCACCCAGATGCCGGCTTTCCTCGAGAGCGCCGGCGGCGCGCTCACGGAAAGACAGATTGAAATCCTCGTGCGCGAAATACGTTTGAACTGGAGCAAACCGGCTGAAGTCGGCGGCAGCCCGCCGCCCTACACCGCGAGCACCCCGGCTAACACAAATCACGGGGCCGAGGCCTATGCCACGTTCTGTGCCTCATGTCACGGAAGCGACGGCAACGGATCGGACCGCGCGAGTTCCATCGTAAACGGTTCTTACCTTGCGCTGGTGAGCGATCAAAACCTGCGCACACTTGTAATCGCCGGTCGCCCCGACCTTCAGCACCCGAATTGGCAAAATTACATCGCAGACCGCGCTATGACTGAGCAGGAGGTGACTGATGTAGTCGCGTGGCTTGGGTCGAAGCGCTCCGCTTATCCGGGACGCCCTTACCGCGCGAAGCTATAATTCAAGTCTGAAGGGAGATTCCATGCCTGACAAAAAACCGGAAGAAAAAACAGAAGCCGCGAACGTCATACCCCTGCCGTCGCAGAAGGTGACGCGCCGGACTTTCCAGCACATTGGGATCCTAAGCTTAGAATTCCACGTGGACAAGTTGTCG
>JADMIO011113681.1_pt1 | contig 10240 bp, 6 predicted proteins | sample 8958161 | NCBI WGS metagenome assembly JADMIO01 (sample SAMN16585339, study PRJNA669376) | soil metagenome | isolation source: Crop rotation soil | place: USA: Cullars Rotation, Alabama | collected 2011
GCGCTGGCCGGGGCGGCACTGGCCACCGGCGCGGCGCTTGCGGAGGCGGCGCTGGCCGCCGGGGCAGCGCTCGGCGCCGGGGCGTGCACGGCCGGACCCACGCCGGCCGGCACCGGGGCCTGAGGCTCTGACGACTCCGGGGACTCGGGAGACTCCGGCGCCACCACCTGAGCGGCGGCCGACGCGGGTCGCCGCCACGAATCGTCCACGGATACCGGGTCGACGGTCACTTCCTCGGCCGGTACCTCGTCTACCTCGTCCTCGTCGGGCACCTGGTCGATCAGGTCCACACCGGCCGGTGGCGTCGGAGAGTACTCGTAGTAGTCCTCTTCCTCGTCGCCGTACCGCTGGTAGCGCCCCGCGCTGTCGCGATGGCTGCGCACCTGATCCCACAGCACCTGGGCACGGCGTGGGTTCCCGTTGGGAATCAACACCGGCAGCGTCGCGCCGACGTCGGGCCACTTGCTCACGGGTACCTGAGGGTCGCGCACCCGTACGACGGCGTTGCGGACGCCCTGGGCGTTGATCACCAGATGCAGGTCGGCGCGGCCGTAGATGCCGGTCGCCGGCGGCTGGGAGGACTGGCTGACGTGCGCGCTGCCGAACACGTCGGCGCGGTTGGCGCGGGCGCTCGACAGCAGGATCACGGCGGGGCCGAGCAGCGCGACAGCGCCGCCGAGCACGGCCACCGGAATGTTGGTCATGCCGGTGCCACAGCACAGCACGAACAGGCCGGCGGTTAACAGGCCGACGACTAGAAAGCCCTGGCGCGCCGACAGCGACCAACGACTGGCATTCGCCAAGTTGACCTCCCCGGGTCTTGAAAGCCAGGCTAGGCCGCGTCTACCGGCGATGGAAAGCCTAGGCGGTCGGTCGGCGCGGCGCTGGCGACGCACCGTACCGCCGTCAACCCCGACGAACCGACCGATAGGCTCTCCATCAACAGACCGTAACGCCTGGAGGTGGCGACGTGGGCGAGCGCACGCTCGTACTGGTCAAGCCGGACGCGGTCCGCCGTGGACTCATAGGCGAGGTGATCAGCAGGTTCGAGCGCAAGGGCCTGACCATCGAAACCATGCGACTGCGCACAATGGACGCCGCGCTGGCGGACCAGCACTACGTCGAGCACGTGGAGAAGCCGTTCTACCCGCCGCTCAAGGAGTTCATGACCGGCGGTCCGCTGGTCGCGATGGTGCTCTCCGGCGACGAGGCGATCGACGTGGTGCGGGCGCTCACCGGGGCGACCGACGGTCGCAAGGCGGCGCCGGGCACGATCCGCGGCGATTTCTCGCTGTCCAATCGGGAAAACCTCGTCCACGCGTCCGACTCGCCAGACAGTGCCAAGCGGGAGATCGCGCTCTGGTTCCCTGAGTTGGCTTGACCGTTCATCGCGCAGATACTTCCGATCAGTGCCCGGCCGATAGACCCTCACCTGAAGACACGCGTCGACACGGGAGGGCGATCGTGACTGCTGAGAATTGGACCCGGCGTCGGGTACTCGGTGCCACCGCGGCCGTGACACTCGGGTCGGTCGCCGGCCCTGGGGTGCTCGCCGGCCGCGCGACGGCGTTCGTGCCGGCCGGCCGGCCGGTGCTGACCCATGGCGTGCAGAGCGGCGACGCGGTCGGCGACTCCGCGTACGTCTGGACCCGGGCCGACCGGGTCAGCCGGATGTTCGTCGAGGTCAGCGACCGACCCGACTTCCGGCGCGCCCGGCGGCTGCGCGGCCCGCTGCTCACCCCGGACACCGACTTCACCGGCCGGCTACGCATCACCGGCCTGTGCCCAGGACGGAAAACCTTTTATCGGGTACGCGCGGAAACCGACCACGGGCTCGCCAGTGCGCCGCTGACCGGAACGCTGGCCGTGCCCGGGCGCCGCGACGGCATCCGGTTCGTGTGGACGGCCGACATCGCCGGGCAGGGCTGGGGCATCAACCCGGACTTCGGCGGGATGCGGATCTTCAAGGCGATGCGTGCCGTCGACCCGGACTTCTACCTGTGCAGCGGCGACACGGTGTACGCGGACGGCCCTATCGTGGAGACCGTCACGCTGCCCGACGGCCGGATCTGGCGCAACCTCACCTCGCCGGCCAAGAGCAAGGTCGCCGAGACGCTGGACGAGTTCCGCGGGCAGTACGCGTACAACCTGATCGACACGAACCTGCGGGACCTCGCCGCCCACGTGCCGCAGATCAACCAGTGGGACGACCACGAGGTGCGCAACAACTGGTACCCGGGGCAGATCCTCGACGATCCCCGGTACACCGAGAAGCGCATCGACGTGCTGGCCGCCCGCGCGAAGCAGGCCTTCCACGAGTGGGTACCCGTGCCGCCCGGCCCGATCTACCGCAAGCTGTCGTTCGGCCCGCTGCTCGACCTGTTCATCCTCGACATGCGCACGTACAAGGACCCGAACGACAGCAACGTGTACGCCGACCCGACCCGCGGCATGCTCGGCCACGAGCAGCGGGAATGGCTCATCCGCGGGCTGACGCACTCGAAGGCGACCTGGAAGGTGATCGCCAACGACCTGCCGCTGGGCCTGGTCGTGCCGGACGCGCCGGGCACGTTCGAGGCGGTGGCCCAGGGCGACAACGGCGCGCCGAAGGGCCGGGAACTGGAGTTCGCCGAGGTACTGCGCACCGCGCACCGGCACGACGTCGGCAACATCGTGTTCCTGACCGCGGACGTGCACTACACGGCCGCGCATCACCACGACCCGGCGCGGGCCACGATCGGCGACTTCACGCCGTTCTGGGAGTTCGTGTCCGGCCCGGCCAACGCGGGCGCCTTCGGGCCGAACGTGCTGGACGGGACGTTCGGGCCGCAGGTGGTGTTCCAGCGTGCCGCGCCGTACCCGAACGCCTCGCCGGCCGAGGGCTACCAGCACTTCGGCGAGGTCGACATCGACCAGCACACCCGAGCGCTCACGGTGCGCCTCCGTGACCTGGACGGTGAGGTCCTCTGGGCAACAACCCTGCCCGCCGCGTAACCCGTCAGTACCTCGTCGATCCAGGAATTGTGGCCGGACAAATCGGACCCAGGGCGGCCACGACTCCTAGATCGACGGGGCTGGGGCGGAGCGAGATACGCGAGTTGGCGGATGTTCGGAATGGGCGGCGGGCGCAGGATCGCTGCTGGCTAGCAGACCTGATGGAGGGACGGCCGTGATCAACGCGATTCGGCGAGTCAGCACCGGTGACCACCCGCGTCCGATGCGGGCGAGGTGGCTGCGCGGGTTCTTCCAAAACGCCAAGAACAGCGCGGGGAACAGTGCCGTCCTGTCCCGCCACCTCCACCGGGTCGTCAGCAGGGCGGCGAAGGCCCGCAACGGCTGGCGCTCCTGACCGGTAGATCGTCACAACTTCCCGGAGGTTGTGCCGATCATGACGAAAGCCGGATGAGGGAAGACTGGCGGCTCGGGTACTGTTCTCTCTACAGGCACTGACCCGGCCATCACCGGTGAGCCTCCGGAAGAACGGGCGAGAGCCCCAGTAGAACCGGACGGGACGGCCCGTTACAGCCGACCAACGAGCGGGCGTCCGCGATCAGGCGGGCGCCAAGCGGGGTGGTACCGCGGGCTTCGGCTCGTCCTCGCACCGGAAGCAGCGCAACAGCGATACCGGAGCGAGGAGAAAGACCACCATGTCGTACCCGAAGAATGCCCGGCCCGGGGTGGCGGCGAGCCCTGACCTGCCCGAGGTGGAGCGGCGGGTGCTCGACTACTGGCAGTCCGACAAGACCTTCGAGGCGTCGGTCGACAACCGGCCCGCGGGCGAGAACGGTTCCAACGAGTTCGTTTTCTACGACGGGCCGCCGTTCGCCAACGGCCTGCCGCACTACGGTCACCTGCTGACCGGGTACGCGAAGGACGTGGTGCCGCGCTACGAGACGATGCGCGGGCGCCGGGTCGAGCGCCGGTTCGGCTGGGACTGCCACGGCCTGCCGGCCGAGGTGGAGGCCGAGAAGCAGCTCGGGATAAGCACCAAGGCCGAGATCGTCGCGCTCGGCGTGGACAAGTTCAACGACGCCTGCCGCACGTCGGTGCTGCGCTACACCAACGAGTGGGAGCGCTACGTCACCCGGCAGGCCCGCTGGGTGGACTTCGAGAACGACTACAAGACGCTCGACCTGAACTACATGGAGAGCGTGATGTGGGCGTTCAAGACGCTCCACGACAAGGGCCTGATCTACGAGGGGTTCCGGGTCCTCGCGTACTGCTGGCGGTGCGAGACGCCGCTGTCCAACACCGAGACCCGGATGGACGATGTGTACCGGGACCGGCAGGACCCGGCGGTGACCGTCCGGTTCCGGCTGGAAACAGGGGAAGACCTGCTGGTCTGGACGACGACGCCGTGGACGCTGCCGTCGAACCTCGCGGTGGCGGTCGGCGCGGACGTCGAGTACGCGGTGTTCGAGGAGGACGGTCAGCGTTACATCCTGGCTGACGCCCTGGTCGGCAGCTACGAGCGCGAGCTGGCGAACGCCACGAGGGTCGGCACGCTGCGGGGCGAGGAGCTGGTCGGTCGCCGGTACACTCCGCTTTTTGACTTTCTGGCTGACACGCCGAACGCCTTCCGGGTGCTGGCCGGCGACTTCGTCACCACCGACGACGGGACCGGTGTCGTCCACCTGGCCCCGGCCTTCGGCGAAGACGACCAGAACGCGTGCAACGCGGCCGGCATCCCGACCGTGGTGACCGTCGACGAGCACACCCGGTTCACGTCGCTGGTCCCCGCGTACGAGGGACTGCAGGTCTTCGAGGCGAACAAGCCGGTGCTGCGCGACCTGAAGGACCGCGGCCTGGTGGTGCGCCACGACACCTACACGCACTCGTACCCGCACTGCTGGCGCTGCGATAACCCGTTGGTGTACAAGGCGGTGTCGTCGTGGTTCGTGGCGGTGACCAGGTTCCGCGACCGGATGGTCGAGCTCAACGAGCAGATCACCTGGACCCCTGACCACGTCAAGAACGGCTCGTTCGGCAAGTGGCTGGCCGGCGCGCGGGACTGGTCGATCAGCCGCAACCGGTTCTGGGGCTCGCCGATCCCGGTGTGGAAGTCGGACAACCCCGAGTACCCGCGGATGGATGTCTACGGGTCACTCGACGAGCTGGAGCGCGACTTCGGGGTGCGCCTGACCGACCTGCACCGGCCCGCCATCGACGAGCTGACCCGGCCCAACCCGGATGACCCGACGGGCAAGTCGACCATGCGCCGGGTGCCCGAGGTGCTGGACTGCTGGTTCGAGTCCGGCTCGATGCCGTTCGCCCAGGTGCACTATCCGTTCGAGAACACCGAATGGTTCGAGCACCACTACCCGGGCGACTTCATCGTCGAGTACGCGCCGCAGACCCGCGGTTGGTTCTACACGCTGCACGTGCTCGCCACGGCGCTGTTCGACCGGCCGGCGTTCCGCAGCTGCGTCTGCCACGGCATCCTGCTCGGCGACGACGGCCGCAAGATGTCCAAGAGCCTGCGCAACTACCCGGACGTCTACGTGATGTTCGACAAGTACGGCTCGGACGCGATGCGGTGGATGCTGATGAGCTCGCCGATCCTGCGGGGCGGCGACGCGCTGGTGTCCGAGTCGGCGATCCGGGACGCGGTGCGGCAGGTGCTGCTACCGCTGTGGAACGTCTGGTACTTCTTCAGCCTGTACGCCAACGCGGAGGAGTATTCAGCCGTCCGCCGCGTCGACTCCACGCACCTGCTCGACCGGTACGTGCTGGCCAAGACCGGTGAGCTGGTGGCCGACGTGACGGCGGCGATGGACGCGTACGACGTGTCCGGCGCCAGTGCCAGCGTCCGGTCCTATCTGGACGCGCTGACCAACTGGTACGTCCGGCGCTCCCGCAACCGGTTCTGGACCGGCGACCGGGACGCGTTCGACACGCTGTTCACGGTGCTGGAGACGCTGGCCCGGGTGGTCGCGCCGCTCGCGCCGATGACCACCGAGGAGATCTGGCGTGGGCTGACCGGTGGCCGCTCGGTGCACCTGACCGACTGGCCCGCCGCCGCCGACTTCCCCGCCGACCACGACCTGGTAGCCGACATGGACGCGGTCCGCGAGGTCTGCTCGGCGGCGCTGTCCCTGCGCAAGGCGCGCGGGCTGCGGGTCCGGCTACCGCTGCCGCGGCTGACCGTCGCCACGCCGGACGCGGACCGGCTGCGGCCGTTCGCCGACCTGGTCGCCGACGAGGTCAACGTGAAGGAGGTCGTCTTCGCGTCCGACCCGGCGGCCTTCTCCGAGCAGGTCCTGACGGTCGTGCCGCGGGCGCTCGGCCCGCGCGTGGGCGGCCAGGTGCAGCAGGTGATCAAGGCGGTCAAGGCCGGGGAGTGGTCGCTCGTCGAGGGCCAGCCGGTCGCCGCCGGGGTGACGCTCCAACCCGGAGAGTACGAGCTGAAGCTGGTCGCCGCCGACGCGTCACAGTCGGCGCCGCTGCCCGGAGACTCCGGTGTCGTGGTGCTGGACACGGCCGTCACACCGGAGTTGGCCGCGGAGGGGCTGGCCCGCGACGTCGTACGCGTCGTGCAGCTGGCCCGGCGGGAGGCCGGCCTGGACGTGGCCGACCGGATCTCGCTCGTGGTCGAGGCGCCGGCCGAGGTGACCACGGCCGTCGAGGCACACCGCGACTTCGTGGCGACCGAGACGCTGGCGGAGAGCGTGGCGGCCGGCCCGGTCGGCGACGCCGGCTTCGAAGGTGAGGCGGGCGAGGGCGCTGTCGTCCGCGTGGCGGTCAGCCGCGCCTGAGCCCGACCTGAGATCTTGGACACCCTGACCAGCACCGCTGCGGGTGTCCAAGATCTGCCGGCTGACGTAGCCTGACGCCGTGTCGGCGCTGTACGCATTTGGCAAGGCCACCGTCGCGCCGATGATGCGCGCGATCTGGCGACCCAGGGTCACCGGGCTGGAGCACGTACCCGCAACCGGCCCGGTGATCCTCGCCAGCAACCACCGGTCGGTCGTGGACTCGTTCGTCATCCCGGTCGTCACCCGCCGGCCGGTGTACTGGATGGCCAAGAACGAGTACTTCGTCAATCCGCTGACCCGCTCGCTGATGCTCGGGCTCAACCAGATCCCGGTGGACCGTTCCGGCGGCCGGGCCAGCCTGCTGGCGCTGGACGCCGCGCTGCCGGTACTCCGGGAGGGCAAGGTGCTGGGCATCTTCCCGGAGGGCACCCGGTCTCCGGACGGGCGGCTCTACCGCGGCCGCCCGGGCGTGGCCAAGCTCGCCCTCGACGCGGGTGCCACGATCGTGCCGGTGGGCTTGTTCGGTACCGAGCGGGTGCAGCCGCTCGGGGCCCGGCTGCCGCGCGTCGGCCCCCGGGTCGAGGTGCGCTTCGGGGAGCCGCTGGACCTGTCGAAGTGGGACGGCACACCGGTCGACAGCCGGGTACTGCGGGAGATCGCGGCGGCGCTGATGACCGAGATCCAGAAGATCACCGGCCAGGAGTACGTCGGCCGGTACGCGCCCCGCCGCGGGTGATCGTCACAACTTCCGGGAAGTTGTGGCCTCCGGGTACCCCGATGACCACTACTTCCCGGAAGTTGTGCCGATCTTTTAGAAGCCGGCTCTTTTAGAAGCCGGCGGTGATCTTGGTGAACTGCCAGTCGGACTGGGAGATGCCGCTGCACGCCTCGTTGACGCCGCCACCCGGGCACGGCCGGTCCCGGTTGACCGACCAGAACGCCAGCCGCGCCAGGCCCTTGCTCTTGGCGTAGTCGCGGATCTGGGTCCAGGTCGCAGGCGAGACCTGCTCCTGCTGGTCGGTGAGGCCGTTCATGCCGGAGATGCCCATGTGCGAGTACGCCACCGCGTCGGACCAGCCGAACGTGGACTTGAGCTGGTTCTTCAGGCCCTCGGCGGCGTTGACCGTGCTCTGGTACATGTTCGCGCCGCCACCGAAGTCGAACGGCATGATCGTGTACACGTCGACGTTGGCGCCGGCGGCCTTGGTCTCGTTGATCAGCTGGGTGCCGTAGTAGGTCGGGCCGGTGGTGGCGGTACCGAAGGTGAGGACCGTCTTCACGCCCGGGTTCTTCTGCTTGACGATCTTCAGGGCGTTCACGATCCGCTGGCGTACCGCATCGTTCTCGAACTCGTCGGAGTTCTCGATGTCGATGTCGATGACCTTCAGCTTGTACGTGTCGATCACCTTCTGGTACGCGCCAGCCAGCGCGTTCGCGTCACCGCAGTTCGGGCCCAGCTTGTTGCCCTGCCAGCCGCCGAACGAGATCTCCACGTCGCCGCCGGCGCCGCGGATCGCGTTGATGGTCTGCTGGTCGACGCCGCCGGTGAGCGGGCGCTGGCTGTCCCACATCGGGTTGCAGCCGCCGCCGGCGAGCATGAACGCCATGGTGAACGCCTTGATCCCGGTCGCCGACATGACCGAGGTGGCGCTCGGTGGGCTGCCCCAGCCTTCGTACAGGTACGGTGCCGCGGGCAGCTTGGAGCCGGGGTTGCCGCCGCCTCCGCCACCCCCGCCGCCGGCCTGGGTGGTGCCGTTGACCGTCGAGGACCAGCCGGAGTTGTTGCCGGCCGCGTCGTGGGCGCGTACCTGGTAGCTGTACGTGGTGCTGGGGTTCAGTCCGGTGTCGGTGAACGAGGTGGTCGTCGACGTGCCGACGGTGGTGGTGGCGCGGCGGACCTCGTACCCGGTGACCCCGGTGTTGTCGGTGGACGCGTTCCACGACAGGCTGACGCTGCTCGACGTCGTGCCGGTGACCTTCAGGCCGCCGGGCACGCTCGGTGCGGTGGTGTCACCTCCTCCTCCGCCGCCGCCGCCACCACCTCCGCCACCGCCACCGGCGCAGGAGCCGCCGTTGATCTGGCAGTTGGTGGGATCGCCGGTGCCGCTGGCGACGAAGCCGAAGCTCACCGACCCGCCGGCCGCGATCGTGCCGTTGTACTCGCGGTTCTTGGCGGTGTAGTGGTTGCCGGACGACGAGACGAGCGCGTCCCAGTACGAGCCCATCGTGGTGCCCGCGGGCAGGTCGAACGTCAGGGTCCAGCCGTTGACCGCGCTGGATCCGTTGTTCTTGAGCGTGTATTGGGCGGTGTAGCCGGTGTCCCAGCCCGACTTGCTGAACGTCGCGGTGACACCGGTGGCCGCGAACGCCGGTTGCATGATCAGCACGGCCGCGCCGGCGACGAGCGCCGCCGCACCGCCCGCGATGAGGGTACGGGGTGACCTCAGTCTCATGACGGTGGTCCTTCATCTATGGGGGCATCGATGAAGTCCGAAGTTACTAGAAAGGATTCCTAACAGTAAAGAGTCTTACGAGCGGGATGGTTTCCAGATCCGGGTCACGGTGACCGGGTCGTCGCCGTGATCGGCACAACTTCCGGCAAGTTGTGGCCTCGGCGGTGATCTGAGGCCACTGTTTCCGGGATATTGGCGCTCGCTCGGCTCGCGCGGGCTTCGCGCCTCTGATTGCGGCCTGCACGGCACCGCTCCGCTCGTTCCTCGCTGCGCGGCACCGTTTCGGCCGCGGCGCGAAGCCGAAGTTGTGCCGGCTTTTTGGGTGTACTGCGGCCCCGCGTAGGCTGGTCGGTTATGAGTTCCATCTCCGTCTGGCCCCAGCTTGAGCAGCTGCTGCCTCAGGTGAGCAAACCCATCCAGTACGTGGGGGGCGAGCTCGGGGCGGTGGTCAAGGACTGGGACGCCGTGGCGGTGCGGTGGGCGCTGTCCTACCCCGACGCGTACGAGGTGGGCCTGCCCAACCAGGGTGTGCAGATCCTGTACGAGGTGCTCAACGAGCAGCCTGACGTGCTCGCCGAGCGCACGTACGCGGTCTGGCCCGACCTCGAAGGGCTCATGCGGGCAGCCGGTGTGCCGCAGTTCACCGTCGACTCGCACCGCCCGGTCGGCGCGTTCGACCTGTTCGGCGTCTCGTTCGCCACCGAGCTGGGGTACACCAACCTGCTCACGATGCTCGACCTCGCCGGGATCCCGCTCCACTCCTCGGCCCGCACCGACGAGCACCCGATCGTGGTCGCCGGAGGGCACGCCGCGTTCAACCCGGAGCCGATCGCCGACTTCATCGACGCCGCGGTGCTCGGCGACGGCGAGGAGGCGGTCCTGGAGATCACCGCGATCGTCCGGTCGTGGAAGGCTTCCGGCTCGCCGGGCGGCCGGGACGAGCTGCTGCTCCGGCTCGCCCGCACCGAGAGCGTGTACGTGCCGCGCTTCTACGACGTCGACTACCTGCCCGACGGCCGCATCCAGCGGGTC
>JADMIO011222292.1_pt1 | contig 10240 bp, 9 predicted proteins | sample 8958161 | NCBI WGS metagenome assembly JADMIO01 (sample SAMN16585339, study PRJNA669376) | soil metagenome | isolation source: Crop rotation soil | place: USA: Cullars Rotation, Alabama | collected 2011
GCGCGTGGCGATCAAGATGCCCGCCGCGCACGGATCGGCGACGCTCTGCCGCTTGCACTCCGCTTAGGCGACCGGTTGAGCCTGGCAGCCGCGCTCCGGGAAAACGCCGAAGCCGACGTTGCGGACGGGGATCTACGCTCCGGTGCCACGCTACTCGCCGCCGCCGAGGTGGTTCGGGATCGGGAATGTGCCCCGCCCGGCGCCGCGAACAACGATACCCGCTTTCAGGAGGTCGTGGCTACCCTCCACGCGGGCCTCACCGACCGCGCATTCCAATCGGCCTGGGCGCGGGGCGCATCCCTCACCCCCGAGCAGGCCGTCGCCCTCACCCTGAACACTCCCTCATCTATGAGGCAATCCAGGCGATCCGCTCCACCGCAACATAGATCACACCGACCCGAAATCAAGAACGGTTGAGGTATCTTACGGAGAAGGACAAGGAGAACGACGATGGCTTTCACACTTCCCCTCGGCGCGCAGGCGCCCGACTTCGCCCTGCCCGCCACCGACGGCAAGACCTACCGCCTGGAGGACTTCAAGGACGCCCCGGCGCTCGTGGTCTTCTTCACCTGCAACCACTGCCCCTTCGTGCGCGGCTCCGACGAGGTGACGCGGCGGACCGCCGAGCGTTTCGCGGCGGACGGGGTGCGGTTTGTCGGCATCAACTCGAACAGCGAGCAGACCAACGCGGGCGACGCCTTCCCGCACATGGTGGAGCGGATGCAGGAGCAGAAGTTCCCCTGGGTGTACCTACGGGACGAGAACCAGGAGACAGCGCGGGCCTACGGGGCGCTGCGCACGCCCCACTTTTACATCTTCGATAAGGACCGCCGCCTGGTCTACACCGGCCGCGGCGTGGACAATCCCCGCGAGACGGACAAGATGACCGTCAACGACATAGAGCGTGCGCTGGGCGAGCATCTGGACGGCAAGCCGATCAGCGTCCCCCTGACCAACCCGATCGGGTGCAACGTCAAGTGGAGCGGTCAGGATGGGCACTGGATGCCGCCCGACGCCTGCGACCTGGTGTAGGCAGCCGAGCGTTTACGGGCGCTGTCAATTCCGCATAAAGGGCATGGACAGCGCCCCTGCAGTTACTTGACGATGGGAGATGTGCCGCCGTCTTCGGCTACGGACGCCGGCCCGTAGAACGCGTAGATGGCGGAGTAGGGGACGCGCACCTCCTTGCCGGCATTGTCCGGCCCCGCCTTGCGTGTAGGTAGCCCGCCGCGCGTCTCCAGACGCTGGATATAGGTCACGGGCGCCAGCAGACCGCTTCCCGCCGACTCCACGCGCCGCCAGAGCAGCCAGGGTAAGGCGTTCGGGTCCGGCGCCGGAACGCTCGCCATCCGTTCGCCGCGGACCTGGCTTTCGTCGTGCGCCTCCCAGGTTGCCTCGGCGGTCTGCCGCGCCAGCATCTGGGTGCGCCCTTTGTAGACCCTGCCAGGACGGGTGCCGGTATCGTCAATAAGCGTCTCATCGGTCTGTCGGAGCGCCCACTCCCACTGCCCGGGGGCGTCGGGACGCGCCTGACAGACATAGGTTTTCGTCCCGACGGCCGGCGCGACCAACAACGCTCGGGCGTCCGGCGGGACGATCGCCGCCGCCTTCTGCCCGAGACGGCGCAGCAGTTGCGCGACCCGCGGCCCCGGGTTTCCCAGGGGAACCGGCCCCGTTATGCGAGAACCGAGCCCCGCCGTTAACGTCTGCGTCGCCAACTCGTAGACGCGGAAGCGGCCGTCGCCCAGCGGGACAAACACCCGCCCGTCGGCGACCGTCGGCGGAATAAACGAGGCCAGGCTGGGCAGCGGTTCCTCCCAGAGTTTGCGCAGCGTCAGCGCGTCGAAGGCAAACAGGCGCCCGCCAGCGTCGGTGTACGCTGTCGCCCAGACGACGCCGTTCTGTTTGCCATTGGCGGACAGCGAGAGGGCGCCGCCGGGTCCATATAGAGTCGATCGGATCACCCCGCCGTCATCGTGGCTGACCAGAGGGTTTGCCGCGTCGATCGGCTGGCTACGGCGCCCCCAGATGTAGCGGAACGCCTTCAATCCATCCTTGGCGCCCCAGACGTAGACCCACGCGTACTTCCGGTCCGGTCCCTGCCAGAACGCCGGGGCGCCGTAGAGATGCGGCCCCATCGCCCAGGATCCCTGGCTGCCCGGACCGGGGCCGTCCCCGTAGCGGTTGGATTCGTACTGGCTCGGATCGTCCACATAGGTGTTGTTGGCGCCCGCGAACTTCTGGACGCGCTTCATGTCGGCGGTCTGCAATAGGTAGAGAATCCCGGTCTTCCCACCACCGATCACCTGGTTTGTGCCGGGAATCAGCATCGGGCCGCCGGAGCCCAGATCGATATCGTTGTAGCGCCATTCCTGCGCGTGGGCGCGATCGTCCCACAACGCATCGAACCCGATCGCGCTGAGCGGATCGCGGCCCGCCGCATCCCGTACCGGCGTCAGTTTGACGATCGAGTTGCCATAATCCCGATCGCCCTTCGTCCAGAGATTGGGAGAGGTCGTCGCACCGTTGCCGGTGCAGAAGTAAACACTCCCGTTGGCGTCGCCGACCAGACCGCTGCCGCCCTGCCAGATGCCCGCGCCTTCGTTGTGTTCATGCCGGTTCGGTGTGACGCAGAAGCAGCCCTTGTACGCCAGGGTGCGCGCGTCATAGCGGAACACCCAGCCGTGGTAGTTCATGTACTCCTCGTGCCAGCGCGAACCAAAGCCGATATAGATGTCCTTCACGCCCGGCCGCGTTGGATCGGGAGCCAGGAGCACCCCCGGGCGCTGCACCTGCCGCCGCGCGACGAACGGAATCGACCGGGACGGTATGCGACTCGGAGCGCTCCCCGCGATACGTGTCACGCCGAACACCCGCCCGCTGCGTGTATCCAGCTTGGCCAGCCAGAACTGCAGATCGACGGTGGGGGGAGGGTCGGCGCCGTCGGAAGGAAACGCCACGCCGTTCCAGGTGTTGTAGACGACGTACAGGGTGTTGCCGTCGATCACCGGCGTGCTGAACACGCCCTCCCGGGTCAGCGGACGTCGGGAAGCGTTCAAGCCGTCCACCAGAGTGACGTTCCACAGTTGTTCGCCCGTATCCGCGTCCCAGGCGCTGACCGTATTGGACGTCGTCGGGGTGAAGACCACGTTATGGACGGTGGCGTCCGACATCCTCAGGCGGGGAACATAGAGCAATTGCGCATTGATGCCGCCCCCTGCCCATTGCTCATACCGGAGGCGCATGCCCGTCCCGATGCTCGGGTCCACGCTACTGGGGGTTAACTGCGTTTCCGCCAGATTGGCGCCGGTGCGCCCATTGTCGTTATGCTGGGTTCGCACGGCGACCTGCGCCGACAGAGGCGTGCCTGCCATCAGGACAAGCCCCGCGCAGAGCATCCATCGCGCCGGGTGTGGTGCCGTACGTGGCACCGTTCTCCGCGCGTGCCATATGCCAGCGGTGGCGCCTGTAACGGCGCCCATCTTTGCGCCGAATCTCATCTCACGCCTCCCTTCAGAGCGACGGCCGGCCGAATCGAGTGCCAGCGGCCGACATTCTGATGACCGATGGGTAGCCTGGTTGCCTGGAAGATGTCGCGAGGGCGCGTGGGAGTCTATCCAGGCGGTACCTGCTTGGCTGTTATTTCGTTGCGATTGACCCGCCTCCCTCCCTACCTCGTTGACCGCACCTGGCGGGAATAGCCGGAATGCCCTGTCAATCAGTGCAGGCTGGAAGGAAAGCCAGGGTGCGAAAGACCCGGTAAGCCACGCGCCTGAGCGGTACCGGCGACCCTTGCCTCGTTCGCCTGGGTGATTGTACGCTGTACCGGGCAATCCGAAACAGCTCTGCCCGGGAGAACACGAGAGAAGCAGATGATGAAAACGATGGCGCACATGAACACAGCGAAGCCGAAGAGAACCAACATCGAAACGATGTTTTATGTAATGGTCGTGGTGGCCTGGGCGATCATTGCCCTCGCCCTTACCGCGATGCACCGACAGTTGCCTCGGACAGACAAACCGGCGGACGCCACTGCCGGTAAGGCGATCCATAGAGCGACCACGTAGCGGCAGGCAGCTATCCTATGGCTTGAGCCGCGTGCGGTTCATCTGCTGGAAACGGCGCACCTCCGGGGCGACCACCGCCGCGCAGTACGGCTGGTCCGGGTTGTGCGCGAAGTAGTCCTGGTGATACCCCTCGGCCGCGTAGAAGTTACGGTAGGGCACCACCTCGGTCACGATCGGGGCGCGGTAGAGTTTCTCCTGTGTGATTGCCGCGATCGCCTTCTCGGCCGCCTGTCGCTGTGCCTCGTTATGGTAGAAGATGGCGGAGCGATATTGGGTGCCCGTATCATTGCCCTGCCGGTTGAGTGTGGTCGGATCGATATCGGTCAGGAAAATGCGCAGCAGTTCGGCGTAGGAGATCACCTTCGGGTCGTAGGTGATCTGGATCGTCTCCGCATGGCCGGTCGCGCCGGTGCAGACCTGCTCGTACGACGGGCGGGAAACACTGCCACCGGCATACCCGGCCACGACTTTATCCACTCCGCGCAGTTGCTCAAACTCGGTCTGCATCGCCCAGAAGCACCCGCCCGCCAGGGTGGCGACCTCTCGTCCGTCTGGCGTCGAGAGCGGGGCCGGCTGCGCGACGACGAGTTTGTGGCCGGTCGGTCTGGGGTTCTGCGCTCCCGCTGCCCTGGAGATGCCGACGACATAGGGTGCCACGAAGGCAAAGCCGGCCGCCAGAGCAATCCCCAGAGCGAAGAGGAAGGCGCGTCGGGGACGGGACATGGTCGATCTTGATCCGGGTACGAGTGGTGTTGTCACGGTGTATTCCTCCTGGTCCACAAGGTCGGCGCTCTCTGCTATTCATACGGATAACGAATGAGGCGGCACGAAAGTTCGGGGCCGGACAATATGACTTCAGGAAGAAGTAAAGTCAGCGAGCAGGAACGTCGCGACGGTGGCGCTGGTGTTAAAGAGCTTTACCGGAACCCGGCGCTCCCCTCCTTTCTGCGCGCTCAATCTTGTTGGCAGTCAAGAGTACCCGCGTGGGCAGTAGGAAGCCGAGGCCCCAGGGATTGAGGATCAGGCCCCCCACGAGCACATGCCAGGCTCCCCACCGGTAGAGCCCCGCCCGATTGAGTTTATCTTGAACCCGGTAGGCGAAAACGAGGGAGACGACGTACGGGACAATCGCCGACAGGAATAGGGTCACGCCGATGGTCGTGATCGTCTGGGCGAGGGCGGTATCACCTCCCTCAATAAGGTTCGGGGTGTTGGCCCCGAGCAGCCAGAGGCCCGCCCCCGTGAGCCAGACGAGGAAGAAGACGCCGAGCCACCGCTTGAGCCGGAGGCGATCGGCTTGCCAACTGTTCGTGGCAGGCGGCGGGATGTCCAGCGACGGGGGCGGCGGGACTGCCGGCGCCGGGGATGGTGGTTCCGGGAGCGGGGCCGGGGCGGCGATACCCATTCGCCGAAACAGCACGACCAGCGACGGGTGGGCGTCGGCACGTATCTGTTGCTGTGTGGCACAGTCGAGAAGAAGTGTTTCCGGAAGGATTTTGCCGTCCAGGACGAGGCGGTGCAGCTCACTGCTCCCGATGGGGTCGCCCTCACGCCCATCAGCGTGAATCACTCGATACCGGTTGTCCATTGGTGTCACGGCATCGGCCTCCTCCGCTCCCGCATCGATCAACCGGCGCAGGCCATGCGCCCCCTCTGCCCGAACCAGTATGGTTACCCCAAGCAACGGGAACCGGCTTGGAGACCGGGATCTGCCTACCGATCTACCGCCCTCGGCGTTTGCGCAATATCACCACGACCAGAACAACCGTGGCGACCAGATCCAGCAGGATGAACAGCACACTGAGCTTTGTTGACACGGTTGTTCCCTCTCGTCTCTGCCGGGTGCCCCGCACACCTCGGTCCGCACCCTGACCGCATGCCGGTCCAGCCGTGCGGGTCGGTCTCCACCATCATGGCTTCATCCTACCAGAAAACAGGACGCCCGTAGGCAACCGCAGTCCGTCTTTCACGAAGCGACGACACGCCTGCCGGGCTATACGATAGGTGAACGGGCGAGAGGTGGCTGTAGGCCGGGGAGAGGGTCATCCCAGGTACAATTTATCAACGATGGCGATGGAAAAGCTGACCACGGTGAACAGTGTGCGCTTCCGGGTGCGGGAAGCGCGGGCGAAAGGGTTGGTAGGGCTTGTGCCGACGATGGGGGCGCTACATGAAGGACATCTTTCGCTCCTTCGGCGCGCGCGGGCGGAGTGCGCGACCGTCGTTGTCTCCATCTTCGTAAACCCGACGCAGTTCAACGAGAAGGCCGATCTGGAGAAGTACCCGCGTGACCTGGCGCGTGATCTCGCGCTATGCGAGGAAGCCGGGGCGGACCTCGTCTTCGCGCCCGAGACGGACGAGATGTACCCGGAAGGGTTCTGCACCACCGTCACCGTGGACGGCCCACTGATACGGGTACTCGAAGGCGCCTTCCGCCCCGGCCACTTCGCGGGCGTCACTACGATCGTCGCCAAGCTGTTCACCATCGTGCAGCCGGATCGCGCCTACTTCGGGGAGAAGGACTGGCAACAGCTCAAGGTCGTCGAACGGATGGTCGCGGACCTGAACCTGCCCGTCGCCATCGTCCCCTGCCCGACCGTGCGCGAGTCGGACGGCCTCGCGATGTCGTCGCGCAACGCCCGGCTCTCGCCCGAGGCGCGCGCCCAGGCGAAGATCCTCCCGTCCCTCCTAGACAGTGCCCAGGAGATGCTCGACGTCGCCACCTTCGCGTCGCAGACGGACCACGGCCCCGTCCTCGCCCAGTGGCTCGGTACCCTCTTGGAGTCGAACGTGCCGTCGGCCCAGGTGGACTACATCGCCATCGTCGATCCCGATACCTTAGAGGGCGTGGACGAGATTAGTGACCGCGCACTCGTCGCCCTCGCCGTCCGCATCGGCGGCGTCCGCCTCATCGACAACCGCCTCATTATCCGCCATCGCTGATGCCCTGTCAGGAGGTGCCTCAATTCATGGCACGTGTGCTTCTGGCGGAACTATACAATCCCGCCGTCTTTCACAGTGCGGCTGATCTGTTGATTCAGCGTGGACATTCAGTTGAAGTGATGCCTGACGCTGACGAGGTCGCACAACGGCTTCGGGAATCGCCTCCGGACGTTCTGGTCTGTGGCCGCTCCATCAGCATGAACTATATCGCCCGTTTGCTCGGTGACGCGCTCGAACGGATACCGACCAGGATCATTCAGACGGTGATCATCAAAGAAGACGGCGAGGTGGGTTTGGATTGGTCTCTGCCCTACATCGACGCCCATCTGCTGATGCCTGTGTTTCATCCATTCTGGTCGGGGTTGCGCTGGGATGAATGGGCTATCGTGGTTGCCGTCGAGCAGCAGTTATATCGCCCGAATGTTCGCCAGCGGGCCAACGACCAATGAACAAGCCAGACGATAGGCCCGTGCTGGCGTCGGGCTCTATCGGGACACCGTCTGGCCAAACTAATACATCTGCGGTGGCAACAACCCCAACATGGGAATCGGCCACGACGGCTTTACTCCAACGAACCTTTTCTCACTTCGCCAACTAATATAGTCGTGGAGCCGACAGGGACGAATTTCGAGGACGACGTTTCCCTGATGCTACGGGTGCAGCGGTGCGGCGACGCGGCGGCGTTCGCGGAACTGGCCGGGCGCTACCGGGGGCAACTCAAGCGATTCTTCGCCGCCCTTCTGCCTGACCCTGCCCTCGCCGACGACTTCGCGCAGGAGACGCTGTTGCGACTGTGGCTATCCCGCAGTCGGTACCGTCCGAGCGGCAAGTTCTCCGCGTACCTGTTCCAGATCGCGCGTCACCATTACCTGAATCAGCGGCTGCGCTACCGTGCCCGAGCGAATCGGGAAGTTTCCACCGATGCCGGCGACGGCCTGGAGATCGCACTGCCGCCGCGCACTCAGCCCGAGACGATCTTCCTGGAACGGCGGGAGCAACGGCGGCGCGCGGAGGCCATCGCCGCCCTGCCGGAGTGTTACCGTATCGTCTTCGAGTTGAGGCATTTTGAGGGACTCAAGCAGGAGGAGATCGCCCGCCGCCTCGGCATCCCCGTCGGTACCGTGAAATCGCGCATGGCGGAGGCCGTCCGACGCCTGCGCCAGAGGTTGACCTATGAAGAGGAAACAGACTATGGATAAGGAATCGAGCCGTGCCGACGCGCTTGCCGGCAAGGCGCTGGCCTATTTGAAGAACGAGATGACCGATGCCGAGCGCGCCTTGTTCGAGGAGATGCTGGCCGAGTCGGAGGAGTTGCGCGACGAGTTGGCCCAGGCACGACAGGCCCTCGATGCGCTCACCGCCTCCAGCGACGGCCCGATCGTCCGCCTCGTTAACTCCATGATTGTCGGCGCCATCGAACGCGGCGCGAGCGACATCCACATCGTCCCGGAGCGACGCGCCATGATCGTGCGCTACCGCATGGACGGCGTGCTCACGGACGAACCCGTCTGGAGCCTGCCCAAGGAGCAGCAGCAACCGATCCTCGACCGCTGGAAGGTGATGGCGGATATGAACGTCGGGGAGCGCCGCCTGCCGCAGGACGGGCGCATCCCGGTCAAGCATGACAACAAGGATTACGACCTGCGTGTCTGCGTCCTGCCGACGCTCTACGGCGAGCGGGTGACGGTGCGCATCCTCTACCGCTCGGAGGTTCTCATGGGCCTGGCCAACATGGGTTACACTACGGCTCAGGTGGAAGCGCTGCGGCGTCTCGCTCGCCTGCCCGCCGGCCTGATCCTGAACAGCGGCCAGACCGGATCGGGGAAGACGACGCTGCTCTACTCGCTGCTGAAGGAGATGCAGTCGCCCGGCATGCCTCGCCGCAACATCCTTACCGTCGAGGATCCGGTCGAGTATCAGTTGGGCGAGGGCATCTCGCAGACCCAGGTGCTCAAGCGGGCGGGACTTACCTTCCCAGCAGCCCTGCGCGGTTTTTTCCGGAGCGATCCGGACGTCGTAATGTGCGCTCAGATGCGCGACCTGGAGACGGCGGAGTTGTGCGTCGAGATCGCGCTCACCGGGCACCTGGCTCTCTCCAGTCTCCATACGACGAGCGCCTTCAGGATCTTAGAGCGTCTGCAGAACATGGGCGTGGAGCGCTTCCTGGTCGCCGATACGGTCGCCGGATTGATCGCCCAGCGGCTCGTCCGGCGCATCGATGCCCGTAAGACGGAGGAGTACGAGCCAGCCGAGGAGGAACTGGAGAAGCTGGGGTTGACGAAGGCGGATGGTCCCTTCCGGCGCGGCGTTCCGACCGAGACGAACGGCGGCACCGGCTTTCGCGGGCGGCTCCCGCTGATCGAGATCGTGGAAGTCGACAGTCGTCTGCGCCGGCGCATCGCGGAGGGGACATCCGCGGAGCAGTTAGCGGCGGATACCTTCGCACGCACGGGTGGCTCCCTCCGCGACGACGCCCGGGCGAAGGTCAAGGCCGGCCTGACGACGGTCGAGGAGGTTAGCTGGGCCCTCTTCGACTATCCGACCCCGTAAATTATCCCGCGGGGCGCTGCGGTCTTTCCGCCCGCCCCGCGGTTACGGCTTGCGGAGGACGGTAATGACGGAGCGGGCTGAGGCCGTTAGGGTCAGTGTTCCCTCCCCGCCCACCGTCCTGTCCGCGGCATCAACCTGCTGCTGGCTCGCATCGCTGAGACGGAGGACGACCTTCGCTCCGGCGGGAAGTCCGGTCAGCGTTACCTCCCCCGCCCCGACGGCATTCACGACGACGATGCCAAAACCGTTACCAGGCCCGACCGCCGCGATCGCCAGGAGGGCCTCGTTGTCAGGGGTGGCCGTCGCGATGTGCGCGCCGGATGGCAAGGCAGCTTGTATCTGCTCCAGGATACGGAACGTCGGGAAGGGCTTCGTGCCGTCGCGGCTCACGAGTGGGTAATTGTCCTGATAGGTCCAGTAGTCCATCAGGGAGGCGCCGGAGAGATTCAGCGTCTTCACGTACGCCTGCGCCAGCCGCAGGGCGCTGTCCCAGCTTTCCCACGGCGACGGCTGCTGCCAGAGTTGGGCATCAAAGCCCGCCTCGGTACACCAGATCGGTTTGTTGAACTCCTTGCCGAGCGCGGCGATGCCGGCATACGTCGCGTCGCTCGCGCTGAGTACGTCCCAGCAATGGAAGGCGATGGGGCCGAGGTAAGGGGCGAGCGCCTTATCCTCCAGCA
>JADMIO011113682.1_pt1 | contig 10239 bp, 7 predicted proteins | sample 8958161 | NCBI WGS metagenome assembly JADMIO01 (sample SAMN16585339, study PRJNA669376) | soil metagenome | isolation source: Crop rotation soil | place: USA: Cullars Rotation, Alabama | collected 2011
TCCTCGAGGTGACGCTCTCGGCGAACGACCAGGACAACTTCCCGTCGGTCAATGTCGGCCCCGAGCACCGCCGCGACCTCGAGGGCGGCTGGACCGAGATCTTCCTCCCGATGCGCGAGCTGAACCCCTTCGGGCTCGCGATGGAGAAGATCGTCCTCCGGGCGCGGCTCGAGCTCCCGCCCGCGTGGATCGAGATCGACCGCATCGGCCTGACGGAGAAGGACGCCTCGGCGCCGCCGCCGGCGCCGCTGCCCGTGCGCGACGTCGCGATGACGATCGACTGCCGCCAGCCGGCGCGGCGGATCAGCCCGCTCATCTACGGCGTCGCCTCGGCGGACGCGCCGCGCGAGCTCGGCGCGACGGCGTACCGCTGGGGCGGCAACCCGGCCTCGCGCTACAACTGGCAGCTGAGCGCCTACAACACGGGCATCGACTGGTTTTTCCAGAACGTCCACGTCGACGACAACAAGAAGTTCTTCGACGTGACGCGCGAGCGCGGCGCCTTCGTCGCCCTCACGCTGCCGATGCTCGGCTGGGTCGCAAAGGACGCGACGTCGGCGTCGTTCCCGGTGTCCGTCTTCGGCCCGCAGAAGGCGACCGACCCGCAGCGCCCCGACTTCGGCAACGGCGAGCGCCCGGACGGAAAGCCGATCCCGCCCGGGCCGCCGACGCGGACGAGCGTCGCGGCGTCGCCCGAGTTCATCGCCGCGTGGGTGCGCGCCATTCGCCAGGACGACGTGAAGCGCGGGGCGCGCAGCGTCCACGAGTACATCCTCGACAACGAGCCCGCGCTCTGGAGCTCGACCCACCGCGACGTCCACCCCGCGCCCCTGACGTACGACGAGCTGCTCGAGCGCACGATCCGCTACGGCACGGCGGTCCGCCAGGCCGACCCGGACGCGATCCTCGCCGGCCCGGCCGAGTGGGGCTGGCCGGCCTACTTCTACTCGGCGAAGGACGCGGCCGAGGGCTTCGCGCTGAAGCCGGATCGCCGCGCGCACGACGACGTCCCGCTCCTCGCGTGGTACCTGCGGAAGCTGCGCGAGCACGAGGAGCTCACCGGCGTTCGCGTCCTCGACGTGCTCGACGTCCACTTCTACCCGGCGGGCGCCGACATCTACGGCAACGGGGGCGGCGGCGGGACGGACGTCGATACGGCCGCGCGCCGCTACCGCGCCACGCGCTCGCTCTGGGACGCGACGTACACCGACGAGTCGTGGATCAACGACAAGGTCAACCTGCTGCCGCGGCTCCGCGCGCTCGTCGCCGAGAACTACCCCGGCCGCGGGATCTCGATCGGCGAGTGGAGCTTCGGCGCCGAGGGCCACCAGAGCGGCGGCCTCGCGATGGCCGAGGCGCTCGGGCGCTTCGCCCAGGAGGGGCTCACGTCCGCGTTCTACTGGATCGTGCCGAAGACCGGCAGCCCCGCGTACTGGGGATTTCGCGCGTACCGCAACTTCGATGGCAACGGCGGGCACTTCCTCGATCTGTTCGTGCCGGCAACGGCAGGGGACGAAGCCTCGCTCTTCGCCTCGCGCGACGAGAGCGGGACCCACGTCGTCGCGATCGCGCTCAATTTCAGCGGCAAGAGCCGCGCGCGGCTCAAGGTCGACGCCTCGTCGTGCGGCCGCGTCGTCGCGCGGCGCACCCTGACGTTCTATGGAAAACCCGAAGGCCTCGCCCCGCTCGAGGGCGCGACGCCGGCGGTGGAAGAGACGGTCGAGCCCTCCTCGATCACCGTCTTCGATCTCACGCTCGCGAAGTAGCTGTCAGGCCCGGGGGGCCGCGACGCGCGGCCGCGCCTTCGGCCCCATCGCGCCCGTCAGCGCGCCCATCCGGTTCGCCGCGGCGAAGGCGGTGCCCATCAGGATCGTCCCCGACCAGGATTTGATCCCCATGTCGCCGTAGGCCTGGTTCGTATAGATGATGACCTCGCACAGGGCGACCGCGCAGACGATCCGCTCCTGCGGCTTCGTGCAGAGGCGGTACGACCGCGCGCTGACGAAGGTCCCGGCGATGAACATCAGCCAGATCCCGCTCGTCCCGATGAAGCCGGTAAAGGCCCATATGCCGAGGATGCTGTTGTGCGGGACGTATTTGTACTGGGGAAAGACCTCCGCGATGCTGTAGGCGAACGAGACCTCGTGGTACTCGTGGCCCCAGCCCGATCCGGTGAAGATGTGGTCGCTCAGCGTGATGATCAGGTTGTAGTTCTCGATATTGCGCGTCTTGGAAGAAGCGTCCTCCTTCTTCCCGAAGATCGAGGACAGCGCCTTCGCCGGCTTGAAGAAGTCGGCCTCCGACTCCCAGCCGGCCGCGAGATAGGCGCCGATCAACGGCATCATCCCGATCATCGCGACGTTGAGCTTCTTCTTGAACTTGTCTTTCCGAAGCACGATGTAGAGCAGCACCAGCGAAGCGATCAGGCTGACGTACGCGAGGCGCCGGTTATTGAGCTGAATCGCGAGTAGGATGAAGGCGTTGACGAGCAGCGCGCGGATCGCCGCCCGCGACGTGCGCTCCTCGAGCGCCCAGGACGTCATGATCACGACCGCGGTCACGAAGAGCATCGTGTCCGCGTGGGTCGTCATCGTCGGCGGCGTCTCGCCGGTGAGCGTCGGCACGATCGTGAACTTGAAGATGCACGCCATCAGCGATCGCCAGAGCGCCGCGTAGACGACGGCCTGCCCGATCAGCCGGAAGTCCGCCGGCGTGCGGAGGCCGAAGGTGAACGCGAACGCCACCACCGGGACGAACACCATCTCGAGGATCTGGAAGGCGCCGTTCTGGAAGGCGCCGCCGCGGAGCATCCCCCAGGCGAACATCGCCGCCATCGACCCGAGGTTGATCCACAGAGACTTCTCCATCGCCGGCGTTCGCCCCGTCTTCGACGAGGGCTTCGAGCGCTGCGTGGCGATGACGATGAGCGGGATGACGGCGACGAGCGGGAGCTTGATCGGGAGCGACGCGAAGATCAGGTCTCCGACCGGCCGCATGAAGGTCTGCCACCGGCCGCTATAGGGGATCTCGCCGACGTTCTCCGCCGTGAGCAGGATGTAGACGTAGAAGGCGAGAAAGCGCGCCATGAATCCGTTTGCTCAGAGCACCCTCGGGACGAGGTAAACGAGCAGCAGCACGTAAATGAAGTTGAACGCGATCCAGAGGCGGTACGAGAGCGTGAGCGCCTTCTTCGGATTCGGCGCGGTCGAGAGGCGCATCGGGATCGCGATCGTCATGAAGATGATCGAAAAGATGATCGCCTTGGACACGACGCCGCGCCGCTAGCCGTTCGCGACCTGGAGCATCAGATCGAGGACGCGCTGGGAGTTCTTCCGCGAGTCGAACCGCTCGACCGCGCGGGCGCGCGCCGCGGCGCCCATTCGCTCGCGCTTCGGCCCGTCGGCGACGAGCGCGTCCATCCGCTCGCAGAAGGCGTTCGCGTCGCCCGGTTTGACGAGGAACCCGGTCTCGCCATCGGCCACGATTTCCTTGATCGCGCCGACATCCGAGATGACCGCGGGGAGGCCCGCCGCGTGCGCCTCGATCGCCGCGAAGGGGAAGCAGTCGCCCTTCGTCGGGAGCGCGAACATGTCGCACGTCTGCGCCAGGGTGACGAGCTCGTTGGCGTTCGCGTTCATCGAGTAATGCGGGAACACGCCCGGCGTCTCCGGCACCTCGTGCTTCGTGACGAGGTGAAGCTCGAAGTTCTTGTGCTTCGTCTCGCGGGCCCACTTGAGGAGCACCGGGCCGCCCTTTCGCTCGAAAAAACCGCCGGTAAAGAGGATCCGCACCTTGCCGTCGTTCGGGCGCTTCGCCGGATCGGGCTTCCACAGATCGGTGTCGACGCCCGAGGGGATGACGACGACCTTGCTCGGGTCGGCGCCGTAATCGTTGACGTACGAGCGCTTCACCCACTCCGAAAAGGCGAGGAGCATCCGCGCGGCGGAGAGGTTCGCCCGCGTCCACTGCCGCTTCACGCCTTCGACGAATTTGCCCTGGACGGCGTGGCCGATCTGCTCGCCGAACTCATCGAAGTTCGCCGGCGTCCCGTCCGACGAGATGACCGTCGGCACCTTGTGCATGAACGGATTCGAGAAATGGGCGAGCGACTGGCTGTGAATGAACGCCGCGTCGATCTTCTTCTCGCGATTCGCCGCGGCGAGCGCGGCCGCCGTGCGCGCGCTCGCGGTCAATGCCAAGTTGCGATTGACGACCGGGACGAGCTCCCAGATATCCCGCTGAAGGAGCGGAATCGGATAGAACGACGCCTCGACGTCGCGTGTCTTGGCGATGCACGCCGCGAGATTCTTCTGGTAGGTGGCGTTGCCCGCGTTGTGATCGATGGCGAAGGCGAGGTGGCGCATGGTCGCCCCGCGAACGTAGACGCATTCGACGAGGTGCGCCAGACGCCCGCGCCGCCGGCAATTCTTCGGGGCAATCCACGCGAATGAAGAGCGCTCTAGCGCGGACATCGTCCGCGCTGATGGCAGTCCAAAGCACTCGACCAGACCTCGACGTCGGGATTGCCCCGAAAAATTGCCTTCGCCAAGTCGGAGGCAATTTTTCGGGGCAATCCCCGCGAATGAAGAGTGCTCTACGGCTGGGCGCGCTCGCCCTCGGGCGCGACCTTCGGGTCATTCGCTGTCGGGTGAAGCGCGAGATCGGCCGGAATCGGGCGGCGCGCCGCGATCGCCGCGTAGAGCCGACCAAAGCGCTCGGCCACGCGGGCGTCGCGAAATTGAGCGACGACCTTCGCCCGACCGCGCTTGCCCATCGCGGCGCGCAGGTCGGGCCGCGCGGCGAGCTCGACGAGGCGCTTGGCGATCTCTTCGGGCGACTTCTCGGGCACGAGATAGCCATCGACGCCGTCGCTGATGATCTCGGGCACGGCGCCGGAGCTCGCCCCGATGACCGGCCGCTCGGTCGCCATCGCCTCGGTCACAACGAGACCAAAGGGCTCGCCGATTGAAGGGAGCACCGCGATGTCGGAGGCGGCGTGCATCTCCGGAGCGTCCTGGCGCGCCTTGAGCAGCTTGATCGAATCGCCGAGGCCAAGGTCGCGCGCGAGCGCCTCGAGCTCTTCGCGGTACGAGCGGAACGTGCCCGAATAGCGCGGGTCGTCCCAGCCGACGACGACGCCGACGATCCGTGGATCCTTCGCGCGCGCGATCGCGACGGCGCGGACGAAATCCGCCTGGCGCTTCATCGCGTGAAAGTAGCGACCCATCTGCATCGCGACGACCGCGTCGTCCGCGATCCCGAGCTCGCGGCGCACCGCGCGCCCGTCGACGTTCGGGTTGAACTTCGCCACATCCGACCCGTTGTAGATGCAGGCGACGCGGTCCTCGGGGACGCCCGAGCGCGCGATCTCGCGCGCGATGAAGCGCGAGCAGCCGACCGAGCACGCCGCGCGGCGCGAGAGCTCCTGGGTAATCCGCACGCGCCAGCTGACGTGCATGCCCGGCAGGTTGTGGAAGTGGACCAGGTAAGGGACGCGCGTGGCGGCCGAGAGCGCGAGCGCGACGGGCATCGACACGCGATCGTCGTTCACGTGAATGACGTCGATCTTCTTGCGCCGGACGAGGGCGACGAGGCTCGCGAAGCTGCTCGAGAGCTCGATCATCGAGCCGAGCGGCTTCGCGCGGAGCGTCTGGAGCGCGCTGCCGAGCGACGGGTGAACGATATCGGTCGGCTTGTCGCCGGCGCTCTCGCCATCGAAGAAGTCGACGGCAGGGTCGACCGCCAGCGTGAGCGAGCACTGCGAACGATCCAGGTTGCGCACGATGTCCGCGAGGACGAGGCACGGCGACGATGCGCCGTTCGGCGCGTAGAGCATCAGGACGTTCGTTGCCATGGCTCAGGCCGCCGCGGCCGGGGTCTTCGGCGACCGCACGTGGCGAATGAGCGCGACGATATCCCGCACCGAAACGACCCGCAATAGCGCGGCACTCGCGAGGTACGCGAGCGCGTCGGGGAGAAGACGCAGCGGGCCGAGACCTGCCGCGAGGTGGTCGACGACGAGCGTGACGGCGACGGCGACGAGCGACTTGGCGAGCGCGAGGACGAGCCGTCGATCGACCGACGCGCGCCCGACGACGGCGCACAACGCGAACGTCACGAGCGCCTCGCCGGTCACGAGGGTGATCGCCGCCCCGACACCGGCGCCGCCGGGCCCGAGCCGCTGGGAGAAATACGGAATCGAAAGGCAGTTGACCGCTGGATTGACGAAGAGCGCGCCGACCGAGATCGCCGTCACCGTCCAGCCGCGGCCGACCATGCCGAGGGCGACGGCGGTCGTCATCGCGATGTACGTGAAGACGAACATCGGCGCGAGGACGCGCAGCGCGGGCGCGGCCGGCACGAACGAGCCGCCGAGAACGCGGACGATGACATCGGCCCCGAGCGCGAGGGAGAGCGCGATCGGGATCGACAAGACGAAGACGCCCTCGCTCATCCGGCGGACGATGAGCCAGAGCTCGTCCGGGTTCGCCTTCGCGGCGCGCGCCATCATCGGGCCGAGCGCCCACTGGCTCACCGGCGCGAGGAGCAGCGCGAGGCCGGCGAGGTTCGTCGCCGAGCCGTACCAGCCGATCTCGGCGTCGTTCGTCAGGATGCCCATCGTGATCGCGTCGATCTTCCCGTAAACGACGATCGCGACCCCGTTCAGATAGAACGGCATGCTCATTCGGAGCGCCTTTCGCGCTCCGGGGATATCCCAGCGAAAGTGGTAATCCGCCTCGCTCTTCGTCAGGTGGCGGAACGCGAGCATCCGAACGAGCTCGGTCACGGCGAACGTGATCGCGAGCCCCTCGATCGTGCCGTGGAGCAGGAGGACGAGCGCCGAGCCGCCACCCCAGACCAGCTTGGCGGCGATGTTGATCGCCGACATCCGGCCGACCGATCCGCACGCCATCAGGATGGCCGCGTAGCTCCCGGTCATCGCGTTGAACAGGTAGCCAACGCCCAGGATCGCGGCGACCTTCTGCACGAGGATCGAGCGCCCGTTCAGATACAGATAGAGCCCGACCGCGGCGAAGAGGAACACGCTCATGCAGACGCGGAGGACCGTGATCGGGCCCAAATACTCATTGGCCGCCTTGCGATCGACGGACACCGTGTTCTGAATGTGCTGGTCGACGCCGAGCGCGAGGAGCGTGAAGCCGGTGATCGTGACCGAATCGGCCAGATTGTAGCTGCCGAACAGCTCCGGGCCGAAGTGGCGCGGGACGAAGATGCGGACGATGATCGCGATCGTCCACGTGAGGATCAGCGAGCTTCCGAGGCGAAACGCGTTCGCCGCGGCGCGCTTGATCTCCTCGGTGCGCGTCGGGTGCCGCTCGTGGGCGTGCTTCGCGTGCTCGGCGTCGGGCGGGTCCGCGGCGTGTGTCATCGTGTGGTCGTGCGCGGTCTGCGAGCGCGAGTCGTCCGCAGCATAGAGGAGGCGGTAAACGGGTGTCGAGGCCGGCCCGCGACTCTCGACACCCGGATCTCGGGTGGTACGCTTGGCGTCATCGCTTGCCGGCTCCTCGCGCCCGGGGGTCGGCGGCCCTTACGAACCGCCGCCTTACGGAGGGAAGCCCCCATGATGACTCGAGCCACGTACATGGTCGCCATGGTCGCCGCCACGGCAAGCGCCTGCGGACTGCATCCCATCGGCTGCCAGGGCGGTAACGATCCGAGCGGCGGCCCGAATGTCTCGGCGTCGGGCCACTCCACCGAGGGCGGTGGGGGCACGACGGGGACGGGCACGGTCAACCCTCCGGACATCACGCCGAGCACGGACCCGGTCAGCCCGCCCGACTCGGGCACCGCGAAGCCGGTCCAGGCACCGAACGGCATCACGCTCCCGGCCGCGCCCGAATTCAAGGAGGCCATCAAATTCAGCCCCAATCGCAGCAGCGTCGTCCTCTACCTGCCGGCGGTCCAGGGCGCGCGTGACTACCGCGCGTTCGCGCTCGTCAACGGCGTGAAGGTCGAGCTCGCCCCGAGCGGCGGCGAAGACGTCTCCGGCGCCACGATCACCTGCGCCGGCCTCCGGCAGCACGCCGCCTGCGACGACTCCGAGGCGATTACCGAATACGGCCAAGGGGAATTCTTCATCCCCAAATGCAAGGCCGACGCGCGCGCCGCCGTCGTCACGAAGACGGTCGTCCGCACGATCGAGGTGAACAAGCTCGAGGGCGCGACCGCGCTCGCGGTCGAGGCGATCGACGCGCAGTGTCCGTTCCCTGGTCTCTACGGCCGCTCGAACGTCGACGTCCGGATCGATCACATCAACGGGAACACGCGCCCCGCGACGGTCAATGGCCGCGTCGTCCAGATGCCGTTCTGGCCCGACACGTTCCCGATCCGCACCGAGGCGGATATCCGCGCCAAGTACAAGAGCATGATCGTGAACGGCCAGGGCTGGATCCCGCGCTCGGCGAACGTCGCCGATCCGCCCTTCCTCGGCTACGCGCAGCAGGCCCCGCCGATCTCGCCGAAGGTGCTCGCGCGCGCCATCGTCGAGGTCACGCCGAGCGGCACGAAGAGCCTCCCCCCCGGCTTCACCGCGAACGATGTGTTCGACGACTTCAGCGACGACAACGACCAGCCGAAGCTGATCCTCGCCCAGGGCGACTCCGGGCCGCGGCTGTTCCCGCCGGGCTGGCCGGTCGGCAATGCCAAGCATTACCAAAATTCGAAGTGGAATATCTATACGATGGGCGCCGACCCGGCGCAGATGTTCGTCGGCCAAGGGCAGATGAACCTGATCCTCGCCGACACCGCGCAGGGGGTCTTCAGCTCGAACCTCGTCATGCCGAAGCGGCCGATGCACCTGCCGGGCGACGACAAGTCGTTCTTGCACGTGACCTTCGAGACCCAGACCGACGCCTCCCCGCGGCGCTACTTCGTGCTCCAGTTCTGCGGCGCGGCCCAGCCCGGCAAGACGTACGACGGCGACAAGCTCCCGCTCGAATCGGCCTTCAGCCCCGGCCCGGGCTTCATGAACCCTTCGGAGGCGACGCAGCTCAGCTCCAAGGGGTGGAATTGCATTCACCTCGTCCCGCGTGACGGCGGCTACGACACGCCCGCCCCGAGACGGACATCCGCGTCGTCTTGAACCGCCCGACGCCCGACGGCGTCGACCCGCGCAACGACCGCGACGTCGCGAAGCTCCTCGGCCCGGCGCAGTACCCCGGGCAAGACCAGGCGTTCGACGGCGCCTGGTACCGCACCTGGGGCAACGACAAGAAGATCAACGGCGTGATGCTCGATGATCAGATGTTCATCACGCAGCGGACGAAGTTCGATGTCTTCCTGAACCGCGGGCGCATCGTGATGTACGCGAACGGCGTCCAGAAGATTTGCAACGACATCCCGACGGCTCAGCGGCTCACGATGGCCGACGTCGCGGTCGCGATCGGGCATGTCCTCTACCACTCGAACGTCGAGGCGATGGACTTCAACCGCGCCGACTGGAACCGCACGGCGCAATACCACTTCCGCCACAACACGCCGTTCGCCGACGCGCGCAGCCTGGACAACGTCGGCATGCGCGAGAACGCGCAGCTGCCGGCGGGCTTCCAGGAAGGCCCGTGCTACAGGCCCTGAGGGAGAGGCGCGGAGGTTCGTCATGAAGCATCAACGCATGTCGATCGGCCTCTGCGCCCTCGTCGCCTGCGCCGGCATCATGGGCGCGTGCGGCAGCGTGGGGAGCACCGTCACCGCGCCCCCGGGCGAGGAGCCGGTCGCTCCCGAGCTCAAGGCGTGCCGCGAGGATCTCGGCCTCTCGCCCGCCGAGTGCACCCGCGTGATGAACCTGAAGCTGCCGGAGACGCTCCCGCCGGCGCGGGGCAACAAGTACGCCGACAACCTGCAGGCCGCCGAGCTCGGCTTCCGCATGTTCTACGACGCGCGCTTCTCGAACGTCCAGGACCTGCGCTGCGCGACGTGCCACTTGCCCGAGACCGCGTTCGACGACGCGAAGACCGTTGGCATCGGCAAGGCGACCCTGACCCGCAACAGCCCGACGATCCTCACGGCCGCCTGGATGGAGCCGGTGTTCTGGGATGGCCGCGCCGATAGCCTCTGGTCGCAGCCGCTCTTCGCCTTCGAGAGCCCGGACGAGATGGACATGACGCGGCTCGAGCTCGCGCACGTGCTCTTCGCCTCGCCCTACAAATCGAAATACGAATCGATCTTCGGGCAGCTCCCCGCGCTCGAGGACGAGAAGCGCTTCCCGCGCCGCGGCCGCCC
>JADMIO011661013.1_pt1 | contig 10239 bp, 10 predicted proteins | sample 8958161 | NCBI WGS metagenome assembly JADMIO01 (sample SAMN16585339, study PRJNA669376) | soil metagenome | isolation source: Crop rotation soil | place: USA: Cullars Rotation, Alabama | collected 2011
GGTGCGGTGCCGGTCACCGCACCGCCGAAGCCGGCGCCGCCTGCAACGCCTGCTGCCGACGGCGCGAAGGACGGCTGACAATGGCCGGCGCCGCCCCGTCGCTGCCCGAGCGCTGATCGATGGACCTGACGACCTTCCTGATCCAGTGCCTGAATGCCGTCCAGTACGGGCTTCTGCTGTTCCTGCTGGCGAGCGGTCTGACCCTGATCTTCGGGATCATGGGCGTCATCAACCTCGCGCACGGCAGCTTCTACATGCTCGGCGCCTACCTGGCGTTCTCGCTCGCGCCGCTGTTCGGACCGCAGTTCCTGGTGATGCTGGTCTGCGGCGCGCTGCTGGCGTTCGTGTTCGGCTACCTGCTCGAGTGGGCGTTCTTCAGCTACCTGTACCAGCGCGACCACCTGCAGCAGGTGCTGATGACCTACGCGCTGATCCTGGTCTTCGAGGAGATGCGCAGCATCCTGGTCGGCAACGACGTGCACGGCGTGCAGGCGCCGCCCTGGCTGGCCGGCACGATCGCGCTCGGCGACCGGATGACGTACCCGACCTATCGGCTGTTCGCCAGCGCGGCCTGCATCGTCATCGCGATCGGCCTCTACGTCGTCGTCAACCGGACGCGCCTCGGCATGATGATCCGCGCCGGCGCCAGCAACCGCGACATGGTGCGCGGCCTCGGCATCGACATCACGCGGCTCTACCGCATCGTCTTCGCGGCCGGCGTCGCGCTGGCGGCGCTCGCCGGCATGATCGCCGCGCCGCTGTCGTCGGTGTATCCGGGGATGGGCGGCAGCGTGCTGATCATCTGCTTCGTCGTCGTCGTGATCGGCGGCATCGGCTCGATCACCGGCGCGCTCGTCGCCTCGCTGATGGTCGGCTTCGTCGACACCTTCGGCAAGGTCTTCTTCGCCGAGCTGAGCGGCATCGGCATCTACCTGCTGATGGCGATCATCCTGATCTGGCGGCCGGAAGGCCTGGCGAAGCGGGGCGCCTGATGACGTCGACCCGGGCCCCGGCCAGCGTGCCGACCACCGGCGCGCCGGTCGCCGTGGCTTCCGTCACAGCGGCAGACAGCGCCGGGCGGTCGGCGGCGGCGGCGCTCGTGCCGCTGATCGGCCTCGCGCTGCTCGCGACCGTGCCGTTCTTCGCCGGCGAATACCTGCAGGATCTCGTCGTCAAGATCATGATCCTCGCGGTCTTCGCGCTCAGCCTCGAGCTGCTGGCCGGCACGACCGGGCTGGTCAGCCTCGGCCACGCGGCGTTCCTCGGAATCGGCGCCTACAGCGCCGTGCTGCTCGCGCCGAAGACCGGCGCCGGCTCGCTGCCGGCGATGCTCGCGCTGTCGATGCTGTGCGCGGCCGCCTACGCCCTCTTCGTCGGCGCGCTCAGCCTGCGCACGCGCGGGGTCTACTTCATCATGGTCACGCTGGCGTTCGCGCAGATGGCGTACTTCATCTTCCATGACACCAAGCTCGGCGGCGGCAGCGACGGCATCTACCTGAACGTCAAGCCGGCGCTGCCCGGCCTGCTCGACCTGCAGAACCGGACCGCCTTCTTCTTCTTCGCGCTCGGCGCGCTCGCCGCGACCTACGGCCTCCTCGCCGCGCTGCGGCGCTCGCGCTTCGGCCACGCGCTGGCCGGCATCCGCGTCAACGAGCAGCGCATGCGCGCCGCCGGCTTCCGGACCTACGGCTACAAGCTCGCGGCGTTCGTGCTGGCGGGTGCGCTGGCCGGGCTCGCCGGCTTCCTGATCGCGGTGCGCGACGGTTTCGTCAACCCCGAGATGCTGGCCTGGCAGGAGTCGGGCACGGTGCTGCTGATGCTGATCCTCGGCGGCCTCGGCCACCTGCGCGGCGCGGTGCTCGGCGCGATCGTCTTCACCTTGCTGAAGGAGCTCTACTCGTCGGAGGGCTGGGTCGGGCCGCTCGCCGGCCACTGGCAGCTGACGCTCGGCCTGACGATCATCGCGCTCGTCGCGACGATGCCGAAGGGGCTGATGGGCCTGCCGGCGCAGCTGCGGCGCCGGCCGCGTCCGGTCGAGGTCGCCGACGATGTCTGATGCCTCGGTTGCCGGACCCGACCGCGTGCTGCTGCAGGCGGCCGGCCTGACGCGCCGCTTCGGCGGCCTGGCGGCGGTGCAGAACGTCTCGATCGCGCTGCGGCGCGGCGAGGTGCACGCGGTGATCGGCACCAACGGCGCCGGCAAGTCGACGCTCGTCAACATGCTCTCGGGCGAGCTCGCGCCGTCCGACGGCACGATCCGGCTCGCCGGCACCGACATCACGCGCTGGTCGCAGCCGAAGCGGGCGCGCGCCGGCATCGGCCGCAGCTACCAGCGCACCAACATCTTCAGCGAGTTCAGCGTGTTCGAGAACGCGCGGCTGTCGGCCCAGGCCGCGCAGCAGCGGGTCTGGGCGCTCTGGGAGGGTGCGCGCGGCTGCACGCGCAGCGGCCCGGTGGCGGCGTCGGCGATCGACGCGGTCGGCCTCGGCCGGCACGCCGGCGAGCCGGCCGGCAACCTCAGCCACGGCGGCAAGCGCCAGCTCGAGATCGCGATGTGCCTGGCGACCCGGCCGCAGGTGCTGCTGCTCGACGAGCCGCTCGCCGGCATGGGCGCCGAGGAGACCGAGCGGATGCTCCGCCTGCTCGGCGCGCTGAAGGCCGAGCACGCCGTGCTGCTGGTCGAGCACGACATGGATGCGGTGTTCCGGATCGCCGACCGCATCACCGTGATGGTCAACGGCGAGGTCATCGCGAGCGACGCGCCGGAGGCGATCCGCCGCAACGCGGACGTGCGCGTCGCCTACCTCGGCCAGGATGCGTAGCGTGGCCGCGCCTTGCTGGCGACGGAAGTCCTCGGCGCCGAGCACCGTGCGTCGCAGCGGCCGGATCGCTGTCTGACATGCTGCAGATCGAAGGCCTGCACACCCACTACGGCGCCGCGCACATCCTGCACGGCGTCACGATGCTGGTCGAGGCCGGCACGTCGGTCGGCCTGCTCGGGCGAAACGGGATGGGCAAGACCACGCTGATCCGCTCGCTGATGGGCTACGTGAAGCCCACCGAAGGCCGGATCCAGTGGAACGACCGCGAGGTCACCGGCAGCGCACCCGAGCGGATGGCGCGCCTCGGCATCGGCTATGTGCCCGAAGGCCGCGGCGTGTTCCCGAACCTGTCGGTGCGCGAGAACCTCGTGATGGCCGCGCGTCCCGGCGTCGACGGCCGGCGCACCTGGACCCTCGAGCGCGTGCTGTCGACGTTCCCGCGCCTCGCCGAGCGGCTCGGCCACGGCGGCCAGCAGCTGTCGGGCGGCGAGCAGCAGATGCTGTCGATCGGCCGCGCGCTGATGACCAACCCGCAGCTGCTGATCCTCGACGAGGCGACCGAGGGCCTCGCGCCGCTCGTCGTCGCCGAGATCTGGCGGGTGATCGGCGACATCCGCGCGACCGGCATCGCGACCCTCGTCGTCGACCGCGACCATCGCAAGGTCAGTGCGAACTCGGACCAGCTCGTCGTGCTGCAGAAGGGCCGCGTCGTGCTGGCCGGGCCGTCCGACGCCCTGCGCGACGGCGAGCGCCTGACCTCGTTCCTCGGCGTCTGAGCGGGCGCCGGCACGGGAACGCTGCTTGCCGCATGGCGGCAACGACACCGCCCGGAGACCCGCTGATGAATTCGCTGCTGAACAAGCTGTCGCCGACGGCGACCAACATGATCCGGATGGACCACACCCACGTGCTGGCGACCTTCCACCAGTACGAGGCCGATACCCATCCGAAGACCAAGCAGGCGCTCGTCAACACGGTGTCGGTCGCGCTCGAGATCCACGCCCAGCTCGAGGAGGAGATCTTCTACCCGGCGGTGCGCCGCGTCGTCACCGACCCCGTCGTGATCGACAAGAGCGTCCCCGAGCACGACGAGATGCGGCGCCTGATCGCGCGCCTGCGCGAGATGACGCCGGACGATGCCGACTACGACCGCACGTTCATGGAGCTGATGCGCGACGTGATGCACCACGTCGCCGACGAGGAGACGGTCCTGCTGCCGGCGGCCGAACGGATGCTCGCCGGCGAGCTCGGCGAGCTCGGCGCGCAGATGACCAAGCGTCGGCTCCAGCTCGCCGCGCCACGCGCCGGTGAGATCGCCGGCAACACGCTGCGCGCGATGCCGGCGAGCACGATGCTGATGGGCGTCGGCGCGGCGCTGGCCGGCAGCCTGCTGCTGAAGCGGGCGATGCGCCGCCGCGTCTGACTGCAGCGGCTTCGCGCCGCGGTGGTGCGACGTGCGCGGGAACGATCGGTCGCGCGCAGTTCAACCTTATTTCACGACCATCCGGCGCAGCCGGGAGACCTGCTGTGCGGTCTCCTCCGCCTGCTCCTCGCTGCGCAGGGCGTCGGCTTCGGCGCCGATCGACCGGCCGTATTCGGCCAGCTTGCGCAGCAGGCCTTCGCGCTGCTCGAGTGCGCGGATCGCGCGCCACAGTGCCTCCTCGGCCGCGACGGCCTGCGTCTCCTCGAGCGTGCGGAGCGTGAATGCGTGGCCGGTGTGGCAGCGGTAGCGCGGCGGGCCGGCGCCGTGAAGCTGCCAGAGCACGCTGTTGCAGTCCGGGCAGGCGAACGTCGACGGCGCGCCGATGTCGTTGAGCTTTTCCATCGGCCTCCCTGCGCCGCGAAAGACGGTCATCTCGCGCTCCAGCCGGTCCCGCTCCGCCGCGGCCGGTTGCTCAGCCGGCACCGGCTCGTCCAGCATGCGGACGAGCGTCGCCCCGAGCTCGCTGAGCGGGACGCAGCGATCGACCCCGACGGCACGCAGTGCGCTCGCCGGCATGCTCGGATGCTCGGCATCGGCCGGGTCCTGGACGATGGCCAGGCCGCCGCAGTCCTTGATCGCCTTCAGGCCGGCAGTCCCGTCGTCGAGCTCCCCGGTCAGCAGGACGCCGATCACGCCGCGGCCGTGCGTCAGCGCCGCCGAGCGGAACAAGGGATCGATCGCCGGCCGCGTGTTGTGCTCCTTCGGGCCGTGCGAGAGCCGGATCCGGCCGTCCTCGACCAGCATGTGATGGTCGGGCGGTGCCACGTAGAGCACGCCGTCCTCCAGACGCTGGCCCTCCTGTGCATGAACCGCCCGGTTGCGGCCGCGCGCCGACAGCAGCGACGGCAGCACGCTCGGGTTCGCGCCGATGTGCAGCACGACCAGCACCGGCGCTGGAAGGTTGTGCGGCAGGCTGGCGCTCAACTCGAGCAGCGCGGTGACGCCACCCGCCGACGCGCCGACGACGACGAGCCGGCTCGGGCTCACGGCGAGGCATAAGCACGCAGTGCCTCGGGCGGGCGCATGTCACGCGGCACCTCGAAGTCGCGTGCTGCGCCGCGCATCTGCTCCGGCGGTCCGGCGAGGCCGACGCGGTCGCTGTAGTCGATCGCAGCGCCGGTTCCCTTCTGGTCAGGCAGCAGCGCGCAGGCCACGTCGAGGACCCCGATCGCGGCCGCCATCCACAGCGCCGTCGCGGCGCCGTTCGAGCGCGCGCCGCGCGAGCCGGAGGCCAGCGTCGCCAGGTCGAGCGCATCGCCGGCTACCCGGCCCCACAGCCACGGCCGCGGGTCGTTGCTGGTCAGCAGGCCGATGCCGTTGACGATCTCGCGCAGGCCGTAGGCCCGCACCAGGCCTTCCCGGCCGTGCACGCCGGTGAAGCGGGCAAGGGTGCGCGGCGCGACCAGCTCGGTGACGCCCAGTGCGATGCTGAAGACGCCGAGCCCCTTCGCCGCCGAGCGCAAGGCGGTATCGGAACGGGAGGCAGAAGCGGAGGGGCGATTCATGGCGGGTCCTGTCAGATCTCAGGGTTTCAGAACGACCTTGATGCAGCCGTCTTTCTTGTCGCGGAACGTCTCGTACATCGCCGGGCCGTCCTCGAGCGCGACCGTGTGCGTGATGACGAACGACGGGTCGATCTGGCCGTCCGAGATCCGCCGCAGCAGGTCGTCGGTCCAGCGGTTCACATGGGTCTGTCCGGTGCGCACGGTCAGGCCCTTGTTCATCAGCGCGCCGAACGGGACCTTGTCGATCAGGCCGCCGTAGACGCCGGGGATCGACAGCGTGCCGGCCGGCCGGCAGACATAGATCATCTCGCGCAGGACGTGGGGTCGGTCGGTCTCGAGCATCACGGTCTGCTTCGCGCGGTCGTAGATCGAGTCGAGCGAGCGCGTCGCGTGCGCTTCCATGCCGACCGCGTCGATGCACTTCTCGGGGCCCTTGCCGCCGGTCAATTCCTGCAGCCGGTCGAGCACGCTCTCGTCGTCGAAATTGATCGGGATCGCGCCGCCGGCCTTCGCCATGCTCAGCCGCTCGGGCACGCGATCGATCGCGATCACCTGCTTCGCGCCGAGCAGCACGGCGCTGCGGATCGCGAACTGGCCGACCGGGCCGGCGCCCCACACGGCGACCGTGTCCTCGGGCTGGATATCGCACGCCACCGCCGCCTGCCAGCCGGTCGGGAAGATGTCGCCGAGGAACAGCACCTGCTCGTCGGTGAGGCCGTCGGGAATCTTGACCGGCGTGACGTCGGCGAACGGAACCCGCACGTATTCGGCCTGGCCGCCCGGGTAGCCGCCGGTCAGGTGCGTATAGCCGTACATGCCGGCGGTCGAGTGGCCGAACATCTTGTCGGCGATGTCCTTGTTGCGGTTGCTGCGCTCGCAGACCGACCAGTTGCCGCGCCGGCACTGCTCACACTCGCCGCAGCAGATCGTGAACGGCACGACCACGCGGTCGCCGACCTTCAGCTTCTTGTTGTCCTTGCCGACCTCGACGACCTCGCCCATGAACTCGTGGCCGATGATGTCGCCCGACTCCATGCCCGGCATGAAGCCGCCGAAGAGGTGCAGGTCGGAGCCGCAGATCGCGCACGAGGTCATCTTGATGATCGCGTCGCGCGGTTCCTCGATCTTGGGGTCGGGCACCGTGTCGTAGCGGATGTCCTTCTTGCCGTGCCAGCAGAGCGCTTTCATCGTCGGGTGTCTCCAAAGTGTGAGGTCATCGAGGCAGACGGCATAACGCGTGCCTGTCGCTCGAGGGGTCGCAAGCACCGCCTGCCGACGGTCGCCCGATCGCGATGAGCGCGGCAGGTTCTGCTCGGTCGTCCGTGACGTCTGCCGAGGCGATTTGCTGCAGCATTTACGGGCGCGTCGGATAGCGCCGACCGCCGGATGCGGGGCGTCCGACAGCGCGCCGGCTCGGATGCAACTGACGTCCGGTCGGGGCCGACGCTACCGTGCGGAGTCCGGCCGGGCCTGCTCGGGCGGCCACTCGAACCCACGGTCGCTGCCGAACCGGCGACCCCACCCGTCAGGAGACCACGATGACCACCATCCAGCAAATCATGACCCGCGGGGTCGAGGTGATCCAGCGCGATGCCACGATCCAGCACGCCGCCGAGCGGATGCGAGCACTCGACGTCGGCTCGCTGCCGGTCGCCGACGGCAAGGCGCTCGCCGGCATGGTCACCGACCGCGACATCACGGTGCGTGGGGTCGCCAGCGGGATGATCCCGCAGGAAGCGCTGGTCTCCGACGTGATGACCGAGGAGGTGCGCTGGTGCCTCGAGACCGATACCGTCGAGCAGGTCCTGGAACAGATGGGCGACGCCCAGGTGCGTCGCCTCGCGGTGCTGAACGAGGCGCGCGAGGTGGTCGGCATCGTCGCGCTCGGCGACCTGGCGACGCGCCAATCGGCGGATACCGACGACGCGCTGCGCGAGATTTCCCAGCCCGACCAGTAGACGCGGCGCCGACCGCGCTCAGGCATCATCGGGCCGCTGAGCCATGCGCATCCTCGATCCCGCGGCCCTCGAAATCCTCCGGAATCCGGGCACCTTCGTGTGGCGGACGCTGAGGGCGTTCCGCGCCAACCAGGGCCTGCTGCTGGCCGGCGCCGTCGCGTATTACGCGCTGCTGTCGATCGTGCCGCTGCTGATCCTGACGGTGATCGCGCTGTCGCGGCTGATCGACCAGGCCGAGCTGATGGAAACGCTCGGCCGTTACCTCGAATGGATCATCCCGGGGCAGTCGACCTCGATCATCCGCGAGCTCTCCAACTTCCTCGTCCACCAGGGGTCGATGGGCTGGCTGCTGCTGGTCACGATGATCTTCTTCAGCTCGCTCGCGTTCACGGTGCTCGAGAACGCGATGTCGGTGATCTTCATCCACCGGGTCGCGATCCGGCGCCGCCACTTCATCTTCTCGGCGCTGATGCCGTACTGCTACATCCTCTGCCTCGGCGTCGGACTGCTGCTGGTCACGCTGGTCGCCGGCGGCCTGCAGGCGATCGGCCAGGAAAGCGTGCGGCTGTTCGGCCGCGACTGGTCGCTCGGCGGCTTGTCGGGGATGCTGCTGTACCTGCTCGGCCTGGTCGGCGAGATCTTCGTGCTGACCTCCGTGTACCTCGTGATGCCGGTCGGCCGCCTGAAGCTGCGCCATGCGCTGCTCGGCGGGGTGACGGCGGCGCTGCTCTGGGAGATCACGCGCCACCTGCTGGTCTGGTACTTCGCGACGCTGTCGCAGGTCAACGTCGTCTACGGCTCGATGACGACGGCGATCGTCGTGCTGCTGAGCCTCGAGATCGGGGCCGCCTTGCTGCTGTTCGGTGCGCAGGTGATCTCGGAGTACGAGCGGCTGGCCCGCCATGCCAGCCTGCACACCGAGCCGAAGCCGTTCCGGACCGAGAGCGTCCCGATCACGACGCCAGCAGAACTCCCACCCGCTCCCGCAGAGCAGCCGGCGTCACGGCGGCCGCGTCGACAGCGTCGCCAGCAACCAGCCCGACCCGGCTGAACAGGCCGCGCCGGAACGGCTTCGACATCGCCGGGCCGCCGGCGCGGGAAAAGAACGATCCCCACAGGTTCTGCAGCGCGAGCGGGATCACGGGCACCGGGTTGTTCTCGAGCAGCTTCATCACGCCGCCCTTGAACTCGCCGAGCTGGCCGTCGCGCGTCAGGCCGCCCTCCGGGAAGATGCAGACCAGGTCGCCGGCGTCGAGCACCTTGCGCGCCCGCGCGAACGCCTGCTCGTAGATCACCGGGTCCTCGCGCTGCGGCGCAATCGGGATCGCGCCGGCGAGCCGGAAGAACCAGCCGAGCAGCGGCGTCTTGAAGATCTGGTGATCCATGATGAAGTAGATCGGCCGCGGGCTCGCCGCCATCAGCAGCACCGGGTCGACGAACGCGACGTGGTTGCAGACCAGGATCGCCGCGCCCTCGGTCGGGATGTTGGCGTCGCCGCGCACCTTGAAGCGGTAGACCAGCCGCGTCGCGACGAATGCGACGAAGCGCAGGAAGTACTCCGGCACCAGCATGAAGATGTAGAACGCGACGAAAGCGTTCAGCAGGCCGACGATCAGGAATACCTGCGGGATCGTAAAGTGCGCCTTCAGCAGCAGGCCGACGCCGACCGAGCTGCCGATCAGGAACAGCGCGTTCAGGATGTTGTTGGCGGCGATGATGCGCGCGCGGTGGCTCGGCGCCGAGCGCATCTGGATCAGCGCGTACATCGGCACGCTGTAGAGGCCGGCGAACAGCGACAGCAGCGCCAGGTCGGCCATCACGCGCCAGTGCTCGGGCCGGCCGACGAACGCGGCGAGCGACAGCGCGCTCGCCGGCGGCAGGCCGCGCGACGCGAAGTAGAGGTCGATCGAGAACACGCTCATGCCGATCGCGCCGAGCGGGACCAGTCCGATCTCGACGTGGCGGCGCGACAGCACCTCGCAGAGCAGCGAGCCGATGCCGATGCCGACCGAGAAGACGACGAGCAGCAGTGACGCGACCTGCTCGTTGCCGTGCAGCACCTCCTTCGCGAACGACGGGAACTGCGACAGGAAGACCGCGCCGAAGAACCACATCCACGAGATGCCGAGCAGCGAGCGGAAGACGACGACGTTGCCGTGCGCGAGCTTCAGGTTGCGCCAGGTCTCGGTGATCGGGTTCCAGTTGATGCGCAGCGCCGGGTCGGTCGACGGGGACGGCGGGATCGCCTGCGCGACCGCGCGGCCCAGCACCGCGAGGCCGAGGCAGGCCCAGGCGGTCGCGCGTGCGCCGACTTCGGGCATCGCGATCAGCAGGCCGCCGGCGACGCTGCCGAGCAGGATCGCGACGAACGTGCCCATCTCGACCATGCCGTTGCCGCCCGTCAGCTCGCGCTCCGACAGGTGCTGCGGCAGGTAGGCGAACTTGACCGGGCCGAACAGGGTCGAGTGCAG
>JADMIO012753056.1_pt1 | contig 10239 bp, 7 predicted proteins | sample 8958161 | NCBI WGS metagenome assembly JADMIO01 (sample SAMN16585339, study PRJNA669376) | soil metagenome | isolation source: Crop rotation soil | place: USA: Cullars Rotation, Alabama | collected 2011
CTTTCCCCAGCACATACGACATTAATCGTGCCGATACCCAGGTTAGGCGCGCTGTCAATAACTATGACATCATAGTCATGAGCAACAGTTTCAATGGCCAGTCGGAGCATCAGGTGTGGATCGGTGGGCAGTTTACCTTCATCAAATTTGCCCATTAACTCAGTTTCAATACGGTGCAGAGCCAGACAGGAAGGAATAATGTCAAGCCCCGGCCAGCAAGTGGGCTTTATTGCATAAGTGACATCGTCCTTTTCCCCAAGATAGAAAGGCAGGAGAGTGTCTTCTGCATGAATATGAAGATCTGGTACCCATCCGTGATACATTGAGGCTGTTCCCTGGGGGTCGTTACCTTCCACGAGCAAAACACGTAGCCCCTTCAGAGCCAGATCCTGAGCAAGATGAACAGAAACTGAGGTTTTGTAAACGCCTCCTTTATGGGCAGCAACCCCGATCACCGGTGGAAATACGTCTTCAGCACGTCGCAATCGCGTACCAAACACATCACGCATATGATTAATTTGTTCAATTGTATAACCAACACGTTGCTCAACCCGTCCTCGAATTTCCATATCCGGGTGCGGTAGTCGCCCTGCTTTCTCGGCATCTCTGATAGCCTGAGAAGAAACCCCAACTAAATCCGCTGCTTCACCTATTCTCCAGCGCCGGGTTATTTTCCTCGCTTCCGGGCTGTCATCATTAAACTGTGCAATGGCGATAGCCTTCGTCATTTCATGACCAGCGTTTATGCACTGGTTAAGTGTTTCCATGAGTTTCATTCTGAACATCCTTTAATCATTGCTTTGCGTTTTTTTATTAAATCTTGCAATTTACTGCAAAGCAACAACAAAATCGCAAAGTCATCAAAAAACCGCAAAGTTGTTTAAAATAAGAGCAACACTACAAAAGGAGATAAGAAGAGCACATACCTCAGTCACTTATTATCACTAGCGCTCGCCGCAGCCGTGTAACCGAGCATAGCGAGCGAACTGGCGAGGAAGCAAAGAAGAACTGTTCTGTCAGATAGCTCTTACGCTCAGCGCAAGAAGAAATATCCACCGTGGGAAAAACTCCAGGTAGAGGTACACACGCGGATAGCCAATTCAGAGTAATAAACTGTGATAATCAACCCTCATCAATGATGACGAACTAACCCCCGATATCAAGTCACATGACGAAGGGAAAGAGAAGGAAATCAACTGTGACAAACTGCCCTCAAATTTGGCTTCCTTAAAAATTACAGTTCAAAAAGTATGAGAAAATCCATGCAGGCTGAAGGAAACAGCAAAACTGTGACAAATTACCCTCAGTAGGTCAGAACAAATGTGACGAACCACCCTCAAATCTGTGACAGATAACCCTCAGACTATCCTGTCGTCATGGAAGTGATATCGCGGAAGGAAAATACGATATGAGTCGTCTGGCGGCCTTTCTTTTTCTCAATGTATGAGAGGCGCATTGGAGTTCTGCTGTTGATCTCATTAACACAGACCTGCAGGAAGCGGCGGCGGAAGTCAGGCATACGCTGGTAACTTTGAGGCAGCTGGTAACGCTCTATGATCCAGTCGATTTTCAGAGAGACGATGCCTGAGCCATCCGGCTTACGATACTGACACAGGGATTCGTATAAACGCATGGCATACGGATTGGTGATTTCTTTTGTTTCACTAAGCCGAAACTGCGTAAACCGGTTCTGTAACCCGATAAAGAAGGGAATGAGATATGGGTTGATATGTACACTGTAAAGCCCTCTGGATGGACTGTGCGCACGTTTGATAAACCAAGGAAAAGATTCATAGCCTTTTTCATCGCCGGCATCCTCTTCAGGGCGATAAAAAACCACTTCCTTCCCCGCGAAACTCTTCAATGCCTGCCGTATATCCTTACTGGCTTCCGCAGAGGTCAATCCGAATATTTCAGCATATTTAGCAACATGGATCTCGCAGATACCGTCATGTTCCTGTAGGGTGCCATCAGATTTTCTGATCTGGTCAACGAACAGATACAGCATACGTTTTTGATCCCGGGAGAGACTATATGCCGCCTCAGTGAGGTCGTTTGACTGGACGATTCGCGGGCTATTTTTACGTTTCTTGTGATTGATAACCGCTGTTTCCGCCATGACAGATCCATGTGAAGTGTGACAAGTTTTTAGATTGTCACACTAAATAAAAAAGAGTCAATAAGCAGGGATAACTTTGTGAAAAAACAGCTTCTTCTGAGGGCAATTTGTCACAGGGTTAAGGGCAATTTGTCACAGACAGGACTGTCATTTGAGGGTGATTTGTCACACTGAAAGGGCAATTTGTCACAACACCTTCTCTAGAACCAGCATGGATAAAGGCCTACAAGGCGCTCTAAAAAAGAAGATCTAAAAACTATAAAAAAAATAATTATAAAAATATCCCCGTGGATAAGTGGATAACCCCAAGGGAAGTTTTTTCAGGCATCGTGTGTAAGCAGAATATATAAGTGCTGTTCCCTGGTGCTTCCTCGCTCACTCGACCGGGAGGGTTCGAGAAGGGGGGGCACCCCCCTTCGGCGTGCGCGGTCACGCGCACAGGGCGCAGCCCTGGTTAAAAACAAGGTTTATAAATATTGGTTTAAAAGCAGGTTAAAAGACAGGTTAGCGGTGGCCGAAAAACGGGCGGAAACCCTTGCAAATGCTGGATTTTCTGCCTGTGGACAGCCCCTCAAATGTCAATAGGTGCGCCCCTCATCTGTCAGCACTCTGCCCCTCAAGTGTCAAGGATCGCGCCCCTCATCTGTCAGTAGTCGCGCCCCTCAAGTGTCAATACCGCAGGGCACTTATCCCCAGGCTTGTCCACATCATCTGTGGGAAACTCGCGTAAAATCAGGCGTTTTCGCCGATTTGCGAGGCTGGCCAGCTCCACGTCGCCGGCCGAAATCGAGCCTGCCCCTCATCTGTCAACGCCGCGCCGGGTGAGTCGGCCCCTCAAGTGTCAACGTCCGCCCCTCATCTGTCAGTGAGGGCCAAGTTTTCCGCGAGGTATCCACAACGCCGGCGGCCGGCCGCGGTGTCTCGCACACGGCTTCGACGGCGTTTCTGGCGCGTTTGCAGGGCCATAGACGGCCGCCAGCCCAGCGGCGAGGGCAACCAGCCGAGGGCTTCGCCCTGTCGCTCGACTGCGGCGAGCACTACTGGCTGTAAAAGGACAGACCACATCATGGTTCTGTGTTCATTAGGTTGTTCTGTCCATTGCTGACATAATCCGCTCCACTTCAACGTAACACCGCACGAAGATTTCTATTGTTCCTGAAGGCATATTCAAATCGTTTTCGTTACCGCTTGCAGGCATCATGACAGAACACTACTTCCTATAAACGCTACACAGGCTCCTGAGATTAATAATGCGGATCTCTACGATAATGGGAGATTTTCCCGACTGTTTCGTTCGCTTCTCAGTGGATAACAGCCAGCTTCTCTGTTTAACAGACAAAAACAGCATATCCACTCAGTTCCACATTTCCATATAAAGGCCAAGGCATTTATTCTCAGGATAATTGTTTCAGCATCGCAACCGCATCAGACTCCGGCATCGCAAACTGCACCCGGTGCCGGGCAGCCACATCCAGCGCAAAAACCTTCGTGTAGACTTCCGTTGAACTGATGGACTTATGTCCCATCAGGCTTTGCAGAACTTTCAGCGGTATACCGGCATACAGCATGTGCATCGCATAGGAATGGCGGAACGTATGTGGTGTGACCGGAACAGAGAACGTCACACCGTCAGCAGCAGCGGCGGCAACCGCCTCCCCAATCCAGGTCCTGACCGTTCTGTCCGTCACTTCCCAGATCCGCGCTTTCTCTGTCCTTCCTGTGCGACGGTTACGCCGCTCCATGAGCTTATCGGGTCCACTCGCGAACGCAGAAAGGCCCACCCGAAGGTGAGCCAGTGTGATTACATTTGCGGCCTAACTGTGGCCAGTCCAGTTACGCTGGAGTCACTAGTATTTAGGTGACACTATAGAAGCGGCCGCGACAACTTGTCCACGTGGAATTCTAAGCTTAGGATCCCAATGTGCTGGAAAAAAGTTGGGTCTTTACTCACAAAATTCCAGTCTAGATGGCAAATGTGATATGTCAATGGAAACTTTTTGCCGCTTCTGTGAGATTGTGGTTTTGAACAAAGAGGAAATGGTAAAAAAGAAAGTGAGTGAATTACCTTTCAAATCGCAAGAGGATGAACTTGAAGATGAAGTCACTTTTTGCTCGGCAAAATGCTTTATGCAATATTCTTTGTCAGAAAACCTAGCTATCGACAAAGAAATGTTTCTTGAGCCTATTCTTATCAATCATCAGCCGTCTAAAGAAGACTCAGCACAAGGTGAACTGATGTCTAAAGCTACACCAATGGACTCATTGCCTCCCATGTCCCCTTTTATGGAAGAAGACGGACTTAGTGCTGGAAAGCTCACACCGGGAAGGAGAGCGTCTACTGCTTCACTTGATGATGAAGCTGTTCTTGCTGTGCCGACTTCTTCATACGAACTCTGTCAAAGGAAGCGATGGCAAGGTGTTCGATATAAAAAGTGGACTCCATCAATCTTTGATATATCAAATCCCAAAGAAGATGAAAACGAACAAGAAAATGATGCACTTTTTGAAAAGAATCTCGTGGCTGTAAAACCTAGCACTTTGCCACCTGATGCTAGACAATGTTTGCTATGCCATAGTGTTGGTGATAAAAAAGCGGATGGACCTGGAAGATTGTTAAATATGGACGTAAATAAGTGGGTTCATCTTAATTGTGCTCTTTGGTCCACTGAAGTTTACGAAACTGTCAATGGAGCCCTTGTCAACGTGGATGTAGCATTGAAGCGGTGTGTGAGCATAATCTGCGTGAAGTGTCATAAGAATGGAGCTTCTTTGAAATGCTTTAAACAGCGCTGTTTAAATTGCTACCATCTTGCTTGTGCAATGGATGAGAAGGCGATGTTTTTCAAGGATAAAACATTATTTTGCAGTCAGCATGTTCCGAAATCACCGAATCCTGACGCTGCCATGAATAGTTTCATTGTAAATCGAAGGGTTTACATAAATCGCGACGAGCACAAACAACTTGCTGCAATGATACATCTAGGCGAATCAAACGTAATGCGTATTGGATCTATGATTCTAATGAATATTGGGCAACTTCTTCCACACCAATTGAATGCCTTCCACACAAGCAATGCTATTTATCCCGTTGGATTCAAAATAGTGCGTTTTTATTGGTCTTATAGAAATTTTGGGAAGCGCTGTAAGTATATATGCTCTATCGAAGACAAAGATGGTCGACCAGAGTTTGTAGTGGACGTGGAAGAAGAAGGAGAGGAAACAGTAACATTAAGATCGTTTTCTCCAAGAGAGCTATGGCAGAAAATTATTGAGCCCATATCAATCGCTCGCCGTGATAATGACAAGATTAAAGTATTCTCAGACTGTATTTCGGGAGAAGACCTATTTGGCTTAAGTGAAATATCAATGGTTCGCATATTAGAGTCACTTCCAGGAATAGATACCGTGCATGATTATAATTTCCGCTATGGCAGAAGTCAGTTTCTCGAATTGCCTTTAGCCATAAATCCATCCGGTGCAGCACGCTGTGAGCCAAAGCTCAGAACCCATTTTAAACGAAGTACTCATGCCTTGCATACTTCAAATCCATCAAAGAGTTCATTGCAGTCAAGCTTTTCAGGGGCAATCGAGATTCAAAGCCCTTACGTGAAACAATTTGTACATTCCAAATCAGTCCAATATCGAAAAATGAAAACAGATTGGCGAAATAATGTTTTCCTAGCACGTTCGCGTATAGCTGGGCTTGGATTATACGCTGCTAAAGACATTGAAAAGCATACTATGGTCATTGAATATATAGGGCAGCTTATTCGAAATGAAATTGCCGAGCGGAATGAACTTCTTTATACTCAAACGGTAAGAACTGTTATTGATCTAAAAACTTATTATAATATGTCATTTTTTCCTTCTTAGAATCGTGGTGGTGTTTACATGTTCCGCATCGATTCCGATACAGTCATCGATGCTACATTAAGCGGTGGTTTAGCAAGATACGTAAATCATAGCTGCAATCCGAATTGTGTGGCAGAAGTTGTGCAAATAGACCGGGAAAATAAGATTCTCATAATCGCTAATCGCAAAATTCATAAAGGAGAAGAAGTAAGTTTTTATAACAAATTAAATAAATATTCCTTACAAATCTCTTTTACATAGTTGAGTTATGATTATCGATTTTCTGAAGAGGATGAAGCAAGCAAGATCGCATGTCTTTGCGGGGCCGACAACTGCCGCAAATGGATGAACTGATTAAATAAGCAAACACAAGTAAAATCAAGTATTTAATTTAATCTCATAAATGACAAAGACGCATTACTGTACAGTTTTATTTATCATGATTGTTTGTAAATGCATCAAAAGAAATCAAGTTAAAATAGTTGAAATAATTTTAAAACACTAAATACTTTTTGAATCATGTAATAGAGATTGACAAAATCTTAACAAATGTAAATATGACAATTTTTTAGCACAAAAACCTGTTTTCATAACCTATTTATACCCCATACGGATTAGAAGCTTTTCTGGTGAAAACTTCAAAGCACGAATTTTCGATAAAGTTTTTAGCACAATTTAACATTGTAAAAATCATCTCAGTAAAATTAGTTTAATTGTGGCTAACTTTAAACATTAAATTGATGTAAATTTTACAAGTTTTATTCAAAAATCAGTTTTTTCATCCTTTATTGAAATATTGTGCAATAAATATTTGGGATAAATTTTCAATCACAATTATTATTTATTTTCTCAAATGCCGGAACCGATCTCTAAGTTCAATCAGAATCCATTGAATGGAAAATCTCTTTGATAACTTTCAAAATTTCCAACTATAGTCATTTGGATTTGTTCAATCTTTTACGAAATCGGTGTCTTCTGGATACTCTGAACATTTTTCTTGATTTGATTCATAAAATGTTCCATTAAACCGCATGAAATATCGGCCAACTTCGCTATGGTTAATAGGGTTTGGATCCAAATCAACAGCTAGGTTTTCCTGCGCTGCATACCTGCTTGAACCATCATCGACCAGAACATTATAAAACGGCTGCTTATCCTTGTTTTGCAATTGGTTAACTCCCATTTGGAAAATCCAGTCTTTTGAAGCAGTACAGACTTTATCCCATGAATATATCACACAACGATAATTATATTTTTTATGTCGCATTACCATTCCCACAGCAAAAAGTACTTCAGGATTGGATGAACGAAGTTTTACAGAATTATTCTTTGAAGTTTGTCTGCGCTTTGCCAATATTTGAGCCTCGACTTGTTGTTTAAGGAACATCACAACACCAACACTATTTCGATCAATTTGAGAAACTCGATTCAAAATATCGACAACTTGTTCATGATTAATGCTCAAATGAATATAGACACGACAAAGTAAAAGAGCTGGCTCAATGTCATCAGGACAAATTAGTATCATCAATTCAAGACCATTTCTCAAGCAAAGTAGACCATCATTGGAAACTTCTTGCTGTCTTCCAACTTCTATCAAATTTGAAACCATCCTTCTAAATACGGATAAAGGTTTTGCAATTTGAATATTCGAGGCTTGTGAAACGTACATCATCATTCCAACGTTTGGCAAACCTTGAGATAATTTACCATTGTTAAAAGGATCGATGTATGTGATATCAATATCTGCTCCCGAAAAGCCGTCTTTATCGTACCAAGCAAGTAAAAAGTGTCCAGGATTACTCACTGGGAAAGTTTTTACACCAAGCTTGGAAGCGATTGCTTGATAGAGTATGCATAGGGTTATTGGAATTCCGAGTCTTCTTTCAACAACTTTATCGATATAACTATTCTCTTCCTCATAGTAAAACTGTTGGTTTCCGTTGAAGGCAACTTGTGATTGAGGGCTAAACAATGTAGCGCTAATGACTCTCAAAATCTGTTTGCAATCTGATCCTCCAAATCTTGATTCATTCAAACTTGTGGCATCGCTATCTGATAAAATTTCACCTCCTAAAGTAAAGAAGGCATTGTTCATATTAATTTCTTTCAAAGCTTCTTTGACCAGAAAAGCCAGATTCGTTATGTCGTCCCGGACTTTTGATTCATATATATTTTTGCGTGTCTGAAACCATTCAGAAATGAAAGTAGCGCCTGTGATCAAATCACCAGGGGCATCTTCTAATGGTATTGGCTGATTTACTAGATTAACCGGTTCGTCATCAATTGGCTTAAATTGTGATTCCTCAATATATCTGGTCCACTTTGTCTTCATCGATTCATGTTTGAAAGAGCGCAACGCCTTCTCAGCATAAAATTTAAGGGTTAAATTATTGTTGATCTGGCCATCATTTACGATCAAATATAACTCATCGAGCTGAAACTGAACACCAAACTTATGCTCAATTTTGTAATGATAGTTTTTCAGTCCATTGAATGCATCTTCCGACAATTCGGCATCACGATAAAAATGTTTTGACATTTCAAAGCACTCCTTCCTGGTATTCAAACCATACAAATAACGAATAGAAAACTCGCTCTTCCAAGAAGAAGCAATTGCTTTGTTTGAGTTTTGGTATAATTCCTCATAAAGTCCTGGCCATGCCAGTGCAAAAAGATTCCGCCAAAGCTCTTCGTCTTGTGCCAAAACATTAAAACGTTGGCTAATCATAGAAGCATGACACAAATCTTCAAAAGGCAGATATTCCATGATACTGCGCACCAATTCGTTCGGAAGTGAATCAAAATCACTAGACATGATGTTTTAAAAAATATATATTTTTAATGAATAAAATTGCAATTTAAAATAAACTTGTCTTAGAAAATCATCGGAGAAATATAAAAGAATGATTTGGAAACTGGAGCATAGATTTGAAGGCGATAGGAAAAATAATGATCAGACGCAAAAAAGCGTCTAAAAAGCAAAACAAGAGCATCGGGCTCGTGTTTACATTGCCGTGAGCTTCTTTCACCCAAATTTCCAGGCTCGTTTTCTGATGCTGAGATTCCCGCTTCAGATGCGAGCACTGCAGTGAAGTTCTTGTGATGAGAAAACGGTACCGGAAAATTATTTTTTGATAAATTTTCTGTTTACTTTTTAGATTCTTCTTTCGTTAAATCATGTCCAACTTTAAAATCATGCAAATTCTTTCTATACGTCCATTGAATAATTTTATTATTGCTAGAAACTTATCCACATACAAGAGCTGGTCGTTAGATGCTTATTCTAAAGATTTCGAAAGTTTGTCATTGAGAGAAGAGGCCAACACGCCGGTCATCAAGTCTCCCAAAGAGGTTCTCGTACATGTAAAAGCCGCATCAGTGAACCCAATCGACTTGGAGATGGCAAGGGGTTTTGGAGGAAAGCTTTTCCGTACGCAACAACTTTTAAAACAGTTCCAGGCTGATAGAATAACTCATGACTACTTTCCATTGACATTGGGTCGCGACTTTTCTGGTGTAATTACAAATAAAGGTTCACGAGTTTCTAATTATGAAATCGGGGATGAAGTATGGGGTTCTTCAGCACCTTCAAATAATTGTGGATCGCATGCTACTCATATCATTGTGAAAGAATCAGAGGTAACTTGCTAAAGGTAGTGAGGCTAAATATTTAACATATATTCTGTATTTAGTTGACAAAAAAGCCAAAAAATATTAATCACGTAGAGGCAGCTTCGATACCATATGCAGGACTAACTGTTTGGTCGGCCTTAAATACAATTGGAGGATTAAATGAGTCAAATTCTCATGGAAAACGTGTTCTGATTCTTGGAGGAACCGGTGGCATTGGAATAATAGCGATTCAGTTACTTAAATTTTGGGGTGCCGAGGTAACAGCCACTTGCTCCAAAGATGCGTTTGACTGGCTGAAAGAACGCACGAATGTTGACAACTGCCTGGATTACAGGTCAAGTGATCTTAGTCAAGCAACAAATTCATTTGATTTGCTACTTGATGCCACACCGATCCATGACGGTATTGATGCTGTTGCATTTAACGCACTTAAAACAGGTGGGAAATATCTCACCTTAAATATACCAATATTGGATGCGCTTGATAAAGGTTTGGCTTTCGGTACATTAAGATTAGCTTGTTTAGCTGGTTGTAATATAATTGAAGGCGTTAAGTTAGGGAAAAAGGTAGTCTGGAGTTTTTACCAACCTTCTCAAAACGGACTACAGGGACTAAGAAATCTGGTAGAGATT
>JADMIO011421353.1_pt1 | contig 10238 bp, 4 predicted proteins | sample 8958161 | NCBI WGS metagenome assembly JADMIO01 (sample SAMN16585339, study PRJNA669376) | soil metagenome | isolation source: Crop rotation soil | place: USA: Cullars Rotation, Alabama | collected 2011
GGCGGCGCGGCGTTGTCGCTGCCGGCCTGCAGTAGCATCGGCTGCGAGGCGAGCCGATTCGACCGGAAGGCGAAAATCATCCAGAGCGGCAGCCAGAGAAAGCAGATGCCGCCGGTGACGAGAAACGACGCCTTCCAGCCGTGGGCTGCGACGATGGGCGCGACGACGAATGGCGCCATCAGCGCCCCCGCCGCCCAGCCGGCGTTGATCAGGCCGTTGCCGGTGTCGCGCAGGCGCGGGGGCATCAGTCGGCGGGCGCCCTTACCATCGCGGCGGTGCCGGGTCCTTCGCCGAGTGCCAAGAGCATGCGCCATCCGCACAGGCTCCAGAAGCCGGTCGCCGATGCGTGCCCCATCGCCGCCAGCGCCCAGATGATCACGCTGATCGCCAGCCCCTTGCGCACCCCGATGCGGTCGATCCACATGCCGCCGAAGAAGCTGGTGAAGATGTAGACCAGGCTGAACGCGGAATTGATCCAGCCCCACTCGGTCCGGTTGAGCGACAGTTCTTTGAGCAGCGTCGGCCCGAGCTGGCTGATCGCGAGACGATCGAGGTAGTTGAGAATCGCCGCCAGGACCAGCAGCGCCATCAACCCGGCGCCGGCGAGGCCGATGGCGTTCAGGTCTTCGCGGAACGATCCGACGTGGCCTTTCACGTCGCCGGCAGCGGGATTGATCAGTTCGAGGGAGGGTTTCACGTGAAGCACTCGAGCCGCAGCTTTCGACGGCCGTCCGCGGCACACGTTACCCGCTAATTATCCGATGTGTAAGAATTGGCGATTTCCGCGTCAGGTGGCAGCGTCTACGCAACTCAGGCGGCGACGGGCAACTTTCGCATACGGTTGAGTGTCGACTGCAGCAGCCGCAGCACCGCCGCCTCGTCAGTCGCAAGGGAGGTGCCGTTCTCCAATCGCGTGGCGATGCGGCGTTTGAGCATCTTCACCAGCGACCCGTCCATGTAAGCGTTGAGGACGGCCGGATGGATGTAACACTTCCGGCAGACGGCAACCGTATTCCCGAGCCGCTTGGCCGTCGCTTCCACCGCCGCGACGATGTTCCGCTTCAATTGCCGCTGCGAATCAGCCAGCGCCATCTCCTGCAGCGCCTTGGCGGCCAGCACCGTGCCGGCCCAGGTGCGGAAGTCCTTGGCCGTGAAGGCTTCGCCGGAGATTTCGCGGAGATAGTTGTTCACGTCGGTGTTGGTGATGTCGCAGACGTTGCCGTCATCGTCGCGATACTGGAACAGCTCAGCGCCTTCGAGATCGCGGCACTTGCGGACGACCTCGGCGAGCTTGGGATCGCGGAACCCGACGTTGCGGTGCACGCCGTGCTTGCCGCGGAAATCGAACACGACCTTGGCGCCGTTGATCTTCGCGTGATGGTCCTTGAGCGTGGTCAGCCCAAACGTCTTGTTCTCGCGGGTGTACTGCTCGTTCCCGACGCGGATGAGCGTCTTCTCGAGAATGCGGACGGTTGCGGCGAGCACCTTCTCACGCGGGAGTCCGGGCTTGCGGAGATCGCGTCTAGCGCGGGCGCGGATCTCGGGAAGCTTGCGGGCGAAGTCGATAATGTGCGTGTACTTGGCCAGATCGCGATGGGCACGCCAGTTGGCGTGGTAGCGATACTGCCTGCGCCCGCGCGCGTCATAGCCGATTGCCTGCAGGTGGCCGTTGCTGTGGGGGCAGATCCAGACATCCTTCCAGGCCGGCGGGATCACTAGGGAGCGGATGCGGATGAGCGTGTCGGGATCGGTTACCGGACGGCCGGTGTCGAAGCGATAAGAGAACTTATCGCCGTGGCGGACGCGGCGAATGCCTGGGGAAGCGGGATCGACATACCGCAGCCCGGCCATGCGTGCGGCGTGCCGGGGGTCGGCAAACGACTGCTTCAGCTTGTGCTGGATGCGTGTCATGGGTGTCGCCCTTCCGAATACTTGTGCGATCGTAGAGCGGTCAACATTGCCCCATCGCTTAATCCCGCTTCATCGTCCGTAAACCCTTGCGGCGGTTGGGCCGATGAAAGCATGGGGCATCTGCGAACGGGCTTGGGCAACAATGACGCAGCGACAGGAAACCTTGCGGGGAGATCGTCTCACCGAATCCGAGCGGCAGGCGATGCTGGATCGTCTCGACGCCGGGGAAGAGAAGCATCCCGCCAAGCAGAAGCGCGGCATGCCGCGCGTGGCCTTCCGCAAGAGCGGCGTTGGCGTGCGCATCCATCACCCGGGCGGATCGACCTCGGGCAGCCTGGTCACCACCCGGAACCTCTCGGCCGGCGGGGCTTCGTTTCTCTACCAGGGCTTCCTGCACAAGAACACGCGGATCGAACTGCAACTCCGCCGGCGTGTTGGCGGCGAGGACCTGATCTCCGGCACCGTGCAGCACTGTGCATTGGTGAACAAGACGTTCCACCTGATCGGGATGCGCTTCGATAACAAGATCTTTCCAAAGCTCTACCTCGACCCAAGCGAGTGGGGCGTGCTCGACGACAGCGCGCCGATCGATGCCTCCACGCTGGCCGGAACGGTGCTACACCTGGACGAGCAGGAAATGGACCGCATGCTGCTGGCCCACTTTCTCAAGGGGACGCGCATCAAGCTGATCAGCGCCGCGTCGATCGTCGACGCACTTGTGCAGATCAAGGAGAACCCGATCGACTGCGTGCTGTGCGATCTGAATCTCGCCGGCGGCGGCGGATTGGAAACGATCAACCGCTTCCGCAACGCCGGCTTCATGGGCCCGGTTGCCATTCTCACCGCCGAGACATCGGCCGCCCGCGTCCGTGCGGCGCAGGACGCCGGCGCCGGCGCGGTGCTCAGCAAGCCCTACGATTCACACAAGCTGCTGTCGCTGCTGTCGACGTGGATGATGGGCGGCGCCTCGACCGAGGAGCCGATCTACAGCCGACTCGCGGATCAGCCGCAGATGCTGCCGATGATCGAGCAGTACGTTGCCAAGACGCGTACGCTCATGCGCGACCTGCGGCGACAGATCGAAGGCGCTAACCTGATCGGCGCCCGCAATATCTGTCAAATGATCAAAGGCACGGCGGTAGGGTTCGGCTTTGGCGAGCTGTCCGAGATCGCCCAGAACGCCGTGCTGTGCCTGGATACGACGCGCTCGCTGCGCGACGCGATGGGTGTGCTGCAGCAGTTGGAAACCATGTGCCTGCGCCTTTCCCCCAAGGCCCGCCCCGCCGCCGCGGCCGCTTGAGCGCGAATTGAAAACGTGTGAATCGCGGAGCGAGCGACTTCTCACCCTTAAAGTCGTAACCAGCCGTCGGCGCACCCGCGCCGGATAAAACGCTCGGTGCCCGACTCGTGCTCGAGTCGGGGGGGCCCCGCCAGCAAAGCGCTCTGTCACGCGAAAAGGCCTACCCCGATTCGAATACGAATCGGCGCACTCAGACAGCGACGCCAACCCCGTTTCGATTACGACCTGCCGCCCCCGGTTGATCAGGCGAGCCTGACATGCGACGACCGTGCAATCCCGGAGACGAAAACCGGGCGAGGACATGCGTCCTCGCCCGGTGATTGCTCCGTCTGCCAGCGGCGTCGACTTAGTCGGCGTTCTGGTAGGCGTAGTAGGTCTTGATGTTGCGGCCGTAGTAACCGCCGCCCCAGTTCTGGACGCCGTTGAGGACCACGCCGAGGTGCTCGGCCTTGATCTGCTTGAGCGTCTCGCGAACGCGGGAGAGCATGCCGCGGCTGTTGACGCGGGCACGGACGACCGTGATCACGCCATCGACGCGCGGCGCCAGGGCGACCGCCTCGGAGACCACCAGCAGCGGGCCGGTGTCGAAGATGACGTGGTCGTACTCTTCCAGCGCCCGATCGATGAAGTCGCTGAAGAGCTGGCTCTCCAGGAGTTCGGTCGGGTTGCCCGGACGCGGGCCGGTGGGCAGCAGTTCCAGGTTCGGCACGTTCGTCTTCTGCACCGCCGACTCGAGGTTGGCGACGGAGTCGAGCACGTTGGCGAAGCCCATGTCGTTCGGCACGTTGAAGAGCTTGTGCAGCTCGGGCCGGCGGAAGTTGGCATCGACCAGCAGGATGCGGCGCCCGTTGAGCGCCAGGCCTGCAGCGAGGTTCGAAGCGACCACCGACTTGCCGTCCTGCGGGCCCGGCGAAGTAACGACGATCGTCCGCGTGGTGTCGAGCGACGCAGCATGCTGCAGTCGCGTGCGCACCTGGCGGAACTGCTCAGCCATGATCGAGTGCGGCGCCTGGCTGATGATGACATGGAGGGGAACGCCCGCGAGCTGCGGATCGTTGGACTCATCGGCGATCATGCCCAGCAGGTTCATCGGGCCGACCTTGGCGATGTCGCGCGGCGAGCGGACGCTGGTGTCCATGATCTCGCGGAGGAACGCCAGACCAACGGTCAGTGCCAGGCCGAGGAACACCGCGACCGGGATGTAGACCTGCCACTGCGGCGAGCTCATCCGATCCGGCACGACGGGCATCGCCTGCCAGGCGACACCGGCGGAGCGCGAACGAAGGGCGTTGCCCAGGACGGCGATACGCTCATCCATCTCACGCTGAAGGGCGCGGTAGCTGTCGTACTCGTCCTTCATGGAGAAGTATTCGGTCAGCTTGCTGCTGATCTCGCCGAGCTCTTCGCGAAGAAGATCAACCCGGGCGGTGAGGCTCTGCTCTTCAGACTTCTTGGCCTGCAGGCTGGACTTGAGCTGGTCCATGATCTGGCTGCGAGCGCTGGCGCTGGCTTCGCCTTCAGCACGCTGAAGCTTGGCGCGGGCGGCATCGCGGCGGGCGATCAGGTCCTTGTAATAGCGATTCGCCTGGGCATCCGGACCCATCGCGTCGATCGCGAGGTCGAGTTCATCGACCAGACCCTTGAGGCGGGCGACCGACAGGTCGTTGCGAACGATCAAGGCGACCTGGGGCGGATCGTTGCCAGCGTCGATCAGCGCCTTGATCGAGTCGAGCTGACCCTGCGCTTCGCTGGCTTCCAGCTGGGCCTTGGTCTTGGCGCCGATCAGGCTGCTGATTTCCATTTCCTTGAGACCGACGCGGTTCTGCTGGATGGCGCCGCCACCGCTGAGCCGGGCGTTGATCTCATTCATCTGCCCCTGCAGCTTGGTGATCTGCCGGGCGTAGCGCTCGCGCCAGCTCTTGGCGGTCTCGAGCTCCTTGCTGGTCTGATCGCGGGTCAGGTCTTCCTGATTGTGGATGTGAGCGCCGACGATCGAGTTGATGACGGCGACGGCGTCTTCGGGCTTGCGCGTCTCCATCATCACGCGGACAAGCTTGGTTTCAGCGATCGGGGTGACCTTGAACGAGTTGGCCAGCTCATTACGAGCCAGGATGGCGGCGGTGGTGTCGGCTTCGCGCCGGGCGGCGACTTCGCGCTCGAACTGCTGAAACCAATCGGTCTCGCGAAGCGGATTGCCTTCCATCGCAAGCACGTCGTCCCACAGCTTGGGCTGCATGAGCATCGACACCTGCGTGCGCTGCTCGACGACGAGATTGTAATCGGGGGTGATGTCGATGCGGCCGGTGGCGTTTTCGCTGGTTTCGCGGAACTGACGATTCAGAACCAGCGTCGCTTCAGCGCGATAGCGCGGGTTGGTTTTCTTCTGCCAGTAGAAGAGGCCCGCACCAATACCACCGGAGACGATGACGCCGACGATGATCCAGATGAGATTGCGACGAAGCACACGCAGGACGTCGCTAGGCGTAAGCAGGGGCTGTTGTTGAGGAATGGCCACGGGCCCAATGGCCGCCGCGGGCATGCTCATCATTTGCCCGCCCGGTCCGCCTGAACGAGGCAGACGGATGCTCGAGGTCGTGGGCAACGTCGTCATTTGCAACTCCTACCGGAAGACACCAGAAACACGTTTACAACTTTGAACTGTACGACGTCAAAGTCTGTGCGACGTCGCAGTCCGTAAGCATACAACTCAAGTGGCACCGATACCCCAATTGCTGGCATGGCGCGATCAACTCGGAATTTACTACAAATATCGACGTCGCGAAACAAAATTCCTATCCCTTCGCTTCCCGTTCTGCGCCGCCCTGAAAGTTCCGGAAAACAAGGCTCATGCGGCACTTATGTCCGGCTTACCGGGCGTTTGGCCATCAGGGATTTATCCCTATTCAGGGGGCCATCCCCACCGGACTGCCTTTTCCGTTCGCCAGTTTGGCCGCAAGTTGCTGATAACGAGGCCGTAAGTTCGCATCCATCGGATGCTTGGTGCGGTCCCAGTCGTCAAGGATCTTACGCGCGCTCGTTAGCGCATTTTCCGCGCCTTCCCAGTCATTCTGCGCCATTGACGCTTCGGCCAAGTGCAAAAACACCTCAGGGAACTGCGCCTTCTCTGCCGCACGTCGAAGCACGTCGATGCCGTCCGTGGCCTTGTTGTTCTTGAACAGAATCCAGCCGTGCGTGTCCCAGACGTAAAGCGTCAGATCGTTGAACGGCATCTTGTCAGCCAGCTCATATGCGCGGCTGCTGTATTTAAGCGCCTCTACGACGGTGCCGCCACTCCCCGGCGTGCTGAGAATGTACGCGACGTTGTTGAGCAGGCCGAGATCGTCGGGATGCTTCTTCAGCAGTGCCTGGTAAACCGCCAACGCCTTGGAGAGGCTCGGGGGATTCATCTGCAGATATGCCGAACCCTGCATCTGCTGCGCTTCCTCGATCTGATCGGGGCGAAGCTTCGCCGCTGCGTCCTTGTCAGCTAGGAGCTTCTCCAGCAGATCGGCGGCGACGTCGTTCTGCTTGTCCGCCATATAGAGGTTCGCCAAGATCAGCTTGTCTGAAGGCGGCCCGCCCTCGCGGCGTTTCATGCGCTCCAGCGCTGCCTTGGGACTCAACTCCGTCGAGATCGTGCGGACGACGAGGCGAAAGACATTTTCGTCGTTGCGTGCCATGGCGAGGTTGAAGGCAGCGTCGAACTCGCGCTCGGCCTCGGGACGCTGGTCAAGCCGGCGATACGCCCCACCGCGAATCCGGTACGCCCAGATCGTCCCACGATCCTTCTGCAGGATCGGCTCGGTCTCGGCAATGATCTCGCGATAAGCCTTGGCGCGGAGCAGCAACTCAAAATAGCGCTGCTGGAGCATGTTGTTGTCGGGCGCGATCGCCAGTGCCTGCTTGGCCAGTTCGATCGCCCTGCGCTGATCGCCGCGGGTAACCCACGTGTTGGCCTCTGCAAGAATGACTTCCGGATCACCAGCAAGCTGCTCGGTCTGCTTGGCCTGCGCCAGCATCACCTGCACGCTCTGCCACTGCGGCGGCGAATTGTTGGTGTAGAGATCCAGCAGGCGCAGCAGCACCAGCTTGCTGCGATTGCTCGCCCATGCGCCTTCCATCTCGCGGGTCGCATTTTCGCGGTCGCCGCGACGCAGGTAGATATCCGACAGCGCCAGCCGGGCTTCGACATTGGCGGGATTGCTGTCACGCAATTTCGTCAGATCCGCCAGCGCCGCGTCGACGTCCGGCGGGACTGAGTTCAGGCGCACCTGGGCTCGGTAAAACAGGGCCGCGGGGTCGTCCGGGCGCTTGGCGAGCACCTTGCGAAGGAAGCCGTCGGCCTGATCGAATCGGCCCATGCGCAGCTCGATGAATGCAGCCATCAGGTCGATCTCAGGCGAGGGATTCTTCGCCAGCGCTTCGTCAATCGCCTGGCGCGCCAGCCCGAGTTCGTTGGCGGCGACCAGCAGCTGAATGCGCTGCTGCTGCACCACGGCGTCGTCGCGCTTCAGCTCGAGCACCGTCAACGCATCCTGCAGCCGCTGCTGCTGAACATAAAGCGCAGAGAGCTTCAGGACCGAGCTGGTCGGGATTGCCGGCGCAGACTTGTTGATGAAATCGCCAAGCAGCTGCTCGGCACGATCAAGCTTGTTGGACCGGGCGTACTGCTCAGCGAGCAGCTCGATGGCCTCGGGCTTGTTGTGCCACTCCGGCTGGTCAACGAGCTTCTCGATCGTCTTCTCAGCGCCGGCAATGTCGCCGACGCGTCGCTGGGCATCGGCGTAGATGCCGGCCAGGCGGATGTCGGTGGGGAACTTCGCCGCCGCACGGCTCCAATGCTGTGCTGCTTTCTGGGCGTACTGATTGGCGCCGTTGGTGTCGCCCTTCTGCGCCCGCTGCCGCATCACCTGCTCCGTGGCCCAACCGACCTGGTACCAGGCGATCGGGTTATCGAGGTTGCGATTCAGCGTTTCATTCAATGCATCGATTGCCCGCAGCGGATCGCCGTAGTTGAGCTCGTACGCAAGCTCCAGCTCGCGCAGCTTTTCGTCGGCGGGGGCGTACTTGCGGGCCTGGTCGAGGTACTGCCGCGCCTCATTGGTCCGATTCAGGACCAGCAGACATTCGATCAGCCCGCGCAGCGCGTCGAGGTTCGTCGGCAGCTTGTCGAGGGTGAGGATGTACTGCTCGACCGCGTCGCTGTACTGCTGCGTCTGACGAAGCAGCTTGGCGTAGATCAACGAAGTCGCGGCGATTTCGCGGTACTTGAGCGACACCTGCGACGCCCGCTCGCGCGCCTCGACGAACATCGCCTGCCGCTTGGCGGGCGCGGTTTCCGCTTCGGCGCGGGCCGACATCAGCGTCAGGCGCTTGAGTTCTTTGGCGACTTCGTCGATCCCGAGCTTGTTCAGGCGGCCGAGCAGCGCCTCGGCCTCGGTGAACTTCTTCTGCGCCAGGAGGATATTGAACTGCGCATCGAGCGCCTGCGGATCCGAAGGATTGATCGTCTCTGCCTTACGCAGCGTCGCCAGCGCTTCATCCAGCTTGCCGTCGCCGGCCTGCATCCGCGCCCGCGCCAGCTCGCGCAGGTAGGGATCGGCCATCCTCTCGACCTCGTCATCGACCAGCTCGCGCCGCTGCTCCGGCGTGGTGGCCATGAGGCTGGTGTAGAGCCCTTTGAGCTGCTCGTTGTCGGGATTCGCCGCCTGCGCTTCCTTCACGACACGCAGGCCTTCGTCCACCTGCCCCGCGCGGACGAGCGAACTGCCGAGCATGCTCGCCGCCGACGTGTCATGCTTGTCGGCTTCCCACATGAGCCTTGTCAGACGGATGACCTCGTCGATGTCATTCAGGCGGCTGGCGGCATCGACTTTAAGAGCACGCTGCTGGCGCGTCGTCTCAGCCATGGTCTGATATTGCCCGACCAGCACTTCGCGCCGAAGCGAGGCAACGCGGATGGCCTTGGATTCGATGATCGGGTTGCTTGCTCCCCAGCGTGAGCGAAGGAACGTGATCTCCTTCATCGCGTCGTCGTAATTCTTCTCATTGATCAGCACATCGACCAGCTGCAGATGCGGGATGGCGCTGTTCGGCTCGCGTGCAATGAGTTCCTGGAGCGCCGGCCGGGCTTTGCCGGTCTGGCCAAGCGACAGGTGCGCCTGCGCATATTCCTGCAGGACTTCGTTGCGGAGCTGACGCTCGACGCCGCTCTGCGAATCGGGGGCCAGCAACTTAAGCGCGGCATCGAGTTGATCGATCGCCTCCGCGACGCGGCCGCGGTGAAACGCGAGTCCGCCTTCGATGCGGTTGAGCCACGATTGATCGATGCGTGACCCTTCGCTCTGGTTGCTGCTGCGGGTGACGTTCAGCTCGTTGTAGACCTGCTCGACCTGCTTGAGCCGCTTCTCCTTCTCGCTCTTGTCCGTCAGCTGCTCGATCGACTTGAGTCGCAGGACGCACAGCCGCTTCTGCTCTTCGCCGGCCAGACCGCGCTGCTCCATCGACGGCATTGCCGCCAGCGGGTGCGTGGGCTTCCACGGCTTTTCCAGAACCGCGATCGCATCTTCGATGCGCGACGGCTGCCGCCCGAGGTACTCGGCCAGCACCAGTCTCGGCAGGCGGCTGTCGGGCATTTCCTCCAGCAGTTTCCGATAGCGATCCTCGGCCGATTTCGGATCGGTCTGCTCCGCGATGCGCAGCGAAGGAAGGCGGATGTTCAGATGCCTCCGGATCTCGGCGGGCTTGGCGTATTCGTCCGCGAGCGTCAGGGCCTCGCGGGCGATCTTGGAGTACTCTTCGCGCTGCTTCGGATCGACCCCGGTCTTGCGCACACTCAGCTGCGTGTAGGTGAGGAAGCGGGCGAACTGCACGTCCGCATCCTTGGGCGACCGCTCCACCGCCGCGTCGACGAACTTCTGCAGCCGATCGAGTGTGATCGCGATCTCGTCATTCAGGCCGTGACGGGCGGCGTCCTCGATCTCCTGCTGGCGGAAGCGGACGATCATCATCGCTGGTTCGCCGTCGG
>JADMIO011281712.1_pt1 | contig 10237 bp, 11 predicted proteins | sample 8958161 | NCBI WGS metagenome assembly JADMIO01 (sample SAMN16585339, study PRJNA669376) | soil metagenome | isolation source: Crop rotation soil | place: USA: Cullars Rotation, Alabama | collected 2011
GCCGCGACTTCAAGTCACGTGAATTCCAAGCTTCGGATCCCACTGTGCTGGAAAGCCGCTGTACTGCAGCGAGCTGAGCGCGTCGTAGATGGGGAAGACGGTCGCGAACGACAGGTCCGCGGTGTCTGCCGTGCGGTCGCTGCGCCGGTAGGTCCACGGAGTTCCGTCGCCCTCCGTTCCGGTGATGGTGGTCGTGTACGTCGTCACGCCGGGACCGATCTCGTCGAAGACGCGATCCTGGTTGGCGAGCAGATGGAAGGCCGTGAAGTCGGGCAGGTAGTCCGGCTGCACGACATCGGTGCGGCCGTCCCGTGACCGACCCTGCGAGGTGATGGAGGACGTCACAGGAATCGTGGTCGGGCTGGCGCCAGTGGTGCCGACGATGCCGGCCATGCGGTCCTGGACGATCGTGCCGATGGGACCGGTGGGGTTGGCCAGCTTGAAGGGGACCCCAGTGGGGTCGTCCTGGATGTACAACGCGTCCGCGCCGTGCATCGACTCGGTGGTTGCGCCGCTGAAGAGGAACGGATGCCCGAAGCCGAGCACCTTGTCGCCGCAGACGGCGGTTGCGGTGCCGACCGCCATCGTCGAAAGGTCGCCGTAGGAGATGCCGGCGGCGAGGTTGCTGCCCGCGACGATCGTGGCGCCGGGGTCGGTGCTCGACGCACCCGACACCGGTGCGGACGCGGCGGCGTACGGCACGGTCCCCGCAGGTGCGAGCCGGCTCATGACCCGGCTGTCCGCGCGACGTTCCGGCGAGAGACCCGAGATGGCGAGCGGCACCGGCAGGCGCTTCATCCCGCCGGCTGCTTCCTGGGTCGTCGCGTAGCCCGACGAGACGAGCCGCTGCCGCATGGACGGGCTGAGGGACACGCTCGTCGCGCCGGCCGGCGCGGAGTCACCGTCGAGCAGTGAGTACATCTCCGTCGCGGGGGTGATGCCGGCGACCTGGCTCGGTCCGACCGACAGGCCGTAGGACACGGCGCCGAGCAGTGAACCGTCCTCTGTGTAGACCGGCGAGCCTGACATGCCGGCCCAGATGCCGTGCACCCTCTCCAGCTCAGGCGAGTCGAGGTTGGCCATGATCAGGTCGAGGCCCGGTGCGATGCCGTCCTTCAGCACGCCGATCACGCTTCCGGTGAAGGGCTCCGGGTCGGTGCCGCTGGTCACGGTCAGGCCGTGCAGTGCCGCACCCGGGACGGCCGCGTCGACCGCCGCTGCCGGCGGGCAGCCGTTGTCGGCCGACACGCTGGGCGCGGTGAGACCGAGGCCGGCGAGGCCAGTCACGGCGAAAGTCGAGGTGAGCAGAACGCGGCAGGCGCCGGTCAGGCGAAGCATGAAATTCCCCCCGTTGCAGGTCAGCGCACGCTAACCGCGCGCTGCAGCCCAGAGGTTCGCTTCGCGAGAGATCTGACCGAACGGATGAGCCGCCCGCTCGGCGACCGGCCTAGCGGATGTAGACGCCGCTCACCGCTCGGGAGATGACCAGGCGCTGGATCTCGGAGGTGCCCTCGAAGATCGTGTAGATCTTGGCGTCGCGGTGCATCCGCTCGACGGGGTACTCACGCGTGTAGCCGTTGCCGCCGAGGATCTGGATCGCCTGCTCGGTCACCCAGACCGCGGTCTCACCGGCGAACAGCTTGCACTGCGAGCCCTCGGCCGCCTCGAACGTCTTGCCCTGTCGCGCCATCCACGCCGCCCGCCACACCAGCAGTCGCGATGCGTCGATGCGGGTCTTCATGTCGGCGAGCTTGAACGCGATGCCCTGGTTCTCGATGATCGGCCGGCCGAACTGCTCGCGCGTCTTTGCGTAGTCGAGCGCGACTTCGTACGCGGCGCGCGCGATGCCGACCGCTTGCGCGCCGACGGTCGGGCGAGTCCTTTCGAACGTCGCCATCGACGGCTGTGAACGACCGGTGCGCATGCCCTCGCGCGCGCGGTTGAGCCGGTCGTCCAGCTTCTCCTTGCCGCCGAGGAGGTACTTGCCCGGGAGTCGTACGTCGTCCAGGACGACCTCAGCGGTGTGCGAGGCGCGGATGCCGTGCTTCTTGAACTTCTGCCCCTGGGACAGGCCGTGAGTGCCGGGCGGTACGACGAACGACGCCTGGCCGCGGGTGCCGAGGCTCGGGTCGACCGATGCGACGATGACGTGCCAGTCGGCGATGCCGCCGTTGGTCGCCCAGGTCTTGGTGCCGTTGAGCACCCACTCGTCACTCGCCTCGTTGTAGACGGCTCGCGTCTTCATCGCGCCGACGTCGCTGCCGGCGTCGGGCTCGGACGAGCAGAACGCCCCGAGCTTGGGCTCGTCGGCGTCGCCGTACATCGGCGGGATGAACTCGCCGATCTGCTCGTTGGTGCCGTTGGCGCTGATGGCCGCGGCGGCGAGGCCGGTGCCCATGATGGCCAGGCCGATGCCGGCGTCACCCCAGAACAACTCCTCCTGGGCGATGACCATGCCGAGGCCGCTCTCGTCGAACCACTGCGAGGCCATGAAGTCGAGGGAGTAGATGCCTGCCTTGGCCGCTTCCTTGATGATCGGCCACGGCGTCTCCTCACGTTCGTCCCACTCGTGGGCGGCAGGACGGATGACCTCGGCGGCGAACTCGTGCAGCCACTTCTGTAGCTCGCGCTGGTCCTCGTTGAGGTCGAGAGAGAAAAGAGTGTCGGCCATGCCCTCATGGTGTTACCGTCGGTAACGTCATGTCAAGTGAGCCGGTCGCCAACGCCAAGCGCGAGCAGCTGCTCGACGCTGCCGACCGGGTCGTGCAGCGTGACGGGTCCGCTGCGTCGATGAACCTCATCGCCGCAGAGGCCGGCATCACCAAGCCGATCCTCTACCGGCACTTCGGCGACAAGGTCGGTCTCTACCGAGCTCTTGCCGACCGGCACATCGACGAGCTGCTCGCGCGGCTTCGGGCAGCGTTGTCGACGCGGGGAGGCTTGCAGGCGCGCACTCGCGCCACCGTCGATGCCTATCTCGCGGCGGTCGAGGAGGAGCCGCAGGTCTACCGCTTCCTCGTCGAGCGCGCGGCGGTCGAGGAGCCCGATGTGCGCGGTCAGGTCCAGGGGTTCGTCCGGCGCTTCGGCGAGGAGCTCGCCGCCGGCATCGCCAACGAGCCCCAGCTGCAAGGGGTCGACCCGGCCCGAGCGCTGGTGTGGGCGCACGCGATCGCCGGCATGGTGCAGGCGACCGGTGACTGGTGGCTGGACAATCCGGACGTCGCACGCGAACAGGTCGTCGACCAGTTGACCGCCCTGCTCTGGCAGGGCTTCGCGGGACTCGCCGACCCGGGCCAGCGGTAGTGGACCACCCTCACTGGGTACGGTTCCGCGCATGCCAGCGCGGCTCGCCGAACGCCTGCGCGCCGCCGACGAGCGGCTGTTCGCGCGCGCCGCGACATCAGACAATGTTGCGCTGGACGCCGTACTTCCTCGACTGACGAGGGCCGCCGACCACGGCGTGCTGTGGATTGGCGTCGCTGCCGGGCTCGCGTTGTCAGGACGCAAAGGTCGTCGCGCTGCCGCCCGCGGTCTGACGTCGCTGGCCGTCTCGAGCGCAGTGGTCAACGGTCCGGCGAAGTGGGTGTTTCGTCGAGGGCGACCGGACTACACGTTGGTGCCGGCGCTGCGGCAGCTGCGACGGCAGCCGCGTACGACGTCGTTCCCGAGCGGTCACTCGGCATCCGCAGCGGCCTTCGCGACGGGTGTCGCTCTCCAGGCTCCTGCGATCGGCGTGCCGATCGCTGCCGTCGCAGCTGCCGTTGCCTACAGTCGCGTGCACACCGGAGTGCACTACCCCTCAGACGTCGTCGTCGGCGCGGCAATCGGTGCTGGCACTGCCGTCGCGTTGCGCCGCGCGTGGCCTGTCGTGCCGGAGCGACCGGCCGCGACCCGCGCGTCGACGAAGGCCCTACCCGATGTGACGGACGGGTCCGGTCTCGTCGTCGTCGCGAATGCCGACGCTGGTGGCGGCGGCCCCGACGACCTCACCGAGCTGCTCGCGGAGACGCTGCCTGCTGCTGACGTGATCGTCGCGAAAGACGGTGACGATGTCACCGCGTGTCTCCGCGAGGCTGCGCAACGCGCGCGGGTACTTGGTGTGGCGGGCGGTGACGGCACTGTCGCGGCGGCAGCGACGGTCGCCGTCGACGAGGACGTGCCTCTCGCTGTGTTTCCTGCAGGCACGCTGAATCACTTCGCTCATGAGCTCGGTATCGAGTCTCATGCCGACGTCATCGAGGCGCTTCGACGCGGTGAGGCCGCCGAAGTCGTTCTTGCCAGTGCCGCCGAGGACGGCGAGAGCATGCTGTTCCTCAACACGTTCTCCGTCGGGGTCTATCCCGAGCTCGTGCAACGACGGGAGCGTCGTGAACGCTGGCTCGGCAAGTGGGTGGCGCTCGGCGTTGCTCTCGTCGAGGTGCTCCATCAGGCCGAGCCGGTCGAGCTCGAGATCGACGGGCAGCGGCGCGTGGTGTGGCTGCTGTTCGCCGGAAACGGTCGCTACCACCCGCCCGGGTTTGCACCCTCGTGGCGAGAGCGGCTCGACGACGACTGCGTCGACGTCCGGATCGTCGACGCGGACAAGCCCTTGGGCCGCTCGCGGCTCGTCCTCGCCGTGCTGTCCGGCACCCTCGGCCGGTGTCGCGTCTACGAGGAGCGAGTCGTCGACCGGATGTCGCTGCGGCTGGCTGACGACGACGCGCGGATGGCGCGGGACGGTGAGACGCACGCGGCGCCGAAGGACATCGTGCTACGGCCGGCTGCTCGGCGGCTCGTCGTCTACCGCCCGGCTCCGGAGGCGTAGTGGACGGGCGCATCGAACGCGCCGTCCACGCGTTCGTGCTGCATCACCTTTGGCTCGCCGACATCGCCCGCGTGCTGACGCACCTCGGCGATCCGCTGGTCGTGACCGTGCTGTCGGTGCTGCTTGCGGTTCTCCTGTGGTGGCGGAAGGACCGTAGGGGAGCACTGTTCGTCGCGGCGACGCGGCTGCTTGCGATGCTCGCGAGCAGCGGTCTGAAACTCCTCGTGCATCGCCACCGCCCGGTGCTGGTGCATCCGCTCGCACACGCGCACGGCTACTCCTTCCCGTCGGGCCACGCGCTCGGCTCCGCTGCTCTCTGGGCCTCGGTTGCCTTCCTCGCTGCGGCCCGGGGGCTGTCTCGGTGGTGGGCCATCACCCTTGCGGTGGCGGTCCCCGTTGTGGTGGCCGCCACGCGGGTGTTGCTCGGCGTGCACTACGTGACGGATGTGGTCGCGGGCCTCCTGCTGGGATGGGCCTGCGCCGTGATCTGCCGACGGCTCACCCCCTAGCATGGCGCCGACCCCGCCGGGCTGACGCGCACACAGACAGGGACCAATTCATGCGCTTGCGTCTCACGCCGCAGGAGAACGTCTTCTACGAGCTGTTCACCTCCTCGGCGAACAATCTCCTCGACGGCGCGCACACCTTGCACGCCCTGATCACTGGCCCCCGTGAGCAGCGCGATGAGCTGAACTCCACGCTCCGCGACGAGGAGCATCGCGGCGACGACAAGACGCACAGCATCCTTCGCGAGGTCAACTCGACGTTCGTCACGCCGCTGGACCGCGAAGACATCTATCGCCTGGCGAGCCGCCTCGACGACGTCATGGACTTCTTCGAGGCCGCGGGCGACCTCATCGTGCTGTACGACCTGGACACGCTGCCCCAGGAGATGCATCAGCTCGCAGAGCTGCTCGTGCGTGCAGCAGAGCTCACCTCACAGGCGATGCCTCGACTGAAGTCGCTCAAGAACCTGAGTGACTACTGGATTGAGATCAACCGCTTGGAGAACGAAGCCGACAAGCTGTATCGCCGTTTCGTTGCGCGGTTGTTCGGTGGCGATTTCGACGCACTCACCGTGCTGAAGCTCAAGGAGGTCGCCGAACAGTTGGAGGCTGCGGCCGACGCCTTCGAGAACGTCGCCGACACCGTAGAGACGATCGCGGTCAAGGAGTCCTGAGCCAGGCGTGGAGACAGTCGGCCTGGTCGTCCTCATCGCCGTCGCGCTGGGGTTCGACTTCACCAATGGTTTTCACGACGCGGCGAACGCCATCGCCACGTCGGTGTCGACGCGTGCGTTGACGCCGCGTGCAGCTCTTGCCCTTGCCGCGGTCTTCAACCTCGCCGGATCGCTCGTCTCGGTGAAGGTCGCGAACACCGTCGGCAGCATCATCGACGCACCAGAGACGACCCACGGTCTGGTCGTCGTCTTCGCGGCCGTCGCCGGCGCCATCGTGTGGAACCTCATCACGTGGTACTTCGGCCTGCCCTCGTCGTCCTCGCATGCGTTGATCGGCGGACTGGTGGGCGCTGCGCTCGCCTCGGGATCGGTCGTGCACTGGGCGAAGATCCTCGACAAGGTCGTCATCCCGATGATCGTCTCGCCGGTCGTCGGCTTCGCCGGCGCCTTCGTGGTGATGCTCATCATTCTGTGGCTGTTCCGCCGGGCAAACCCGAGCCGAGCCAACCGCGGCTTCAAGTACGGCCAGTGGCTCTCGTCGGCCGCGATGGCGTGGGGTCACGGTCTGCAGGACGCGCAGAAGACGATGGGTGTCATCACCCTCGCTCTGCTCATCACCCATCACGTCTCCCCGAGCGGCGACTTCGCGGAGGTGCCGCTCTGGGTCAAGCTCGCCTGCGCACTGGCCATCGCCGCCGGCACATACAGCGGCGGCTGGCGCATCATGCGCACCCTCGGCCGCCGCGTCTTCAAGCTCGACAACAGCGCGGGTTTCACCGCGCAAACCGTTGCCTCCAGCGTGTTGATGACGACCGCTTACGTCTACGCGGCGCCGATCTCCACGACACACGTCATCACCTCGTCGGTGATGGGCGTCGGCGCAACTCGCAAGTTCTCGGCTGTGCGCTGGGGCGTCGCGGGCAACATCCTGCTGGCGTGGGTGCTGACCCTGCCCATGGCCGGCCTTGTCGCCGCCGGCGTCTACTCAGTCGTCCATCTGTTCGTCGGCTGACGGCCCGATCGCCTCAACGCGACGGCGGCAGCTCCCGCGGGTCTTCGCGCGCGTAGAGCACAGGGTCGGAGCCGGATCGCTTGGGCGCCGCATTGGCCGCGACGACGGCAACCCAGGGCAGCACCAGAGATCCCACCGCCGCGACGAAACCGGCCCAGCGGGGCCCCACTGCGAAGAGCACGATCGCCGCGATGAAGCACAGGACGCGCAGACCCATCGTCAGGAGGTAACGCCGCTCTCGCTCCCGCCGCTCCTGGCCCGGACTCTTGCGCGCGGTGGTGACGAGCACAGGATCGGAGTTGCTCGCCATGTCTTCCAGCATCCGTCATCGAACCCCCGTCGGGTCGGTCGGGTGCCCAGCCGTCAGCCGAAGCGCCCCGTGATGTAGTCCTCCGTACGCTTCTGCGTTGGGTTCGTGAAGATCTTCTCGGTGCTGTCGATCTCGATGAGGCTGCCGGGCTCGCCGGGCCCGCGAAGAGTGAAGAACGCAGTCACGTCGGAGACGCGAGCCGCCTGCTGCATGTTGTGGGTCACGATGACGATCGTGTAGTGGTCCTTGAGCTCGAAGATCAGATCCTCGATCGCCAGCGTCGAGATCGGGTCGAGGGCGCTGCATGGCTCGTCCATGAGCAGCACCTGCGGCTCGACAGCGATAGCCCGGGCGATGCACAGTCGCTGTTGTTGACCGCCGGAGAGCCCAGCGCCCGGTTTCTTCAGCCGTCCGCGGACCTCGTCCCAGAGGTTCGCGTTGCGCAGTGAGCGTTCGACGGCGTCGTCCAGATCGGATCGGCGCTTCATGCCGTTGAGCCGGAGACCGGCGGCAACGTTGTCGTAGATCGACATCGTCGGGAACGGGTTGGGTCGCTGGAACACCATGCCAATGGTTCGGCGGACCGCGGCCGGGTCGACGCCGGCGCCGTAGATGTCTTCGCCGTCGAGAAGGACCTTGCCCGCTATTCGCGCGCCGGGGACGACCTCATGCATCCGGTTGAGTGCGCGCAGGAACGTCGACTTGCCGCAACCGGACGGCCCGATGAACGCCGTCACCGTCTTGGGCTCGATCGTGAGGGTGACGTCGTCGACTGCCTTGCTTGCGCCGTAGAAGCACGACAGCCCGACAGTCTCGATGCGCTTGGCCATGGGTCGCACTACCTCCTGGCGAGCGCGCCGCGCCCGGTCAGTAGCCGGGCGGTGATGAACAGCACCGCCACGATGGTGATGAGGGTGAGCGACGCCGCCCAGGCGCGGTCGACGTCGAAATTGCTGGAGGACTTGGCTCCCTGAAAGATGAACAGGGGGAGCGACGCCTGGCCGCCGTGCAAGGGATCTGTGTTGATGAAGGCGTTGTTGCCCGCCACCAGCAGTACCGGAGCGGTCTCCCCGGTCACTCGCGCGACGGCGAGCATGATGCCGGTGACGATGCCCGACGCGGCGGTCGGCAGCACGATGCGGACGATCGTTCGCCACTTCGCGACACCTAGCGCGTACGACGCCTCCCGGAGCGCGGAAGGCACCAGGCGCAGCATCTCCTCGGCAGATCTGACGACGATCGGAAGCTCGAGGATTGCCAGAGCAAGCGCCGCGGCGAACCCGCTGAAGCCTTTGCCGAGGGCCAGCACCCAAAAGGCGAGGACGAAGAGACCCGCGACGATCGACGGAATGCCCGTCATCACGTCGATGAGGAACCTGATCGCCGTTGCGAACGTGCCGCTGCCGTACTCGGTCACGTAGATGGCGACGAGCAGGCCGAGCGGAACAGCCATGAGGCTGGCCAACAACACCTGTTCCGCTGTTCCGACGATCGCGTGGTAGATGCCGCCACCGGAAGACAGCGGCGTCACGCCTGCCATGGAGTGCGTGAGAAACGATCCGCTGACCCGCTTGAGCCCGCGCGAGACCGTGTAGCCGATGGTCAAGACCAGCGGCAGCAGAGTGAGGACGAGCGCGAGGCCGACCGCGCCGGTGGCAAGCCGGTCTACTGCCCGCCGTCGCCAGGGCAGCTGCTGGTGGCGAAGGCTTTGGCCAGTGGGCACGATGGCGCTCACATCGCCGTCCTCTCGTGGGTGCCGGATCGGTAGATCACCCAGCGCGCGATCAGGTTGACGGCGAGGGTGAGGGCGAACAGCACGAGACCGCTCGCGATCAAGGCACTCCGGCCGAGCGAGCCGGACTCGCCGAACCGGTTGGCGATGTTGGCTGCGATCGTGTTGCCGCCCGGCGGCAAGACCTTCCACGACGTCGAGAACACGTTGCCGATCACCAGGGCCACGGCGATCGTCTCGCCGAGCGCGCGGCCGAGCCCGAGCATGATGCCGCTGACGATGCCGGGCCGACTCGGCGGGAGAACGGCGGTGCGAATCGTTTCCCAGCGGGTGGCGCCGAGGGCGAGCGCGGCCTCTCGCTGCGCCGGATCGACCTGACGCAGCACCTCGCGGCTGATCGCCGCGATGATGGGCAGGATCATGATCGCGAGAATCACTGAGGCGCCGAGGATCGACTTGCTGTAGCCGTTGACTTCCCCGTCGTCGCCGGCGAAAAGCGGGACCCAGCCGAGATAGCGATGCAGGAGGACCTGGGTGCCGACGAGGTGGGGAAGCAGGAACAGCAGGCCCCAGAGTCCGTAGATGACGCTCGGAACTGCGGCCAGCATGTCCGTTGCGTATCCAAGAATTCCCGAGAGCCGCCGCGGTGCGTACTGGGTGATGAAGATGGCGACGCCGAGCGCCACCGGGACTGCCATGACCAGCGCCAGAGCGCCGGACAGCAGGGTGCCGAACAGCAGTGCTGCGACCCCGAACACCTTGCTGCCATCGGGATTCCACGTCTTCGTCGTCCAGAAGCTGGTGGTGTCGTCGCGGAACGCAGGCAGCGCCTTGACCACGAGAAAGACAGTGATCGCCCCCAGGATCACGAACACGAGAACGCCAGCAAGCCACGTTCCCCAACGGAACGCGGCTTCAGCGCGACGGGTACTGCGGCGGCCCGTCAGCGGGACGACGTCAGACGTGCTGATTGTGCTTGCCATGCCACCTCTCTCGCGCCGGCGTGGCGACTTCGTCTGAGTGCGCCGAAAGGCCGCGGATGGCGCCCGCGGCCCTTCGGCGTGTCCACCGGGTCAGCTGATCGAGGCGATGCTGGTCTTCGCCTGCTCGGCGAGCGACGCGGGCAGCGGGGCAAAGCCCAGCTCTTTCCAGCACATTGGGATCCTAAGCTTAGAATTCCACGTGGACAAGTTGTCGCG
>JADMIO011053202.1_pt1 | contig 10236 bp, 6 predicted proteins | sample 8958161 | NCBI WGS metagenome assembly JADMIO01 (sample SAMN16585339, study PRJNA669376) | soil metagenome | isolation source: Crop rotation soil | place: USA: Cullars Rotation, Alabama | collected 2011
GGCGCGGGCGACCGCCTCGACGAGGTGGCTGTTCGTCATCGGCCAGACGCGGCCGTTCCAGGGGCACACGTGCCGCTTCCCCTTCCACTCGGCGAACGCGTCGAAGTGCTCGTCGGAGACCGCGGACGACGGCACCGGGTACGGCGTCCAGAACTGGCCGGGGTCGAGGAGGTTCTCCTCGAGCCCCGCCAGATGCTCGGCCGTCGCGATGTCGGTGAAGTAGGGGTAGAAGCAGACGGCCGCCCGGACGCCGGTGCGCCCGCCGGTGCGCGGGTCGACGTCGGAGAACATTCCCTTGTCGGCGTCCCACATCGTGGCGCGCACCGCCGCCGCCGTGCGCGCCGCCAGCGTCTCCCACCGCTCCGTCTCGTCGGGCGCGTCGGCGCGCAGGGCGAGGCGGGCCAGCGCGCGGAAGAGCGCGTAGGCGTAGACCGTGACGTCGATCCCCTTGAGGCGGATGCGGTTCTCCCACCCGTAGCTGTCGGCGCGCTCGTCGACCGCCTGGTAGCGGGACATGTACTCCTGCCCCGTCTCGTACTGGTCGATCACGTCGAACATCCCCGAGCCCTCGCGGTCGCGGGTGGCGACGAGCCAGTCGGCGTAGCGGGAGAGCCTGGGGTAGAGCTCGCGCAGCAGGTCGTCGCTCGGCGCCACCGCGTCCAGCGCGAGGAGCGCGTCGCCCCAGTTCGCGTGGTAGAAGTCGGTGCCCTCGAGGTGGTTCACGTAGACGCGGCCGTGCAGGCTGCCGTCGGCCTTCTGGTGGTCGAAGAAGGTGCGCAGCACGCCGCGCGCGTACGCGGGATCGTGGAGCCAGCGCAGCTCGCGCGCGTGGCACTGCGCGCTGTAGGTGATCGGCTCGTGGAAGAAGCCGATCCCCTCACAGACCGTGGGGTGCGCGTAGTTGCCCGCGCCGGGCTGGACCGCGTTGAGCCAGAGCCCGTACCAGCGGTACCAGTAGTAGGTCTCGAGGTAGGGGTCGGAGCAGCGGAAGGCGGGCGCGCGCGAGAGCATCTCCTGCCAGCGTCGGCGGCTCACTCCGCCCAGGGTGCCGGCCTGCGGCGCGCCGATGGGCGGCGTGAGGCGGGCGCGCGCCGCTGCGCGCGGCACGGCGGCCTCGCTCGTCGTCAGGCGCATCGCGAAGGTCGCGCCGCCCCCCTCCGGCCCGACGTGGACGGCCTGATGCACCGCGGCATACATGAGCCCCGCCGGGGTGAGCCCCTCGATGCGCACCTCGCGGGTGAGGCCGTCGGCGCGCCACTTCTCGGCGAACGGCGTGAAGCGCCAGTGCGGCTGCTGCGCGCTCGCCTCGCTGAGGTAGGCCGCCCAGCTCGTCGCGCCGCCGACGCAGGCGAGCTGCGCGCGCACCTCGAGGGGTACGCTGCGCCGGTCGCGCAGCGTGCGGGTGAAGGCCAGCTCGTCGCGCCAGGCGACGCTCCCCGGCTTCACCGTCGCGCCGTCCTGCGACGTCCAGGCGACGAGATGGAGCGACGTCGGCCGCATGGCGCGCAGCCGCCACTCGCTGGCGAAGACGCCGCCGGGGTGGACGGTGCGCACCTCGGTCGCGGTGATGCCGTTCGCGAGGCGGTACTCGACCGTCAGCTCGGCGGGCGTCCACCGCCGGGAGACCGCGCGCATCGGGATCTCGAGCCCCTCGTGGTCGAGTGCGGCGACGGTGAAGAGCGGCTCGAAGGCGTACTGGTAGACCTGGCCGCCGTCCCAGAAGCCGGGCGCGTCGAGCCAGGCCGGGAACGGCGGCGCGAAGATGATCCCGTCGCCGCAGCCGAGAAACCACTTGTCGTCGCGGGCGAGGAGCTCGATGGGGTCGATCATTGACCTGGGATCGTGGTCACGGCTCGTCGACGAAGACGAGGCGGCCCATGTCGGCCAGTCGCCAGGAGAGGCCGCCGCCGTCGAACGGCCAGCGGCCGTGCCACATGAGCTCGGAGGCGGCGCCGCGGCCGTCGCCGTCGGTGACGAAGAGCTGGAAGCCGGCGACGGAGCCGACGAAGCCGCCGAGTCGCGGCAGCTCGCGCAGCGGGATCGAGGCCTCGACGGTGTAGCCGCGAGGGTGCCTCACGCTCGCCACGCGAGCGCTCGTGATGCGCCCGGAGCCGCGACTGCCTTCGCGGTGCACCGTGCCCTCGCCGCCGGGGCCGAAGGGGCGGAGGTAGACCCAGTAGTCGTCCTCCTGCCACTCGTTCGTCACGGGGTTCGGGCTGCCGTAGGTGAGCGGCGTGTCGTCGGCGTTGGCGTCGAACACGAGGTTGATGCGGTCGACGTCCCAGGCCTCGCCGGCGGTGACCGAGTCATCGTCGACGCGGGCGAAGAGGTAGAAGGTGGAGTCGTCCCACGCGAAGCGCACGAGGGCCGAAAGGTCGTCGTTGCCGCGGTAGTCGGCACGATCGGTCAGCAGCGAGAGCGACGCGCTGTCGAGGCGCATGGGCGGAACGAGCGTCCAATCGTCGAACGCGCCGTCGATGCGGATGGGCACGCGGACCGCGGACGCGAGGTCCATGCTGCCGGCGCGCTGGAAGAGCGAGACCGTCGGCGCGGGAGCGGTGCCCGTGCCGCGCAGCATCACGACGCGCCGCGGGAAGCTGCCGAGCAGGGAGACCACGGTGGCGCGCCCCTGCCCCGCCCCGACCGGCACGAGCGCCGAGTACTCGCCTGACGAGTCCTCGGCGAGCGGGAGGGCGCGGCCGGCGGTGATGGCGACGAGCGGGAGGGCGAGCCCGCGCGACATCGCGCCCTCGCGCGTCCGCACGCGGACCCCGAGGCGGGCGAGCGTGCCGGCGGTTCCGGTGAGGGAGTCAGGGACGCGGAGGTAGCCGCGGGGCTCGGACCAGACGCGCTCGGTGTCGACGGCGACGGACCCGTCGTCGCGCTCGGCCGTGACGACGACCTCGTGGAGGCCGGGCGGGAGGGAGTCGAGGTTGACGGTGTAACGGCCGGGCCGGACTTCCGTCATCGGGACCGTGCGGCCGCGGACGGTGGCGCGGACACGGGCGCGGACGGGGGCGCGCTCGCGGACGTCGACGGTCAGGTTGACGGGGCCCATCATGGGACCCACGGCCGCGCGCTCGGCCGAGATCGCCCACGACGGGCCACGGTCGATGACGATGCTGGCGGGGCGCACGGGGACGAGGTCGGCGGCACTGATCGTCACCGTCGACACGCCCGCGGGCAGGGCGCGCGGATCGAGCAGGTACTCCGCCGAGTCCGCGCCGACGGCGAGCGGCACGTCCCGCCCGCCCACACGGGCGCGCAGCGTCGCTCGCAGCGTCCCGTGTATCGCTGCCACGGATCGATCGCCGGCGAGGCGTACCCGGATCGGCGTCGCGTCGTCCGTCGTCAGGTCGATGCGCGCCGGCGCGTCGATCCAGATGCCCGCCGCCGCGACGACGTACTCCCGGTCGTGCGTCGCCGACGCGCCGCAGCGATCCCGCAGTTCCAGGGGCGGCACGTCGTCGCTCGCGGCGATGGGGACGCGAGCGGCCAGGAAGCTCCCCGAGTAGACGGGCGCGCCGTCGAAGTCGACCTGGGTGTAGCGCTTGGGCGCGAGCGGCACGCAACGGCGGCCCCACACCGCAACGGCGCTGGAGGACGCGAGCGCGACCGCGTACACGGAGTCGCGAGCGGCGGACTGGTACACCGTGCGATACAGCCACCGCGGTCGTCCCGCGCCCAACGGGGGGACGGGGGCGCCGTACTTCAGCGCGTCCCAGGCCCGCTTTGGCGTCCGCTCGAGCATCCAGCCGTAGTAGACGAGCTGCATTGCCCACGGGTACGACTCTTTCCCCGTCCGCTCGCGCTCGGCGTACGCGAGCATCTCGGCGTCGGTGAAGCGCGGGAGGAACGCACCGGGCTTCTCGCGCAGCAGCTGCGGCATGTTGCGCGACATCTCGTCCGAGTTGAAGAACTCGTCAGGCATGCCGCTGCGCGCGAACATGTCGTCGACGTTGTGGAGCACCTCGTGGATGAGGATCTGGCCGACGCGCTCGACGTCCCAGGCGAAGAGGCCGATGGAGTTGAAGCCGGCGTCGCCGAAGAAGCGGCCGTCGGGGCCCACGGCGCCGCCGCCGTAGGCGAGCTGCGCGCCCTCCGGGTTGGCGTTGTTCCAGGCGTAGAGCGCGATGACCTCGTCGAAGCGGGGGACGGCCGTCCGAGTCGTGTCGAGCGCCACCTTCAGGTCGGGCGCGACGTTCTCGCGCGACAGGTAGTACCGACCCGGCGCGACCTCGTCGACCTCATCGCGCCGGAGCGGCCGGTCGATCTGCAGCAGCGAGAACTGGAAGTCGACCTTGCCGGAACCCCGCGACTGATAGAAGTCGTAGAACTCCGCCACCTCCTCGTGCACCCGCTCGGCCTGCTCCCGCGTGAGCGTCCGCGCGAACGAGCGAGTGTAGAGGACGATCAGGACGTTCAGGCGGCGGACGGTCGGCGGCTGCGGCGCACCGGCCGAGAGGGCGAGGAGGAGGACACAGAGGGCGGCGCGCACCCGGCCGCTCAACCCAGCTCCTTCAGCTTCGCGAGCAGCTCCTCGGTCTCGCGGCGGAAACCGGGGTGCTGCTCGACGTGCACCCAGCGGACGATCCCCTCCTGGTCGACGAGGAAGTAGGCGCGGTTCGAGTAGAAGTAGTCCTCGAGGAAGACGCCGTACTGCCGGCAGACGGTGCGCTTGAAGTCGCTCAGGAAGTGTCCCTGCATGCCGAGCTGGCGGCGGAACTCCTTGAGCGAGTCGATCGAGTCGACGCTGATCGGCAGGACCTCGACGAGCTGGGTCTGGTACTGGTCGAAGTCATCCCGGAAGTCGCACATCTGCGCGGTGCAGATCTCCGAGAAGGCGAGGGTGAAGAAGGCGATGAGGACCTTCTTCTTCCCGCGGAAGCTCGAGAGGGTGACCGGCTCGCCCGACGTGGAGGGGAGGGTGAAGTCGGGGGCGAACTCGCCCACGTGGGGGACGCGCTGCGTGAGAGGAGTCGTCATCGAGCGAGCGCGAGGATGAGAGTGGAGCGGACGGGGATCGAACCCGTGACCCCCTGGTTGCAAACCAGGTGCTCTCCCAGCTGAGCTACCGCCCCGCGCCTCAAATGTAAGCGCTCGCCGCCGCGGAGACTACTCGACGCCTACTTCAGCGAGACCAGCTTCGCCTTCACCGTCTCGCACACGCTCGACCGGCTCGTCCGCAGGTCCACGCGCAGGCTCAGGATCGCCACCGAGTCGCCGTACGAGGTCGCGTGCCGGTTGAGCATCCCGAGCGCGCCCGGCACGTCGAGCGGCTGATTGAGGCACGCCGCGCTGAGGAGGAACAGCAGCCGGCTCTCGAAGTACTTGAACGCCTCCACGCTGCGGGGACTGTCGGTGCCGAGGCCCGCCCAGGCGCCGCGGCGGCGGTAGGTGATGAAGAGCGCCGTGTCGCCCGAGGCGTCGTACTGCACCGACGCCGTGTCGGAGTAGCGCACGTCGAGGTTGAGGGTGGCCGAGCGGACCTCGGAGATCGGCTTGCCGAACGCCTTCTCGACCTCGCGGCGCAGCAGGCCGCTGGGGAGAAAGCGGACGGCCTGCGCGACCGAGTCGGGGGAGAAGTAGAACGTGTACGGCGGGTAGCTCAGCCAGATGTAGCTTCCGTCCTCCGTGACGCCGGAGTCCGGCGCCGCGCCCCGCTTGGCGACCAGCTCCCCGAGGCTGGTCGCGCCGAGCCGGACGCCGGCGACGAACTGCGCCCGCGCGGCGGCGGGGAGCAGCGCGAGCAGCGCAGCGAGAAGAAGAGCCAGCGGGCGGGCGAGCGACCGGGGGGGCACGGCGGCCTCCGAATCCAGGGTGGGGGCGGCTTCGATGGTATGGCCGGTGCTATCATTAGTCCAGCCGGAGAATCGATTTCCTTGACCTGCGTCACACAGGGGACGGCCATGACGAGCCCTCTCACGAGCACCAAGAACATCACGATTCGCTGCCAGTTCTGCCTGACGTGGAACCGGGTCGACGCGAGCCGGAGCGCCGACCGCCCGAAGTGCGGGAGCTGCTCGAAGCCCATGCTCCTCGACCGCCCGATCGCGCTCGACGACGAGAGCTTCGCGCGGACGATCGAGGACAGCGAGATCCCGGTGCTGGTCGACTTCTACGCCGACTGGTGCGGGCCCTGCAAGATGATGGCGCCCAACGTGGATCAGCTCGCCAAGAAGTACGAGGGGCGGGTGCTGGTCGCCAAGCTCAACACCGACGTCGCGCAGCAGACGGCGATGCAGTTCCGCATCCGCGGCATCCCCACCGTGATCGTGTTCGACGGCGGGAAGCCGGCGGCCCAGCAGTCGGGGGCGATGCCGCTGGCGGGGCTCGAGCAGCTGCTGGGGCGAGCGGGAGTGCAGTCCGCGTAGCCCGCCCGGGCTCCTTGCCAATCCGATGCGGCGCCGGCAGCGTAGCTCTGCCGGCGCCGCGATCGTTTTGGTCACCTGCCTGGGGAGCCTGCCATGGTCGAGCGAGACGTCTTCATCACGGGGGGAACGGGCTACATCGGAAGCCGGCTCGTCACGCGGCTCGTCGCACGCGGGCATCGCGTGCGCGCGCTGGTGCGGGCGGGCTCGGAGCGGAAGCTTCCCGCCGGGTGCGAGGCGGTGCTCGGCAGCGCGCTCGACGCGTCGACCTTCGCGCACCAGGTGCGGGCGGGGGACACCTTCGTCCAGCTCGTCGGGACGCCGCACCCGGGCCCGGCCAAGGCGGCCGAGTTCAAGGCGATCGACCTCGTGTCGGCGCGGGAGTCGGTGACGGCGGCGGCGCGGGCGGGCGTCGCGCACTTCGTCTACGTCAGCGTCGCGCACCCGTCGCGCGTGATGCAGGCCTACATCGAGGTGCGGACGAAGGGGGAGGCGATGATCCGCGAGGCCGGCCTGACGGCGACGATCATCCGGCCCTGGTACGTCCTCGGCCCCGGCCACTACTGGCCGTACGCGCTCGTTCCGGCCTACTGGCTGATGGAGCGCATCCCGTCGACGCGCGAGTCGGCGCGGCGGCTCGGGCTCGTGACGCTCGAGCAGATGCTCGAAACCCTGGGGTGGGCGGTGGAGCATCCGCCGGCCACGGGGCAGCGCGTGCTGGGGGTGCCGGAGATCCGGCGCGGTCGCGCGCAGTCGGAGGCCTCGGCGATCGCGGAGGCGGCGGCGACACCTAGTTGACTTATGCCTGCCATGGTGTAATACCTAAGTGAGCGAGGTAACCCATGGCTGGCTCCGATCTCTTCACCGGCACGCTCGATCTCCTCGTCCTCAAGGCCGTCGCCCTGGGGCCGCGCCACGGCTACGCCATCGGCCGCTGGATTCGCGAGTCCACGTCCGAGGTGCTGGACGTGCAGGAGGGAGCGCTCTACCCCGCCCTCCACCGCCTGGAGCGCAAGGGGCTCCTCAGCGAGGAGTGGCGCCAGAGCGAGACCGGGCGCCAGGCCAAGTACTACTCTCTCACTCCCGCCGGCCGTGCCCATCTCCGCGCCGAGCGCAAGAGATGGCAGCAGTACGCCGACGCCGTCGGGCGCGCGCTCCTCTCAACCGACTGACGGAGCACCCCCATGACGAAGCGATCGTTTCGCCTCTCCGAGAGTCGTCCCGACGCGACGCGCGACGTCGACGACGAGCTCGCGTTTCACCTGGACATGCGGGCGCGCGAGTTCATGGAGCAGGGGATGGGCGCCGAGGAGGCACGCAAGCGAGCCGCCGCCTCGTTCGGCGACGTTCCCGCGATCCGCGATCAGCTCCAGCCGCTGCGCGCGGGCCGCAATCAGGAGCGCGAGCGACGCGAGTGGTGGGACGGGCTCCGGCTCGACGTGCACTACGCGCTTCGCTCGCTGAAGAACAGTCCGGCCTTCGCGGCGACCGCCATCGCGACGCTCGCGCTCGGGATCGGGTCGACGCTCGCGGTGTTCACGGTCGTCAACGGCGTGCTCGTGCGTCCGCTGCCGTACGCGGATCCGTCGCGTATCGCGATGATCTGGATGACGAGCCCGAACAAGGACGGCTCGACGTACGATCTGCCGCTCTCCAGCGGCTATTACAACGACATCGCGACCGATTCGCGGAGCTTCGAGGCCGTGGCGGCGTTCCGGGCGTGGAAGTACTCGCTGGAGGCGAACGGGGAGTCGGAGCCGGTCGCCGGCGCACGCGTCTCGCCGACGCTGTTCGACGTGCTCGGGGTGCGCCCGATGATCGGCCAGGCGTTCGCGAACGAGTCGGCGCTGCCCGGCGGGCCGCGCGTCGCGCTCATCAGCCACGCGCTGTGGCAGCGGCGCTTCGGCGCCGACCCGTCGATCGTCGGAAAGCAGGTGACGCTCAGTCGAGAGTCGTTCACCGTCGTGGGCGTGATGCCGCCGGGCTTCGCCTTCCCGCGCGGCGCCGAGCTTCCCGCGCCGTTCCAGTTCGGCCTCCGCACGGACGTGTGGACGCCGCTCGTCTTCGACGCGTCCGACCGGAGCAACTACGGCACCCAAAACCTGTGCGCGGTCGCTCGGCCGCTGCGTGACGTCGGCATGGTCGCGGCGCAGCGCGACATCGGCGGCATCCTGAAGCGGTTCCTCGAGGCGAACGCGCCCAACGAGAAGCTCGGCTACCGGCTCGTGCCGCTCGCCGAGCAGGCGAGCGCGACGGTCAGGCGGGGGCTGCTCATCCTCCTCGGCGCCGTGGTCTTCCTGCTGCTGATCGCCTGCGCCAACGTCGCCAGTCTGCTGCTCGCGCGGGCGACGAATCGGCGGCGCGAGCTCGCGGTCCGCGCGGCGCTCGGCGCCGGCCCCGGGCGCATCGCTCGGCAGCTGATCACCGAGAACATCGTACTGGCGCTCGCGGGCGGCGGTCTGGGCGTCGCGATCTCCCACTGGTGGACCAAGGTGATGCTGGCGCTCGTTCCGGGGTCGCTGCCGCGCGCGGACGACGTCGGCCTCGATTGGCGCGTCCTCTCCGTGGCCGCGCTCGTCGCGGTGGTCGCCGGGAGCATCTTCGGCGTGGCGAGCGCGTATACCGTGCGCTGGCGGCGACTCGCGGAGACGCTGCACACCGGCGGCACGCGGTCGGCGGGCGACGCGCGGCGCGCCGGACGGCAGCTGCTCGTGACCGCCGAGGTCGCGCTGTCGCTGATGCTGCTCATCGGGGCGGCGCTGTTGACGCGCAGCTTCGTGCGGCTGCAGAACGTGCAGCCCGGGTTCGACGCGTCCGGCGCGCTCACGGCGGACCTGGCGATGCCGATCGCGGGGCGATTCAATCCGACCGGGGACGGACCCAGGTGGGCGACGACGTTCACGCAGGTGACCGAACGGCTTCGCGCCGCACCGGGGGTGGTCGCCGTCGGCGCCGTCAGCTCGCTCCCGCTGAGCGGGACGGTCGAGGGTGGCGGCCTGCGCATTCCGGGCCGGGAGCCCGACCCCTCGGGCCAGGCTCCGCATGCGCAGTACAACGTCGTCAGCGGCGACTACTTCAAGGCGATGCGCATCCCGGTCGTCGGGGGGCGCGTGTTCGATACCCGCGACGACGCGGACGGCGTCGGCACGATCATCGTCGGTCGGGAGTTCGCGCGAAAGTACTTCGGCAGCGAGTCGAACGCGCTCGGCCGCGCGGTCATTCCACGGTTCGGCTTCACGCCCGGTCGCGAGCACACGATCGTCGGCGTGGTCGAGAACGTGAAGCAGAACTCGCTCGACGAGGAGCCGGCGGCCCAGGTCTACGTGCCGCTCTCACAGATCGCGTATCCCGCGCTCTCCTACGTCCTCCGCGTCGACGGCGAGCCGGCGAGCGCCACGGCGATGCTCAAGCGCGAGATTCGCGCGGTCGATCCGACGATCGCCGTGCGTCAGGTCCGCACGATGGAGGACGTCCTGGACGGGTCGCTCGCGCGCCAGCGCTTCAGCATGACGCTGATCGCCGTGTTCGCCGGGTCGGCGTTCGTGCTCGCGATCGTCGGACTGTACGGCGTGATCGCGCTCATCGTCGGCCAGCGCCGGCGCGAGATCGGCGTGCGCCTCGCGCTGGGCGCTCGCCCGGCCGACGTCGTCCGCATGGTGCTGCGCGAGGGTGGGCGGCTCGGCGTCGCCGGCGTCGCGCTCGGCGTCGTCGGCGCGCTGAGCCTCTCGGGCGTGCTCCGCACTCTGCTCTTCGACGTCAGCACGACCGACGCGGCCACCTTCATCGGCGCGGCGATCGTCGTGCTGGTCCTTTCCAGCACAGTGGGATCCGAAGCTTGGAATTCACGTGACTTGAAGTCGCGGCC
>JADMIO011260447.1_pt1 | contig 10236 bp, 11 predicted proteins | sample 8958161 | NCBI WGS metagenome assembly JADMIO01 (sample SAMN16585339, study PRJNA669376) | soil metagenome | isolation source: Crop rotation soil | place: USA: Cullars Rotation, Alabama | collected 2011
GCCGCGACTTCAAGTCACGTGAATTCCAAGCTTCGGATCCCACTGTGCTGGAAAGACGTACGTTTCTCATTCAGGAACCCGGCGCGTCTCTGCTCGCGTTCGGTCATCGCCAACGCGGCAATCCTGCCGGCGCGCTCTTCAATCCGGCCGTCAAGACGCCACACCTCACGTTGCTGGTCGCCCTGTCTCGCTCGTGCCGCCAGCCGCTCGTGCCGCGGCACATCAACGGCGTTCAAGGCCATGTGGTCTCGCTCAATCTGCGCCAGCACGCTGGCCCGCTGCTGCTCGTCTATCCGCTGCTCGGACTTCAGCTGCTCAAGAGCGCTCGGGGCAGGTGTCGTCGCGGTGGCTTTGCTCATTTCGTGTCCTCAATCAAGGCGGCCACTGGCCGCACGAATCGCGCGTCGCGTCTCGACAGAAATCAGCTCGCGCAGCGCCGCACGGACGCCGACGGCAACCTCGCGGGCCAGCGCGTGCGGGTCATCAACGTCAAACACCTCTGGCGCGTCTAGCCGCACGAGCCGCTCCGGGTGCTTCAAGCGGCTCACCGCACGTGCGGCCGCCACCACGTCGTCGGCAAACGTCGCGGACACGTCCTCGTCGCCGTCGTCGTCAAGGAGCTCAACGACCACGTCATCGCCGTCGTCAGCTAGCGTGGCCGCGGCCCAGGCTCTCAGTTGCTTGGTGCTCACACCATCAGCCGCGGCCGCCAGCAGCGCACGGCTGTTCGCAGGAACGGGAACGGCCGAGAATTCCATCAATTCTTGCCGCCGAAAATTGATTCCGCCGTGCGCGTTCGGCGCGTGGTCGAGCGAGCGAAATCCCACACTCACGGCCGACAAGAAGCCGCCCCGATACAGCTCGTGGACTTCTTTGGCGAACGGGTGCTCGGCGAACTTCACTTGGCCCACCAACTGGTTGTTCACCACCTGCACCGAGAGACACTTTCCTATCGGCAGGTGTTGGTGGCTGTGGGCCCAGAGAACGACAGGATTTCGCCGAAAAGCGGTCAAATCCCATCCGTTCGGGTCAATCGTGTCGCCGTCTCGGTCCACTTGGCCGTCGCTCAACACGAACCGCAAGGTGCCGTCGCCGGCGGGCCGCACATCAGCGTTCATCGACTTGGTTTTCACAGCGCGCCTTCTTCCGCCAAAACGCGGTGCCAACCTTCCGCGATTCGTCTCTTTCGCACTTCATCGCTTCCAATTCGCTGCGCGATGTCCGGGAACGCGGCAATCGTCAACCGAAGGCTTTCGCGCAGCAATTGCTGGACGAGGACCTCCCGTTGCTCCGCCTGCTCAACCTGCTCGACATCCTTGCCCCATTCGCGAGCCAGTCGAATCCGGTTTCCGAGAAACTGTTCGGGACTAGTCATTGGCTTGCTGCTCCGTGTTGTGGTCCATCGCGGCACGCGAAAATCCGTGCCGATTCCGCCACAGTTGCTGCCGCTCGCGGTTCATCCGCCGACGTCGGTCCTCTTGGCTCTCCGCCGGTCCCGTGCTCTCTAGCTCGTCGCCGAATAGGTTCGTAGGCATTGCCGTGTTCCTCGCAAGATCGGTTAAGCCGGATCATCCGGTTAAGTCGTCTTAGGCGTCGGCCGTGTTGTAGTGCGCCGCCAGCACGCGCCGCACTTGGGCGCTCAGGGTGCGGTCTTCTCGCTTGGCGTCGGCAACCAACCGGGCGTGTAGTCGGGCCGGCAGTTCCGCGCTCACAATGTGCCGCTGCTCGCCGCGCTTGCTCACCCGCACGTTGGTCGGCATGTCTGCTCCCAAAAACAAAAAGGGGCCGCGCTCCCGGTGCTACAGGAACGCGGCCCAAACAGAAAGGAAGGAGAGGACCTGCGCGGGAGCCGCCCCGCGGAGGTATACGCTTTATACGTTCAATTGCCCCGCTCGCAAACCAAGCGACTAGAACCAGCCGCTTTCGGTGGCTCGGTGGGGCTTTCCTAGCTCAAATCAATCCCGCCACCGCGGCGCGTGATGTCCTCGCACTCAACGGCCAGCCGGGAGCGCAGGTCGGCTTCCGCTGGCGTGTCGTGGTCGTCCACCACGCGGCCCTCAAGGACAATTTCGAGCAGCAGCCGGGTGGGCGTGTCGTAGTCCTCGCGGCGGCGTCGGTCGGTGGGGGACATGGGTGCCTCTGCTTCTTACCGGGTTAATTTGCTCTGGTAGCTAGCCGTCACCCTTGGGCGGTCCTAGGTCCCCATCAAGCGCGCTGGCGGCCCGCTCCGCACGCTTTTCCGCCCGCTTGGCGGTGTCTAGTTCCTTCTTCAGCAGCAGCCATGTGGCGACCGGGCCTGCTGGGCGCGGTGGGCGCACTGCGCCGGGGCGATGTGCTCATGGTGGCCAAGCGCGACCGGTTGGGCCGCGACGTGCTCAACGTGGCGCTGGTCCAGCGGCTGGTAGAACGCAAGGGTGCGCGCGTGGTGTCAGCCGCCGGCGAGGGCAGCGAGGGCAGCGACGACGACGGCCCCGGCGCGCAGATGTTCCGCGGAATGGTAGACCTGTTCGCGCAATACGAGCGCGCGGTCATCAGCCAGCGCACCAAGGCGGCGTTGGTCGTCAAGAAGCAGCGCGGCGAACGTGTGGGCGGGATTCCGTTCGGCTACCAGCTCGGCGACGACGGCCGCACGTTGCTGCCGCAACCCGACGAGCAGCGCGCCCTACACATCTTGCGCGAGCTACAAGCGGCCGGGTGTGGCCCGACGGTCATCGCGGCCGAACTCAATCAGCGGCAGTGCCGCACGCGTGCTGGTGGCCTGTGGACCAAGCAGCGCGTGTATCAGCTCACCGCTGCGGCGTAGGCCATGCCGAAAGACCGCCGTTGGTTGGACCGCAAACTAGACGAGCTCGCCGCGTTGCTGCGGAAGCTGCCGCGTGCCCGGCGAAGTGCCTTCAACCGCGAGCTACAGGCGACAGTTCGGCGTCCGGTGCCCCAGAAGAACAAGCCGCGGTAACGTCACCGGTCGGTGGCGATACGCAAGGAGACGAAAAGTGATTATCAACAGCGAGCTATTGGACCAAGTGGAGTGGTGGCAGCTCACGTGCCGGCCAGGTGGCCGGACGGACTTTGTGGCCCGCGTGCCGGAATGGAAACCAGAAGACCGCGAGCACCCACTGCGATACGCCAAGGGCTCACGGCGCAAAGGCGAGACGATAGAGGGTCTGGTGCGTCGCGTGCTGGAACCCCACCTACAACAATCCCCGTCCCCTGCGGCGACACGAGAGAGCGTAAACTAGGCCCCGGATACGCGAACGGCCACCCCGGTCGGCAAACCGGAGCGGCCGTCAAGCTTCTGCTCGTGCGTCGTTCGACGCGACCACGGGCGCGGACACCGACGTAGGAGCGTCAATGTCAGCCGAATTATACGCGACGTCGCGGCGTGCGGCGAACCCTCAGCTCAGCCCCAACCCAGACCTGTCGGCCATCATTCAGTGGGTTCACCGCGAGCCAGACGGCTGGGTGTCGTTCCACAACATGCGCGGCGGCCGGTTCCGCGACGTCGGCAGCGTCAGCGTCAAGGAATTGCGGGGCGAGGGGCAACCGCTGTTGCCGTCGCTCATAGAGCAGCTGGCCGAGGACGGCCTGTTTTCTATCAACGGTTGGTTTCGTCCCGGCTACGTTGTGCGGCGACGGCGGACGTGGACCCAACTGCCGCTCGCTCACCCGGAGTTCGGCACCATGCACCCGAACGATTTCCCCGGCGCCAAGGTGGCTACCCTCGGCACCTACGTAGAACGCACGCGGCCGAACACCGGCTTGCGGCACGCTTACCGCGAACAGGCCGGCGCACGCTGGCTCACGGCGTGCTGGGTGGACTGCGACGGCTGGGCGGTGGGCAAGGACGCCAGCGACACGGTTGCCGGCATTCATCGCGCCTATCGGGCGGGCGATATTCCGGTGCCTACGTTCATTCTCGGCAGCGGCCGCGGCGCGTGGGCGGTGTATCAGCTGGTAGACGAACGCAACCCCGGAGCCGACGACGGGCCGCGGTTGCTCCACCACGCGTGGCACCGGCCGGACACGCCGTGTCGGGCCAGCAGCCGCACCGTGCGACGACAGCAACAGGTCAACGCGGCCCTGGCGGCTCGCTTGGCGCACCTGGGCGCGGACGGCGCAGCCAGCGACACCGCGCGCTGCTGTCGCGTGCCGGGCAGCGTCAACAGCAAGGCCGACCGCGTGGTCGAAATCCTGCCGGTGGTCATCAACGGCGCGCTGGCTGCCTACACGCTCAGCGAGCTAGCCGCGTGGTTCGATATCACCGAGGACCGACCACGCGCGACCAACGACAAACGGCAGTTGTCGGCGGCCAAGCAGCAGCAGTGCGCCGAAGCGCAGCAGGCCCGCGACCGCAAGGTGTTCAACGCGCTGGTGGCGCTGGGGGACCACCGCGGCGGGGTGCGCGATGGGTGGCGGCGGCACCTTACGCTGTTTCACCTGTGTCTACACGGTTCGCTTGCGGGGATCCCCGAAGCCACGTTGGAGGCCGAAGCGCGCCGGTTTGCCGCGGCGTGTCGGCCACCGTTGGTGCCGTGGGCGGTGCGCGACGCGCTCAAGTCGGGGCGCAAGCTGGCCGCACGTATCTTTTCGCCGCCGGTAGACCACCGGCCCCCACGTCGGCCCAGATACGACACGTTGGCGCGCACGCTGTTGCTCACGGCCGACGAGCGCGCAGCTATCGGGTTGGTGGCGAACCAACCGAAGGACCGGCCCCAGGCCACGGCCCAGCGCCAACGGCAGGCCGCCATACTCTCGTTGGTCGCGCGGTTGCCGGAGGTCCCTTCAACGGTGGCGATGTCCGAACACCTGCGGGCGCTGGGCTTCAAGGCTAGTCAACCCACCATCGCGTTGGACTACCGGCAGCTGGGTCTGGTGTCGGTGGCCGCGCGGGGCGGCAGGCCGACCAAACCCACAGGCCAACCCGACATCTACGCAGACCTGTAGGGGTTCGCTACAGCCGTTGGGCTGGCGCGCGGGTGCGTTGGTTCGGTTCGGGGAGTCGGCTACGGCGCTTCAACGGGGGTGCCGGTCCCGCGTCTCGGCGCCCTCCTTGGGTGCTTATTCAGGTGTTCACTGCGGTAGCTACTCGGGGGTTGGTTGCTGGTCGGTGTTCTGCGCCAAGCCCCGGCCCCGGTCTGGTTGTATCTCTACTTACGAAAAGTCTTTTAGGTTTCGGTACAACACAGCCAACACAGCACCGAACCTAGGACGCGCCACCTCAGCCGTGTGGCCAACCTGGGGCCGGGCACCACGCTCGGCTCCCTCGGTTCCCCTCTCCGCGTTTCAGGGGCGCCGCCCACCCGAACGTCAGTCCCCACCCTCCGTTCGCGGAGCCTGGGCCGGCTCTCGCTCCCTCGGGGCGGCTCGGTCTCCAGGGTCGCTCTCTGCCCGCACGCCGGCCTAGGGGCCTTGCCCTTGCCCTTGGGCTTGTCCTTGGCCTTGGCCTTGGGCTTGGGGGATACAGGGGTGTTTCCCGCCGGGTATCGGCCTCTCTGTCGCCGGAACAGGCGGCCTCAGCGTCGGGGCAGACGGGCCAGCCAGCGCTCGTTGTCGGTGCTGGGTCTGGGTTGTGGTCGCAGCAGCCGGTCGGCCAGCCGCTGGCGCTGCCGGCGGGAACCGGGCACGGTGGCCACCAAGGCCTCAACCATCGCGCGCACCAAGTGCTCGGCCTCGGCTCGTGTGGGCGTCATCACATCACCTGCTGCTGCTCGGTCTCCGCGGTCGGCTCGAGCCGGGACCGCACGGCCACACCTCTCAACGCGGTGGCCAGCTGGCGGCGCAGCGAGGCGTCGGCCACCACGCCAAGGATTGCGCGCACCACGCCATCGCAGAACGCTTGGACCGTGGCTCGTGGGATCACGTCCTCGTTCAGCGCGCCACCATCCAAGCCACAACGCGTCAGGATGTCGCGGGCCGCGCTCAATCGCACGCGAGGGTCCGCGTTCCGCAAGCTGGCTTTCAGGGCGGCCAGGGCTGGCGTCAGCAACGCCAACAACCGCTCGGCCGCGGCGGCTCGGCTCTGGGGACTCGCGGCACCATGCATTCGGCACCTGCGCTGGCCAGCCATCGGTTTGTTTGAGCACAAACCACCCGCCCTGGTTTTGGCCCCGCAATTTTCACGACCTTGTATGGGGTAAGTGGCGTCCATAGGGTAGAGCGTTCAAAGCGCGCCGTCCGTCGCTCCCCGAGCCGGTGTTCTGGCTGGCGGGCAAGAGAGCGACGGTCTGGCCGCGGCGCCGGCCTCATGGTGGACCTTCGCGCGCTGACCAAGGCGCGGAAAGGTTGCCCGCTTTGGTGCGTCCGAGCCGGGGGGAAGGAGTCACCCGTCCCGACCCGATTCTGGTGCTGGCCTCGCACCGCGGCCAGGTTTCTACCCGGCGCCCCGCTAGAGCAGTCCTTCGGTTCCGCAGAACCTGCGCCAGCTGGCCAGGCGTGACCCGGTCAACGCCGTCTCTGGCTTCAATTCGTGCCATGAAAGCACCACGGAATCGCCGCACGCCAACGCCTCTCGGGCCTCTGCCTCGGCCAGGACGCTGTTGGCCAACGCTGCCGCGGTCAAGGCCCGGTCCAACGCGGCGACCAACGTACGTTTCTCATTCAGGAACCCGGCGCGTCTCTGCTCGCGTTCGGTCATCGCCAACGCGGCAATCCTGCCGGCGCGCTCTTCAATCCGGCCGTCAAGACGCCACACCTCACGTTGCTGGTCGCCCTGTCTCGCTCGTGCCGCCAGCCGCTCGTGCCGCGGCACATCAACGGCGTTCAAGGCCATGTGGTCTCGCTCAATCTGCGCCAGCACGCTGGCCCGCTGCTGCTCGTCTATCCGCTGCTCGGACTTCAGCTGCTCAAGAGCGCTCGGGGCAGGTGTCGTCGCGGTGGCTTTGCTCATTTCGTGTCCTCAATCAAGGCGGCCACTGGCCGCACGAATCGCGCGTCGCGTCTCGACAGAAATCAGCTCGCGCAGCGCCGCACGGACGCCGACGGCAACCTCGCGGGCCAGCGCGTGCGGGTCATCAACGTCAAACACCTCTGGCGCGTCTAGCCGCACGAGCCGCTCCGGGTGCTTCAAGCGGCTCACCGCACGTGCGGCCGCCACCACGTCGTCGGCAAACGTCGCGGACACGTCCTCGTCGCCGTCGTCGTCAAGGAGCTCAACGACCACGTCATCGCCGTCGTCAGCTAGCGTGGCCGCGGCCCAGGCTCTCAGTTGCTTGGTGCTCACACCATCAGCCGCGGCCGCCAGCAGCGCACGGCTGTTCGCAGGAACGGGAACGGCCGAGAATTCCATCAATTCTTGCCGCCGAAAATTGATTCCGCCGTGCGCGTTCGGCGCGTGGTCGAGCGAGCGAAATCCCACACTCACGGCCGACAAGAAGCCGCCCCGATACAGCTCGTGGACTTCTTTGGCGAACGGGTGCTCGGCGAACTTCACTTGGCCCACCAACTGGTTGTTCACCACCTGCACCGAGAGACACTTTCCTATCGGCAGGTGTTGGTGGCTGTGGGCCCAGAGAACGACAGGATTTCGCCGAAAAGCGGTCAAATCCCATCCGTTCGGGTCAATCGTGTCGCCGTCTCGGTCCACTTGGCCGTCGCTCAACACGAACCGCAAGGTGCCGTCGCCGGCGGGCCGCACATCAGCGTTCATCGACTTGGTTTTCACAGCGCGCCTTCTTCCGCCAAAACGCGGTGCCAACCTTCCGCGATTCGTCTCTTTCGCACTTCATCGCTTCCAATTCGCTGCGCGATGTCCGGGAACGCGGCAATCGTCAACCGAAGGCTTTCGCGCAGCAATTGCTGGACGAGGACCTCCCGTTGCTCCGCCTGCTCAACCTGCTCGACATCCTTGCCCCATTCGCGAGCCAGTCGAATCCGGTTTCCGAGAAACTGTTCGGGACTAGTCATTGGCTTGCTGCTCCGTGTTGTGGTCCATCGCGGCACGCGAAAATCCGTGCCGATTCCGCCACAGTTGCTGCCGCTCGCGGTTCATCCGCCGACGTCGGTCCTCTTGGCTCTCCGCCGGTCCCGTGCTCTCTAGCTCGTCGCCGAATAGGTTCGTAGGCATTGCCGTGTTCCTCGCAAGATCGGTTAAGCCGGATCATCCGGTTAAGTCGTCTTAGGCGTCGGCCGTGTTGTAGTGCGCCGCCAGCACGCGCCGCACTTGGGCGCTCAGGGTGCGGTCTTCTCGCTTGGCGTCGGCAACCAACCGGGCGTGTAGTCGGGCCGGCAGTTCCGCGCTCACAATGTGCCGCTGCTCGCCGCGCTTGCTCACCCGCACGTTGGTCGGCATGTCTGCTCCCAAAAACAAAAAGGGGCCGCGCTCCCGGTGCTACAGGAACGCGGCCCAAACAGAAAGGAAGGAGAGGACCTGCGCGGGAGCCGCCCCGCGGAGGTATACGCTTTATACGTTCAATTGCCCCGCTCGCAAACCAAGCGACTAGAACCAGCCGCTTTCGGTGGCTCGGTGGGGCTTTCCTAGCTCAAATCAATCCCGCCACCGCGGCGCGTGATGTCCTCGCACTCAACGGCCAGCCGGGAGCGCAGGTCGGCTTCCGCTGGCGTGTCGTGGTCGTCCACCACGCGGCCCTCAAGGACAATTTCGAGCAGCAGCCGGGTGGGCGTGTCGTAGTCCTCGCGGCGGCGTCGGTCGGTGGGGGACATGGGTGCCTCTGCTTCTTACCGGGTTAATTTGCTCTGGTAGCTAGCCGTCACCCTTGGGCGGTCCTAGGTCCCCATCAAGCGCGCTGGCGGCCCGCTCCGCACGCTTTTCCGCCCGCTTGGCGGTGTCTAGTTCCTTCTTCAGCAGCAGCCATGTGGCGACCGGGCCTGCTGGGCGCGGTGGGCGCACTGCGCCGGGGCGATGTGCTCATGGTGGCCAAGCGCGACCGGTTGGGCCGCGACGTGCTCAACGTGGCGCTGGTCCAGCGGCTGGTAGAACGCAAGGGTGCGCGCGTGGTGTCAGCCGCCGGCGAGGGCAGCGAGGGCAGCGACGACGACGGCCCCGGCGCGCAGATGTTCCGCGGAATGGTAGACCTGTTCGCGCAATACGAGCGCGCGGTCATCAGCCAGCGCACCAAGGCGGCGTTGGTCGTCAAGAAGCAGCGCGGCGAACGTGTGGGCGGGATTCCGTTCGGCTACCAGCTCGGCGACGACGGCCGCACGTTGCTGCCGCAACCCGACGAGCAGCGCGCCCTACACATCTTGCGCGAGCTACAAGCGGCCGGGTGTGGCCCGACGGTCATCGCGGCCGAACTCAATCAGCGGCAGTGCCGCACGCGTGCTGGTGGCCTGTGGACCAAGCAGCGCGTGTATCAGCTCACCGCTGCGGCGTAGGCCATGCCGAAAGACCGCCGTTGGTTGGACCGCAAACTAGACGAGCTCGCCGCGTTGCTGCGGAAGCTGCCGCGTGCCCGGCGAAGTGCCTTCAACCGCGAGCTACAGGCGACAGTTCGGCGTCCGGTGCCCCAGAAGAACAAGCCGCGGTAACGTCACCGGTCGGTGGCGATACGCAAGGAGACGAAAAGTGATTATCAACAGCGAGCTATTGGACCAAGTGGAGTGGTGGCAGCTCACGTGCCGGCCAGGTGGCCGGACGGACTTTGTGGCCCGCGTGCCGGAATGGAAACCAGAAGACCGCGAGCACCCACTGCGATACGCCAAGGGCTCACGGCGCAAAGGCGAGACGATAGAGGGTCTGGTGCGTCGCGTGCTGGAACCCCACCTACAACAATCCCCGTCCCCTGCGGCGACACGAGAGAGCGTAAACTAGGCCCCGGATACGCGAACGGCCACCCCGGTCGGCAAACCGGAGCGGCCGTCAAGCTTCTGCTCGTGCGTCGTTCGACGCGACCACGGGCGCGGACACCGACGTAGGAGCGTCAATGTCAGCCGAATTATACGCGACGTCGCGGCGTGCGGCGAACCCTCAGCTCAGCCCCAACCCAGACCTGTCGGCCATCATTCAGTGGGTTCACCGCGAGCCAGACGGCTGGGTGTCGTTCCACAACATGCGCGGCGGCCGGTTCCGCGACGTCGGCAGCGTCAGCGTCAAGGAATTGCGGGGCGAGGGGCAACCGCTGTTGCCGTCGCTCATAGAGCAGCTGGCCGAGGACGGCCTGTTTTCTATCAACGGTTGGTTTCGTCCCGGCTACGTTGTGCGGCGACGGCGGACGTGGACCCAACTGCTTTCCAGCACATTGGGATCCTAAGCTTAGAATTCCACGTGGACAAGTTGTCGCG
>JADMIO011736263.1_pt1 | contig 10236 bp, 8 predicted proteins | sample 8958161 | NCBI WGS metagenome assembly JADMIO01 (sample SAMN16585339, study PRJNA669376) | soil metagenome | isolation source: Crop rotation soil | place: USA: Cullars Rotation, Alabama | collected 2011
CGTGTGCTCTTCCGATCTCTTTGCAGATGTTTTCCCACGGCATCATCGCCGGGTTGCTCTTCGGCGTGGTGGGGCGGATGGTTTACGAACGGACCCATACCCGCATGTTGGATGAATTGGAGCCGATGCGTCTGAACGCTGCGCTCCCCTTTGCCGCCATCACCTTTGTGGTGGCCGGTCTGGCTTCGATGGGGATGCCTGGCTTCAGCGGTTTCGCCGCGGAACTGCAGGTTTTGATTGGGGCCTGGCGCGCCTTTCCCACTCTGGCGGTGCTGGCCGGCCTGGGAGTATTGATCGGAGTGGCCTACACCTTGCGCGCCATGCAAAAGGCTTTTTATTCCGGTGCGCCCGAGAAGGAAACCCCGGTCGTGACAGCCCCGCATCCCCCTGGTTTGTCGGCGTTGGGAGGCGAGTCACATTCTTTTCATCCGGCACCCTCGAGCTTGCCTCCCATTACCACGCCCGAACGTATAGGCGCCGCGCTCCTCATGGGAATCTCTTTGCTCATTGGGCTTTATCCGCGTTTGTTGCTCGATTTCATCGTGCCGGTCTTTAGTTCGCCGCTGATGGAAAAATTGATGCAAACCGGAAGCCGCTGAGAGAACCGGATTCGGCGTGGGTGGGGTGGTGTTTCTCGCGCCGCGAGAAACCCGCCTGCGCATCAGCGGGCGGAAAGAGTTAGGCGAGACGAAACAACGAACTTCTGCGCTCCGCTGATTCGCGGCGCGACTCTTCGCAGGCGCGGAGAGTTCCATCTACAAGGGTGGACGGCTCCCGATGATTTGGCCTATGCATTGTGAAAGGACAACGACGAGAAGAACGTTCGAGAGGGCAAACTTATGAAACCAAGTCGCGTTATTCCGTTAGTCCCGTTCGCGCTAATTCTTTGCGCGGCCATCGGTGGAGTTGTTCCAATTATTTCGCGAGCTGGCGCCGCTGTTGGTTATGTTCCCTTTGATGGCGCGAAGTCTGCATGGCACGAGGGTTTTGATCGCTTCGACTTCGTCATGAACGAGGAGACGCTCGAAATTAAACCGTTCACGGCTCCCGAGGGCGAGAAGCTTGGCATAGGCGATCCAGGAAAAGGGCAACGTCGCTGCATTGTGGTCGCACCTAAACAAGCGGCCGCCGGTCATCCCTGGTCATGGCGGGGATGTTATTGGAATCATCAACCGCAGACGGAGGTTGAATTGCTCCGGCGCGGCTTCCACATCGCCTACATTTCGGCTAACGCGAATTTGAAACCGGGCCGGGAATGGGATGCCTGGTATGAGTTTCTTACCGAGAAGCATGGTTTGTCGAAGAAGCCGGCTTTTATCGGCATGAGCCGCGGCGGCGAGTACGCGTATACCTGGGCAACGACGCACCCCGACAAAGTCTCGTGCGTTTACGGCGATAACCCCGGCATCAGCCGCGAAGCATTGGCTCGTCTGGGCGGACTGGCCACCAATGACGTGCCGCTCCTGCACGTTTGCGGAAGCATCGATCCGATTCTTGGAAGGTATTCCACCGTCATCGAGGGCATCTATCAGCAATGGGGTGGGCGCATCTCGGTGATGATTAAGGATGGCGCCGGGCATCACCCGCACAGCTTACGCGATCCGAAACCGATCGCGGATTTTATTACGCAAAGCGTGCAGCAGCCGAGTAACGGTCCACCGGACTACCTCGCTGGGCGGGTGACCAGGAACTCCTTTTATAGTGTGGCGAACTCCTACCGCGAATTCCCCGGCGAAGGAACATTCATCATCTCCCGCGGTCCGCAATTTGTCGAGTGTTACGACCGTTACTCGTTTGAACTGGGCGGTGTGGAGGGGCCCATCACCGTGATCCTTCCCAAAACCGCATCAGCGGGAAAGCCGTGGGTATTCCGTTCGGAGTTTGTTTCGCGCGATGCGGAGGTGGATCTGGCTTTGCTCGCGAAAGGATTTCACATCGTCACCGGACCGGTTCCGTTCAACGCCGACGGCCCCAACCTGGCTCACTGGAATTCCATCTATCAGCATCTGACCAGTCACGGATTCGCAAAGAAACCTGTGCTCGAAGGAGCGGGGAGGTCTGCAGGCGATGCGTATGCCTGGGCCATCGCCAACCCGAACGAAGTCGCCTGCATCTACACTGAGAATCCCGTCCTGCGCAGCTTCATGTCCAAGGCGCCCATCCTGGACAACCTTGCCCCGCTGACCCGGGCCGGCGTGCGGCTGCTTCACGTCTGCGGCAGCCTCGATCCGGCGCTGGAAACGCAGACGCGTCCCCTCGAGAAGCGTTATCGGGAATTAGGCGGCGCTATTACGGTCATCATCAAGGAAGGGGAGGGACATTATCCTCAGGCGCCGAAGAACCCGAAAGCCGTGGTGGATTTCATAACGGAGAACAATCGTTGATTCCAGCAATCCCCGACTCAATACCTTCGCAATTTTCAGACAAGGCTAGACAGCTGATTCGGGTCGAGCCTCTGCTGCTGCGGACAATGTGGGTGGTTTTCCGCCTGGGGGTCGTGGAACGGGGGCGTCGGGCGGGCGTCGCCATCCGCCACCACCGGGCCCTCCCTTCCGCCGAGCAATCAGTGCGAATACCACTTTAGTAACGACAACCAAGACGAGCGACAGCAAGGCGATCCCCGTAAGTAAGTCGTGGCCCCGAAGCCAGTAAGCGACCGCCAAAATCAATGCGCCCGTGATGAATAGCTTCATTGCGATTCGGACCTTCATAAGCGCTTACTCCTTTGCCTTGTCCAACGAAGAACAAGTGCGGCTCCATCTGGGCAGCCAGTAATTGCTCTTGTCCAGCGAGAGGACCACGCTGGAAGTTCGGCCCACGATTTGACCTCGATCCACCGTGCCGAAATAGCGCGAGTCGAAGCTATTGTCGCGATTGTCACCCATCATGAAATAGTGATTGGCGGAAACATGGACTGGTCCGAAAGTGCGCATCGCGGGGATCTCGTTCAGAGCCATCACGGCGTGAGCGTGGACGGGCAGTTGTTCGGTGGCAAAAGTGGCATGGGCTCGCTCGGATTCGGCAAGTTGCTCGGATGTCGCCGGCTCCAAAGTGCTATAATTCACGGGCTGGTGGTTGATCAGTAACTGATTATTTCGTAACTCGATGGTGTCGCCGGGCAGGCCGATCACTCGCTTGACCATTCGCGTGCCATCTTTTGGCGAAAAGAAAACCACAATATCTCCGCGTTGCGGGTTGCTCCATTCCGCGAGGTGCCAGGTGGTGAACGGCACTTTGAGATCATAGGCAAGTTTGTTCACCAACACGCGGTCGCCCACCAGAATGGTCGGTTGCATGGAACCCGAAGGCACCACGTTCCAATCTGCGAGGGACGAGCGGAGGGAAAAAAGGATGATCAGGACGGTTAAAAGCGGACGAATTTCCCGCTTCCACCAACGGGCCGCGAGCGCACGATATTTATGGCAATTCATGGCGTTTTGACCTCCCGAACTTTTAGCCGTTCATTTTTTCACCTGGTGACCGCACAGTGACTGGACGTGATGCCTATCCAGGAAATTCTGTTCGGCGCTTCTGCCCAACAGAGTTTTGACCTCTTTCTCGTGCCGAAAATGAGCGACAAGGAGAATTCCCCGGGTGGAATCAATTCGCTGCTTGGTGGGCAATTTGGGCATTTGCCAGCGATTGCTTATCATGCCGGAGAAAAACTCGGTTATGTGGTTTGTGACGCGGCGTGTTGAGGCGTGGATATTTGTTCGGCGATCATTGTTTTCCAGGTTTTGGAGCGATCGCGTTTGACTCCAGCCATTTCGCATAAGCGCTCTCGTTCATCTCGTTGGCAGCGACGGCGAGGGTGCGAAGCACTACGTCGCTTTCTTCCGCGTTGAGGTCGATTTTGTTGATTCCCAGAAAGAGAAACGCGGCCATAAATCCTGTCCGTTTGTTGCCATCAATAAAGGGATGGTTTTTGATGATGCCGCAGGCGTAACCCGCCGCCAGCTCGAATATCGTAGGCTTTGCGTAAGCGAGCAAATTTTGTGGTCGTGCGAGCGCCGATTCAAGAAGCGACTCGTCTCGAACGCCCGCGCTCCCGCCGTGTTCGCGCAAAAGGCGATCGTGCACCGCGAGCACGACATCCTTCCGGGGCCATTTTGGTTTCACTTGGCCAGTTCACGAAGTGCGTTTCGATAGCGCCGCATGCCTTTCTCTGCGACTTCCATTTGCTTGGCGAATTCAGGATTAGCGGCCGTAAGCCGATAGCCGCCGGGGGCCTCGGTGATGTAAAGCTGGTCGCCTTCACCAACATTAAGCTGGTGCAGGGCCTCCTTCGGAAGAACGAGACCCAGGGAATTTCCAACGCGGCGGATTTTAAGCTGAAGCGTCATAGGCTTTTTATCTTTTAACCGTAAAGACGTAATACAAATGTAATAACATCTTCGGCAAACTGGATCAATGCCTAAAGCACCGCATGCAAGCTATTGATCCGCAAGACAGAAAAATAGGGGTCAGTCCTCGGGTCAGTCCTCACAATCGACAATGATTTTGGGTATGGTCAAGGGGTGGAACGGACCGTTGTCAATTGTGACGACTGACCCAAGGACTGAATCCTATCGTCCGCAACTCGGGGGGGGAAGCGGATCAAAGCAGTTACGGCAATTGCACAATTCGATAAAAGCGCTGGCGCGCATCGCCCAGCGTCGTGTCCTGTTTTTCCGCTGATTCGCCCGAAGCGGCGACGTCGCCGTTCAGGTCGTTCCAAGCAGCGTCCGTAAAGTTGGTTTTGTATTGCACGCGATACGTGCGGCTGGCCTGGGCGCTCCAGCTCAGAGTGGCGAGCCCGTTGGACACGGCAATGCTCTGGAAGCGCGGAGAGAACGAGGAAGTGACGACGGTCAAGGTGGCAAGCCCACTGGCGATCCCTGGAACCACATTGGCTGCATTGGTCATCACCACGCGATACTGACCGGCGTCATTCGTTGTCACATGGTGAAGGGTGAACGCGCAGGTGTAGTCGTTCAGGAGAATGTTGGTGAGCGGAGTCGAGCCTTTGCGCCATTGGTAATTGATGGGAAGCGTCGCCGTGTTGGAAACGATGACGCTGAACGTGGCGTCCATGCCGGCCTGCGCCATAATCGCCTGGGGCGGTTGAAGAATCACCGGTGGAATCAAAAACGCGAGAGAAACCGGGTCGCTGACGAATCCGCCGTAGGCGTTGCTGATGGCAACCGCGTAATAGCCCTGATGCTGGAGTTGGGCGTTGGTGATAACAAGCGACGCATTGGTGGCCGTGGGTAAATTCGTGCCATTCCAGCTCCACTGATATCTTGCCGGCGCCTGGCTCACGACCCTGACGTTGAACGTGGCGGTGGTCCCCAGGCGCACCTTTTGGTCCCTGGGCGGGACCAGCAACACCGGACCGAGCGAAGGCCGTGTGAGAAATTCGATTTCATTCTGGGCCAGCTGCGCACCGTCGGCAGCGGGGTATACTTCTTCGATTAGGAAACCGTGCGCGATAGAACGGCCTGAGTTTCCCACGACAAGCGCGGCCTGATTCGGCGCAACCGTGGCCGTCAACCCGGCCGCCGCCACTCCGGCATTCGTCGGCTGCAACCGAAATCCGTCCGTGTTAAAACCGAAATCCGTGAACCCCAGTTGATTGGTCAAACCCGAGAAAAGCGACGAACCCAGCCAGTCATAAACGGGCAGTGGGGAAGAATAGGAATCCAGCACGGAAACTTCAAAGGCAGCGGCCAGTAGACTTCCAGGATTCAGTGCCCAATCCTGCAATACGACCCGTCCTCCCGCCTGCACAAAACTCACCACGTTGCTGAAATCGGAACGGTTAAACGTCGAATCCACCACGACCAGACTGTCTGCTGGGCTCGAACTGCCGACGATCGAGTTGAAGGCAATGGGGTCCGAAAAAAGTTGGTAACTCCGTCCCAGGCTCTGGAGCGCCGTCACGTAAGGGCTGCTCAATGGCCCATCCACGAAGACCAAAGTCGTCGTGGCGATTCCATTCGTCGTCACACTCAGGACCGCATCGCTGCTCGTCGCTGAATCGACGGCATTCGAGACGACCACGCTGTAAGTGGCGGCATTGCTGAATTGCACGCCAGAGAGCGTGTAGCTCGCATTGGTGGCGCCGGAAATATTGGCGCCGTCCCGCCGCCATTGATAAGAGATGGGAAGAGTTCCGGCTACAGAGACCTGAAAGCGGGCGGTGGTGCCCAGGATGGCGGTGAGCGAATTCGGCTGGGATTGAAAGAAAGGCGCCCGCGGCGGCGCCGAACCGGCCAGCAAATCAATTTCGTTTTGGGCGAAGCGAGTGGCCTCGGCAAACGAGGTCGCATTCTCGAGGAGAAATCCGTGCAGGATCGTTCTTCCGGAATTCCCAATGATGATCGCCGCCTGTTGCACCCTGGGGGCACTGGTCAGTCCAGCCACGGCCGTGCCTCCGACGGCGTTCGCATCCAGCCAATCTCCGTTTTGCACCGCCCCATTCAGGGCCAGGTTTAGCGGATTGCTCACGCCCGTGAAGAGTGGCGAGCCGCCCCAGTCGTAGACCGGCATGGGCGTATAGACCGGCTGGATAATGATAGCATTGAAGCCTTCCGCGAGGGGCGGGGCGTTGTCGATGCCCCAGTAATTAACGATTGCCCGCCCGCCCAACTTCACGAAACGAAGCACTCCGTTGAAATCGTATTGGCTCAATGTCGAGTCAAAGATGGCCAGCGTGACGGCCGGATCGGCGTTGTTCAATGCCGTTCCGAAGGCGCTCTCATCCGCGAATATTTGGTAGGGCAGGCCGCGACTATTCAATGCCGCCTGATACGCATTAGCCATCGAGTTATCCACGAACAACAGAAAATTCGTGGCCGGCGCATTGGTTTCGACGATGAGAACCGCTTCACTGCTGACCGTCGAACCCAACCCATTGGACACGGCAACGCTGTACCGACCGGAGTTGGTCAATTGAACGGCGGTCAATGTCAGGGAATCGCCGGTGGCCCCGGATATCCTGTTAGTAGCATTGAAAAGCCACTGATAAGCCAACGGGCGGCTGCCGGCCGCGCCCACAGTGAAGGTTACATTGACTCCCGCAACCACCGTCCGGCGGTCCGGTGGCGCCACGATCGCCGGGGAACCGGAATCTGGCGCATAGGCAACCTGATCCAGCCAGCCCCGATCCTGGCCCAGCGTCGTGGCGGAATCCTTCGAGTAGCGCCACCGCAAATTCTGACTGCCCGCCGGTATATCGAAGAACTGGCGCCGCCAATCCACCTCGCCGGAAATTCGAGTCCGCAGAACGCCGCCGAGACTGAATTCGAGAAAATCAAAGGCTTCCTCGGACGATACCTTCCAGGTGAAGGCAATCACCCCGGGCCCAGTGACCGTGGTCTGGACCCAGGCTTCCTGGTTGTCGAACAGAAATCCGCTCTGGGCCGCGTCGACGCCATCGTGGGTTAAGCCAGTCTGGCCAAACCACGACGCATTGCCTCCCGTGGTCCAGATCAATCCTGGCGAATCCAGCGCGTCGCCTAAAGCGGGCTGAGCCAGGGCACTGCCGGAAAACACCGCCGGGGCCAGAAAGAGTCCAATGAACCAGTGTGCGAACAATGAGGGTTTCATGCTCGTCAATGTGCATTCGGGAGCACGGTTATGTTGAACGTATTGTGAAATTCAACGCCGCCGAAGATCGGTACCGGATTCAGTTTTTCATCGAGCTTGATCACGTGCGTTCCGGGTGACAAGGGCTGGTGCAAAATGGAAATGGCTTGCAGATAGATGACCGCATCAATCGGTGGTGAATCGAACCCAATCGGAGGATCGAACTGGAACTGGCTGTAAAAATCCATGGCATTGGACTCGTCAAGGACCAACCGGCCATCGATCCTCAATTTGAACGTCAGATTCCTCCTCAACACTTTCAGGTCCACAAATGCATCCGGCTGGGTGCCGTCAGTATAACTGGTGCCCGGCAATGCGAGCAGCGGCAGAAAGAACGGCTGCCCGGCTTTCAAAGTGACGTTGATGCTTGCGGGTGTGCCGTCGCCGGGGGCGTTCGGGAGCGGCATGAGCGCCGTGCCCGCCACCACGGCGTTGCCATTCTGGTCGGTGGGCAGGGTGACATTTCCGAAGAGCCGCCGGAAATAGAGGTCGTCGAATACGGTCAGGAGAGCCTTGGAGTCGATAAGCTGGTCCGAACCAAAGGCATGGCTCTCCGCGCGGGTCGTTTGGCGCGACCCGACCAGCGCAAGCATGGCAAGGCCAATGATCAAAGTGGCTTTGAGGAGTTTGGTGATTTGAGTTTTCATGACTTTCCCTTTTGTTTTGGGGCGTTTGTTTCCGATCTGGTTTGGATGAATGCGCCCGGTTATCTTGATTAGCGAGATTTCGGGGAAAATCGGCTCAGGCTGAGCAAGTAATTCTCGCTCTCGCGCACGATGAGGGTGGGACGCCGGCGCTGAAATGCAAGTCGGGCAACCTCGTCCTCGCGCGCCATACCGACCAGATTAAGTCACTTACGGCCGGCGATCGGATACACGCGATTAGTCGAGGTTGACTGCCGGCCTTTCAACTGTGGACCGGTGTCCGGGCCCCAATCCAGCCTCATTGCGGCGAGTTGCTGGCGGATGCGGCGCAAATCCCAAACTCGAACACCTTGCGGCAGGCAGCTCACGGCGACGTGGTCTCCTGCGTCGTCGAGGCTCAACCAATTGATCATTTGCGAGTCGGGAACCTCGAGCGTGGCCAAACTCTCGCCCGTCTCCACACGGGTTAGCTGAACGCTGGTGCGGGAATACGTGCTTGCCATCATTGCGCCGTCGGCGGTCAAGGCCACATGGCCGCGATAATTAGATGACTCGGGGCGGGCTATTTTGTAGCCCGGAGACCAATCACGCGTGTTCCAAAACTGATCCTGGTAGTTATCACCGATAACAAGCCAGCGCCCATTCGGAGTAAACGCGCAGAACGGCGCTGGCCCCGTGGGAAGTATTTTGATTCGGCTTTCACTGGCAAGGTTCCAAATGTCCACGTTGGTCAGGTTCCAATGCCAGAGAGCCACGAGTTGTCCATCCGGGTTTAGCGCGATGGAGTCGTAGTTCTGCGAATTGACGAATTGAAATTTTTTCTGTTGTCTGCTCCCAAAAGGGAATAGGTCGATATTGCCCTCGCGCAGGTGCGCGATGAGGCTTCGGTCCGGATTTGATCCATATTCATTGGAATATCCTGGCCGGTTTAACAACTCGGCCGGACCGGGCGCGCCATGAAATCCTGGCTGATTGAGGCCTATGGGCCAGGATCGGAGGCCCGTTTGGCAACCCGTGATTAAATCGGCGGCGTTGGAAGAAAAGAAAAGGCGCGAGGCCAAGACATCCGGCAACAGGCAAACTTCTTCGCCGCTGTCCACACTCCAAACGCGGACACCCTCGGGGCGATCAACAGCAGCTGCCCATTTGCCGTCAGGGCTGAGGGCATTGACTCCCGTGCGGGATGCGGACTCCATATTCAACAGACGCACACAATCACCGGTGGCCATTTCCAACAGGACAATCCGGGTGGCCGCCGAATGGTGCGCCAGGAACTTGTCATCGCGCGAAAAGTTGTAGACGATCCCGAGCGAAGGCATGGCCAGCAATGGCCGGCCTTTCACCGGATCCCAAAGACGCAGCGTTCCATCCCAACTGACGCTCACCAGCAGGTCTCCGCCATGGTTGAACTGGACTTTCGTGACCGCCCCCTCATGCCCGGACAAGGTTGCCCGCAACTTTCCCGTGCCGGTGTGCCAAAGATAGAGATTACCGTCTGCGCAGGCCACAGCCAGCATCGGCCCTTTGGGATTCCAAGCCACATCGAAAACCTCATCAGGATGCTGGAGACTCTGAAGGATCCGCCCGGTGTTCACTTCGCGTATCTCCACGAACCTGGTTCTCGCGCCGACGATGGCCAATTGATCTCCGGACGGGCTGAAGGCCAGGGCGTCCGGTCGTGCGGCTTGCGCGAAGGAGTGGACGATTTGGCGCGCCGCCCCATCGTAGATGAGCACGCGATTGGTGCCGTGCTGTCCATGACACGAAAGGCCCAACAAATGATTGTCTGCAAATGTGAACGCCGAGCATGCGCCGTTGGTAGCCGTGAAAATTGCTTCACGACGGTCAAGGTCCCACACTCGAAGCAGGTGCAATCCCCCCGTTTGGGCCGCCAGCAATCGGCCATCGGGACTGAACCGGCATTCGCCGAGCGGAGGCTCGAAATCGGGCAGCGCAAAAACGG
>JADMIO011089424.1_pt1 | contig 10235 bp, 8 predicted proteins | sample 8958161 | NCBI WGS metagenome assembly JADMIO01 (sample SAMN16585339, study PRJNA669376) | soil metagenome | isolation source: Crop rotation soil | place: USA: Cullars Rotation, Alabama | collected 2011
ACCCCTTCAGTGTATTTCGACCTTGTCGACCATGACCCCCAGCGCCCGCGTATCGCCGCCGCCAAAGTCGCTCGGGCTCCAGACGCTCGAGACGAGCCGCAGCTGCGCCGGATCGTCGCCCGCCGCGGCCGCGCGGACGGCTTCGGCCGGAATGGCGAGCCTGTAGCTCGCGAAGCCGAAACCGACGCGGATCGTCCCGAGGGGAATGTCGTTGAAAAAGACGTCGACGATAGCCGGCGGCGCACCGGCGGGCCTGCCGCCGTCATGCATGACGAATTCGACTTCGTGTTCCTGGCCTGACAGGCCTGTCACCGCGACGTACGATTGCGCGCCGGTCCAGCGAAATGTCCGGCCCTCGCTGACTTCACGCGCAAAGAACCTGACGACCTGCAAATCGTCGAGATAGCCCACGTCCACGACGAACGGACGCGCCCGCTGATCCACAGGCGTGAGCTGATAGATGCTGTAGCCGAGATCTTTCGTCCGCGGTCCTTTCGGAAATCGATCCCACGGAGTCGTTTCGTATTCGGGAACCGTCAGCGGCACGAACGCCACAGGCGTCGCCGTGATGTGCCGCGACAGCAGATCGGATCCGCCCGACGCCAGCATGAAAACCCGGTCATACTGCCTGGCGGCGTTCGCCAGAAACGCCTCGAACCGGCGGCGATCGGGCTCGACGACGTCATTGACGCCGAGCACCTGCAATCCGTAGATGTCGGCCAGCGGCACGCCAAGAACGTGCAAATCGGTGCCCGAGTTGCGGTTTTCGATCAGGATCAGATCCCGCGGCGTGAATCGCCGCGCCAGTTGATCGATCTGCTTGACGACGCCTCGATATTCGACGTGAGCGGCCACCGGCCGCGCGGCAACCGCATACTGCCACCCGATGAAGGACAGGAACGCGGACGCCGCCACACCACGCCGCACCGTGCGCCGGAACTCAGGACTTGATGGGCCGAACACCGCGCCCGACGCTAGGAGCAGCATGCCGGGCATCACCATCGGGATGAACCGGCGCGCCATCCACAATTGCTCCGGCACGACGCGGATCTTGTAGAAGAAGAACAGCGCAAATGCGGCGAACACCAGAAAGAACGGCGGGTCCCGCCAGAATTCCCGCCGCGTCACCATGATGCAGCCCGCGATGGCCGTCACGAGCGCAGGCCAGTAGACGTAGGCCTCACGATAGGTCCGCAGCGAGTACGCATCCCATTCGGTGAGCTTGCCGGCCGGCTCGCGGAGGAACAGGGCATAGACCGCCAGAAGGACGAGCACGATGCCAAGCGCCAGCGGCAGTATCCGCACGATGAGGTCGCCGACGCCCGCGCGCACGCGGCCCAGCATGAAAACGATGAGCAGCCCGAGTGCCGCCGCGCCGAGGCCGACCGGCAGCGACGGCAAGTTCCACTTGTACAGCGCGAAATAGGCGCGCATCGGGCCGATGTAGTACGCCAGCCCGAGCACTGTCGCGCCGGCCACGAGCACGATGAAAGCCCTGCGCGGCAGGCGGCGGCCGACGATCCATGCCAGGGCGAGACCGGCCGCGCTCGCCGCGATCGCCAGGAACGCGTCGAAGCGCAGAAAAATCAGCAGGCCCATCAAGAGACCCGCCACCCAGCCGAAAAACGGGTCATCGTCCTGCTGCGTTCTGGCAAGGGCGAGCAGTCCGCCGAACAGCAGCGTCTGCATCAGGACTTCCGCGTTCGGATACCGTCCGTACCAGACTTCGACGACGTTGAGTGCGAGCAGCACGACCGCGAAGAACGACGCGAGCCGGCCGATGAGCCGCGCGCCGAAAAAATACACGGCAAGAAGACCCAGCACCCCCCAGAGCCCGGAGATCCGCACCGCGCCCATCGTGCCGGCGAGGTGATACGCAATGGCGACGGAAGCCGACAGCAGATGTGGAAACTGCGCGACCACCGCGCCGGTCGCCGGATCGTTCAGATACACGCCCATGAAGCGCGTGCCGTAGTACTCGTCGACACCGTGCGACGGAAAAAACAGGTCACGATCCGCGGCGGGTACGGCGGCAACGACCGCATCGTGCCGGAACAGCGCGCCGGTGCGATCGATCGCAATCCCTTCGTTGATGTAGACGCCCGGATCCTTGCCGCCGACGATGTATTCCGAGCCGGGATAGAAGCGCCAGATGCCGAGCGACAGGATCACGAGCGGAACGAGCGCGGCGATCGTGACCTTCGCCGCGCTGCCGCGATAGACGAGACGATCGCGTCCGGCCGCCAGGGCGGCCGCGGAGATCACGAGGTTCCCGACGATCAGATAGTCGTAGCGATACACACCCGCGGCCGCGGTACCGAGTACGAACGCCAGCGACCAGGCGAGGCTGATGATGACGTGCCAGAATGCGCGCTCCTCGCCGGCGAGCGCAGCGCGTCGCTGGCGCGAGAGCACTGGCAGCCGGTACACGAGCGCGCCGGGCAGATAACCGATGACAACGGCGCCGGCAAGACCGATCAGGAGGGACATGGGATTGCGGGGCTCGTCCTCTGGTCCTGGTTACGCCGGCCTGAACGCGTGTACCGCCTCGGCGGTACGGGAAAGGTCGGCGTCGGAGAGTTGCGGATGCAGCGGCAACGAGCACACCTGGCGCGCGACCCGATCGGCCACCGGACAATCGGCATGCGCACCGCTCGGCAGCGACGCGAACGCGCCCTGTCGCGGCAGTGGCGTCGGATAGTGCACGAGCGTGCCGATCCCGCGCGCGGCGAGATGGGCCTGCATGCGATCGCGCTGGCCGGTCAGCACCGGAAACAGGTGATAGACATGGCCGGGATCGCACTCCGGCGGCACATGCACGGCAGCGCCGCTCAAGGCGCGTCGGTACGCGGCGCCAAGGTCCCGGCGCCGCGCGGTCCAATCGGGGAGGAACGGCAGCCGCGCCCGCATGATCGCGGCCTGCAGCTCATCGAGGCGGCTGTTCACGCCGAACTCGCTGTGATCGTACTTGCCCCGCTGCCCGCCATTGCGCAGGCGCGCGACTTTCGAAGCCAGTTCCCCATCGTTCGTCGTGACGGCGCCGCCATCTCCCAGGGCGCCGAGATTCTTCGTCGGATAGAAGCTGAACGCCGCCGCGGCGCCAAACGATCCGACGGGCCGGCCGGCGCAGGTGGCGAAGTGCGCCTGACAGGCATCCTCGAGAATGGCGAGGTTGTGTCGCTGTGCGATCGTACTCAGGGCTGTCATGTCGGCGGGCTGGCCGTACAGATGCACCGGCATGATCGCGGCGGTGCGCGGTGTAATCGCCGCCTCTGCCGCGCGGGGATCCAGAGTCAGCCGATCGGGATCGATGTCGGCGAACACCGGCGTGGCGCCGGCCATCAGAATCGCGAGCCCTGAAAATGCGGCGGACAGCGGCGAGGTAATCACTTCGTCGCCGGGGCCAATGCCCATTGCGCGCAACGCCAGCGCGATTGCGTCCGTGCCGCTTCCGACACCGACCGCATGCGCGGCGCCGGACGCGGCCGCGAATTCCGTTTCGAAGCCCTCCACTTCCGGTCCAAGGATGAACCAGCCGCGATCGATGACGCGCGCCACGGCCTCGCGAATGGCGGCGGCATCCGGGCCCGGTTTGAGCTCGACGAACGGCACGCGCACGCTCACGCGCCGGCTCCGCCGGCGGACGGCGTCACGTAATGCGCCCAGTGATCACGGTAAAACGCGAGCGTGCGGGTCAGGCCATCGCGCAGGTCGACTCTCGGCTGCCACCCTGTGGACGTCGTGAATCGCGTGGAATCGGAATAGAACGAGCCGATGTCGATGCGCCGCTTGTCGTCCGGCCACTCGACGTACCGCACCGATCCCGCGCCCGACACCTCAATCAGCATGGCGACGAGGTCGCGATGGCTGATCGGCTCGCGGCCGCCGACGTTGAAGACCGCGCCGTTGCAGGCGTCAGCGGCGCCGGCCCGCAAAAACGCGTCCGCGACATCGTCGACGAAGACAAAGTCGCGAATCTGCGATCCATCACCATAAATCTGGATCTCGCGGCCTTCAATCGCGAGCCGGATGAACCAGCCGATGAATCCCTGGCGGCCATGCTTGATCAGCTGCCGCGGACCGTACACGTTCGTGAGCCGGAGCGAGCAGGCACGCACGCCGAACGCGTTGTTGTAGACGAGGTGGTAGTTCTCGCCGGCGGCCTTGTTGATGCCGTTGATGTCCGTGGGCCGCACGAGGTGCGACTCGTCAACCGGCAGGCGATCCGGCCGTCCGTACACCTGCCGCGTGCCGGCGTACACCACTTTTGCGTCGGGATTGTAGAGCCGGCAGGCTTCCAGGAGCGTGAGCTGCGCGCGGCAGTTGATGTCGAGATCCGTGTGCGGATCCCGCATGCTGTCGATGTGGCTCACCTGGCCGGCCAGATTGAAGATGACGTCGCGATCCTGGACGAGCTCGTTCATCGCGGCGGCGTCGCGCACGTCCGACGTGTTGAGCGTGACCTGCGATTCGATGCCGTCAATGTTGAAGAGGCTGCCGCCGTACTCCGGGATCAGCGAATCGACGATGAGCGTGTCGGCGCCGATCTCGACGAGCCGGCGCGCGAGGTTGGATCCGATGAAGCCCAGCCCGCCGGTCACCAGGACGCGCCGGTTTCGGTACGACTCCAGATAGGCGTTAGACGACTCGGCCATCAGACGTTGAAATCATAGAACGGACGCGCGCCCACATGCGTTCACCGGTGCGCGCGTGCGTACGCCGCCTCGAACCGCGCGGCCGCTTGTCCCCAGCCGAATCGATCGATGACGTCCGCGCGCGCGGCGGCGCCGAGGCGCCGCGCGTCGTCCGGATGATCGAGCAGCGCGCGAATCGCCACGGCGAGCGCGTCCGCATCACGTTCCGGCACGAGCCGGCCCGTGCGCCCGTCCTCGATGGCCTGCGGCAACCCGCCCGCGCGCGCGGCGACGACCGGCGTGCCGGACGCGAGCGCTTCCAGCGCGAAGTTCGGCAGCCCGTCCACATTGCCGGCGTCGTCTCGAATCGACGGTACCGCGATGACGTCAGCGGCCGCACAAAGCCGGGCGATGTCGTCCTGCGAGCGATTACCGATGAGGCGCACGCGCCCACCGGCTGCCGCGGCCCGTGCGGTGAGCTGGTCCCGCAGATCGCCGTCGCCGGCAATCACGATGGTCAGCTCCGGCAAATCGCGAAGGGGCGGCCTGCCGGCAGCATCGATCAGATACTCGAATCCCTTCTTGCTGACCAGCCGGCCGGCCGTCACGACCAGTGGGCCGCCGCCGATGCCCAGTTCCTGCCGCAGCGCCGCGCGGGCGCCGGCATCGGGCCGGAAACGTTCCGCATCGACGCCGTACGGGACGGTTTCAATCCGATTGGCCCGCGCGCCAATCGCAATGGCGCGCGTCCGCAAATCGTCACTGCACGCGGTCACCCAGCCCGCGCGCCGGAACGCCATCCGGGCGGCGCGGCGGACGATCGCACTGCGTTCGGCCACGAACACGTCGGATCCGTGCAGGCTGACGACCAGCGGCAGCGATGGCTGCGCGTAGGCGGCGAGGAATCCGCTGGGGATGACCCAGTGCCCGTGCATCACGGTTGCGCGATACCGGCGCGCGACCTGGCGCGCCGCATGCCAGCCACGCGCGAGCGCGAACGGCGCCGCGATCCACGCCGCGCCGCGCACCGCCGTGTCCGCTCGCAAGCCGCCCGAGTACCCGAACACATTCAATCCGCGCGTCGGCGCGTATTTGAAGAAATGAAACCGCACGCCATCTTCTTCGGCCGGGCGATTGATCGCCGGATCCCACGGCGCGACGAGATGGACTTCGTGCCCCCGCGCCGCCACGCTCTTGGCAATAGGCTCCACAAAGCTGCCGATGCCGTCCCCGGGAAATCGGGGATAGGACGACGTGACCATCACGACGACGTGCGCCATCGTTACGCAGCCGCCCGTCCGGCCGATTCGCCCTCAGCCGCCCAGCGGCCCGGCAGCCACACGCCGCTCGCGAGCAGGATCAGCGCGGGATCGATCACCGGAATCCTGAATCGTTCTTGCGGAAAAAAGATGAGGCAGGTGGCGACGACGGAGAGCGCGAGCAGCCACATGCCGGCGAGGCGCGCGCGCCGTCCGCGCAGACGCCACGCGCCGGCGACGGCCAGCGGCACGAGCACGCCGAGCGACACGACCGTAGTGGCGTAGTACCGGACGCCGTGGGCCTGCACGTACGACGGTCCGATCGGCACGACGAGGTAGAACAATTTCCTGCACGTCAGCCAGACCCAGTCGAGTGGATGCGCGCGGATCCAGTCGAATGCTTCGCGGTAGTACACGGGCTCCATCTGCTCTTCGTTCAGGTCCGGATGCTGATCTTTCAAGGCCAGATTCGCGAACTTCAGCGGCGGGTTCGCGGCCATGTCGCCTTCACCGGTTGCGAGTGCGTTGTTGCCGGTCCAGAACGTCACACCGCCGTCCGAGGCGACGAGGACGAACTTGCCATAGTGATGGACGTTGCGCACGGTCCACGGCGTCAACACTATTGCGAGACCGAGCACGAACGCGGGGATGGCGATCCACTGACGCTTGTAGGCAAGCCAGAGCGCCGCAATCGGCACGTAGATCAGTGTGGCCGCGCGCACCAGAATCGCGACGCCGCCGACGAGCCCGGCGCCGATCGCCCACTTCCACGACTCGGGACGTGGCGCCTCGAAGGCACGGCTCACGACCATCGCGAGCGCAAGGCCCAGCGGCCAGAACACGGATTCGCTGTACGCGTAGCCGGATACCCAGACGAGCGGAGGAAATATCGCGGCGATGGCCGCGGCCGCCATCGCGGGCCGCGCGCCGCCCAGCCGGAACGCGGCCAGACCGATCAGAAGCACGCCAATGGCGCCAACAATGGCCTGCGCGACTTTTACAGGCCTCGGCACGGCGTCCACCGGGCCAGCGGACGCGCCCGCGACCGCCAGAAAGGCGGGATATCCGGGCGCGCGGCCGAACGGCTCGACCGGGCCCTTCTTCACGTGTTCGTCATATTGGTAGCCGTGGCCCGCGGCGAGACTCCGCGCGAGCGAGAGGTACTCGACTTCATCGCGATTCAATCCTTCGTGCACCCAGTAGCCGAGGCCGAAGGCAAGCCGCGCCGCAAGGCCGATCGCGGCGGCGGCGAGGATGAACGATCGCGGGAAATTACCGGCGGCCATCGAAGCGCAGCGCCGAAATCTGCTCCGACACGAGCCCGATCAGCAGCACGACGACGCCGAGCATGATCATGAGCACCGCGGAATTCGCGATGTGCTGCTGCGTGGCCACCGTCCACGCGCCGTAGCCGATGCCGTACAGGAAGGCCAGGGCCGCCACGGGCAGGAACACGCGCAGCGGACTGAAGATCGTCATCACGCGCAGGATGATCAGAAAAAATTTCGGGCCGTCGCGTCCGAGCTTGATCTTCGAATGGCCGATTCGCGCCCGCGCCTCGATCGGCAGAAACGTGACGTTATATCCCGCGCGCAGGAACGCCAGCGTCGTCGTCGTGGGCGTCGAAAAGCCGTTCGGCAGCAGGTGCAGGAATTCGACGAGATACTCGCGGCGGGCCGCGCGGAAGCCCGAGGTCAAATCCGGAATCTCGCGTTCGGTCAGAAACCCGGCGAAACGGTTGAGCAGCGCGTTGCCGAACCGGCGCGTCGAGCCCGCCTGCGTGCTGGCCGAGCGCGCGCCGACCACGAGGTCGTACTCGCCCAGCAGCCCCACCAGCGCGAGCGCATCCGACGGCTTGTGCTGGCCGTCGCCGTCGATGATCAGGATGAACTCACCCGACGCGTTGCGGATGCCGGATTTGACCGCGGCGCCGTTGCCCTTGTTGTAGGGATGCCGCACCACGCGCGCGCCCGCGCGGGTCGCTTCGTCGCCCGTGCCATCCGTTGAGCCGTCGTCCACGACGATGATCTCGCGCCACCGCGCGGCGGCGGCGAGCTCGCTCACGACCGCGCCAATCGCGCCGGCTTCGTTGCAGCAGGGAATGACGATGGAAACGGATTCGGGGGCCGCCACTATCGGTGTCCCTCGCCGCTATCGCCGGAGTCTCGGCGCCGCGCGTCGCGGTTGTGGTCGAGCTCCATCCGCCGAAGGCGGTACAGCACGTCTTCGGTGAGCTTGCGGCTGCCCGAGATCGCGTCGGCCACGAGGCCGATCAGCACGATCAGGAAACCGACAATGATCAGCGTCGCCGAGGCGACGGCCGCGGCAATGTGCCGGAACGCTTCGTTCTGGAAGTAGTAGTAGACGACGCGCAAGCCGAGAATCAGGCCGATCAGAACGAACGTGCCGCCGATGTACGTGAAGACTTTCAGCGGCTCGTACATCGTGTAGATGCGCACGATCGTCGCCGACGATCGCTTGATGTAGCCATAGAGGCTGTCGAAGAGCCGCGACGGCCGCGTGCGCGCGTTCGTCGGAATCTCGACGTGCGCGATGGCCATGCGGCGCTTGCCGGCCTGGATGATCGTTTCGAGCGTGTACGAGAACTCCGAGACAATCGTCATGCGCAACGCGGCTTCGCGTGTGTAACCACGGAACCCGCTCGTCGTGTCCGGCACTCCCGTGTTCGAGACGCGCCGCACCGCCCAGCTGCCCGCGCGCTGCAGCAGCTTCTTGTACCAGGACATGTGCGGGATTTCGCGGATGTTGCGGTCGCCGATCACGATGTCGTACTGCCCGGTCAGAAGCGGCGCGAGCAGCCGCGGAATCTCGGCGCCCGGGTACTGATTATCGGCGTCGGTGTTGACGATGTAGTCCGCACCCTGGCGGAGCGCGGCGTCGATGCCGGCGGCGAAGGCGGCGGCGAGGCCGCGCTGCCGGTTGAACCGCACGATGTGATGCACGCCGTGCGCGCGCGCCACGTCGGACGTGCCGTCGGTGGACCCGTCGTCGATGACCAGATATTCAATCGTGTCGATGCCGGGCAGCGCGCGTGGCAGGTCCGCGAGCGTGGCCGGCAGCGTGGCGGCTTCATTCAGACAGGGAATCTGGATGATGAGCTTCGTCATGCCGTCATGCGCTCGTGAGCCGATCGATCACCCCGGACCATGTGATGCCGCGGGCCACATCGTATCCCTCATCGCCCATGCGTGCGCTCTTGCGGCGGTCGGCATCGAGCGCGCGGACGGCTTCACCGAGCGCCTTGGGATCGGGCGCGGTGACCCAGCCGTTGCGCCCGTCGGTGACGAACTCGTTTGGCCCGCCGGCGTCGGTGGTCGTGACGACCGGCTTGTGCGATAGAAACGCTTCGAGCGTCACGTAGCCGTAATCCTCGTCGAACGGCGGAAAGACCACCGCGAGGCAGCCGGCGTAGAGCTCGATGACGTCTTCGTTCGAGACCTCGCCGAGAAACTTGACGCGCGCGCCCAGGCCCAGCGACTCCGCCAGCGTCTTGAGCGGTGCTTCGTGTGTGCCGGTGCCGGCAATGTACAGCTCCAGCGGCGGCGGCACGTGCAGCATGGCGCGAATCGCGAGATCGACACGCTTCACGTTTTCGAGCCGGCCGACGGAAAGCACATACGCGCCGGCGTTGCCGCCTTTGAGCCGCGCCGCGAGCCGCGGCGGATGATAGAGCGGGATCGCGTCGAGTCCGTTGAAGCGTTTCAGCCGCTTCGAGATGTTGGCGGAGATGGAGTACAGCCCCGTGCACTCGCCGAGCATCTGGTTGTCGAGCTTGAGAATCTGGTCGCGCAGCGCGACGTCGAATTCCTGATGGCCGAATTCGCTGTACGGCGTATCGACGAGCTCGTAGGCGGCGCGGTGCTGATGGACGAGCCAGGTGACCTTGCGCGGATGGCGCGCGAAGTAGCTTGGAAATTTTGTCGCGACGAGGAGATCGATCGGGCGGCCCGTGCTTTCACTCAAGTCCGCGAGCCGCCACATCGCGGCGTGCGCGAGGACTTCTTCGGGCGGATACCACTTGAACGGAATGCTGATGAGCTCGGTTTCGAAGCCGCGATCGCGGCACTGGCGGACCAGCTCCCGCGACAGCGCCTCGGCGCCGCCGCGAATGAAGGGAACCTGGGCCTCGCAGACGACAATTCGTTTCATTTATCGGCGGGGCCCCTGCAGCCCGCCTGGCTTACGTCGCTACGCTCGCGCTTCGCCGCTCGCTCCACTCGTTCGCACCTGGTCTGTGCTACGTTGCGTGCCGGAAATTGATGGTATCTCCGTCGAGCACGATGTAGTCCTTGCCCTCGAGACGCAGCTCGCCGTGGTCGCG
>JADMIO010361890.1_pt1 | contig 10234 bp, 10 predicted proteins | sample 8958161 | NCBI WGS metagenome assembly JADMIO01 (sample SAMN16585339, study PRJNA669376) | soil metagenome | isolation source: Crop rotation soil | place: USA: Cullars Rotation, Alabama | collected 2011
CCCAACGGCCATCCCGCCACGGCGCGGATATGCTGCTCGAACTGGGAGCACTGACAGGCCTCGATGGTCCAATGGCCGGTATTGTGGACCCGGGGTGCGATTTCATTGACCAGCAATTCGCCGTTTGCGCCGACAAACAATTCCACCGCGAAGACGCCGACATAATTCAGCGAGTCGCCGATCGCCCTGGCGATGGCCTTGGCATTTTCGACTTGGCTGGCGTCCAGCCGCGACGGCACGGTCGAGCGGCGCAAGATGTGGTTTTCGTGTTCATTCTCCGGCGGGTCGTAAGCGGCAAAACCCCCATCGGCGCTGCGCGCCGCCACGACCGAAGCCTCATAGGAAAAATCCACAAAGCCTTCCAGGATGGCAGGCGCACCCCTGAAGCTTTCGAACGCCTTGGCGGCATCCTCGGCGCTGGTCACTTTCGCCTGTCCCTTGCCGTCATAACCGAAGCGGCGGGTCTTCAGGATGCCTTTGCCGTTCAGTTTGGCGAAGGCCTGACGCGCCTGATCCGCCGACGAAACCTCGAAGAAAGGCGCGGTTTTCAATCCCAATTTTTCGACAAAGGTTTTTTCGGTCAGCCGGTCCTGGGTCATGGCCAGGGCATGCGCACCGGGACGCACCACCACACGCTCGGCCAGATGGGCGATGGCGTGGGCGGGGAGATTTTCAAACTCAAACGTCACCGCATCGCAGACTTCCGCGAAGGCGCTCAGCATATTGAGATCGTCATAGGGCGCGACCAGCGACTGCTGCGTCACCTGAAAGGCGGGCGCCTCGGGCGCGTCGTTGTAGATGCAGCTCTTCAAGCCCAGCCTCGCCGCGGCCATGGCCAGCATGCGGCCCAGCTGCCCGCCGCCAACGATGCCAATGGTGCCGCCGGGAGGAACCGGCGTGTCGCGGGTCTTCATTTTGGGCTTTTTGCGACCGAACGGGTCTGCTTGTCGCGCCAACTATCCAGCCGCCGCTTCACGCCCAGGTCTGACAGACCCAGAATGGCGGCGGCGTGCAGGGCGGCGTTCTTGGCGCCCGCCTCGCCGATGGCGAAGGTCGCCACCGGCACCCCGCCGGGCATCTGGGCGATGGAAAGAAGCGAATCCAGCCCCTTCAGGGCGCGGCTCTGTACCGGCACACCCAGCACCGGCAAGGTGGTCATGGACGCCACCATGCCCGGCAAATGCGCCGCGCCGCCCGCCCCGGCGATGATCACCTTGATGCCGCGTTCCTCGGCCTCCTTGGCATAGACCGCCATGCGGTCGGGGGTGCGGTGGGCCGAGACGATGCGGGTTTCGTGGCTGACCTTGAGGGCATCCAGCATATGGGCGGCAGCCTGCATGGTCGCCCAGTCGGACTGGCTGCCCATGATGATGCCAACCGCCGGCCTGTTGGCGGATCTGGAGGCTGGTTTGCTGGCCTTGCTTCGTTTCGCCATGACGGCTCCCTCGCGAAGCGGCGCAGTATAGGCACCAAAAACACCAAGGAAAGAGCAGTCTTAGCGCGTGTTAACCGTTTCCTGGGGGTCGTCAACCAATTGTTAAGCACCGGAAAGCTAGTTTTCCGGGGCCAAGAATTGGCGGTCCGCGATGAAAGTAGAACGCAACACCCCTTTACGGTCGACCCGCTCGGTGGCCCAGGCTGCCTATGCCCGCCGGGTCGATGGGGCGGCCAGCGCCGGCCTGGAAGGGATCGCGCCCGCCGCCTCGGTGCTTGGCATTCCGGAAGCCGAATTCACCCCCAAGGTGCGCGACGCTATCATGGGATTGATGAGCGAAGTGGACACGCTTCGCCGCGAACTCAACCAGACCCGCGCCCGCCTGGACGAGATGGAAAAAACCGCCGACCAGGACGGCATGCTGCCGCTGCTCAACCGCCGCGCTTTTGTGCGCGAGCTGACGCGCTATATCTCCTTCACCGACCGCTACAACACACCGGCGTCGCTGATCTATTTCGACCTCAACCATTTGAAGAAGACCAACGACACGTACGGCCATGCCGCGGGCGACGCCGTGCTGGCCCATTTCGCCAAGGTGCTGAAGGTTCATGTGCGCGAGAGCGATTGTGTTGGCCGGTTGGGCGGCGACGAATTCGGCGTGCTGCTGAGCCACGCCAATCAGGAACAAGCCCTGAAGAAAGCCGACTCCCTGGCCAAGGCGCTGGAAGCCTCACCCACCAAATGGGAAGGCAATATCATTCCCGTCAGCTTCGCCTATGGCGCCTTTGAGCTGAAGTCGGGCGACAATCCCGATGTCGCCATGGCCCGCGCCGACAAGGCGATGTACGAGCAGAAACGCGCCAGCCGCAACGCCGCCGAATAGCTTGTCCCAAAAGAAAAAGGCGCGCCCTTGCGAGCGCGCCTTTCTTATTCGTCGCGATGGCTATTACGCCATAGCCTTCTTCAGATTTTCGTCAACCTTGTCGAGAAAGCCTTCGGTCGTCAGCCACTTCTGGTCCGGGCCGACCAGCAGCGCCAGATCCTTGGTCATGAAGCCCTGCTCGACGGTATCGACGCAGACCTTCTCCATGGTCGAGGCGAACTTGGCGAGCTTGTCATTGCCGTCCAGCTTGGCGCGGTGCGACAGGCCGCGCGTCCAGGCAAAGATCGAGGCGATGGAATTGGTCGAGGTCGACTTGCCCTTCTGATGCTCGCGGTAATGGCGGGTCACCGTGCCATGCGCGGCTTCGGCTTCCACCGTCTTGCCGTCGGGCGTGAACAGCACCGAGGTCATCAGGCCCAGCGAACCGAAGCCCTGCGCCACCGTGTCGGACTGCACGTCGCCGTCGTAATTCTTACAGGCCCAGACATAGCCGCCGCTCCACTTGAGCGCGCTCGCCACCATGTCGTCGATCAGGCGGTGCTCATAAATGATGCCCGCCGCTTCGAACTTGGATTTGAACTCGCTGTCGTAGATTTCCTGGAACAGATCCTTGAAGCGGCCGTCATAGGCCTTGAGGATGGTGTTCTTGGTCGACAAATAGACCGGATATTTGCGCGCCAGGCCGTAATTCATCGAGGCGCGGGCGAATTCCTTGATCGATTCATCCAGATTGTACATCGCCATGGCGACGCCGCCGCCCGGCGCGTTGAACACTTCATGCTCGATGGTCTTGCCGTCTTCGCCGACAAACTTGATGGTCAGCTTGCCCTTGCCCGGGAACACGAAATCGGTGGCGCGGTACTGGTCGCCAAAGGCATGGCGGCCGACCACGATGGGCTGGGTCCAGCCGGGCACCAGGCGCGGCACATTCTTGCAGATGATGGGCTCGCGGAAGATCACCCCGCCCAGGATGTTGCGGATGGTGCCGTTGGGCGACTTCCACATCTTCTTGAGCTTGAATTCCTCCACCCGCGCCTCGTCCGGGGTGATGGTGGCGCACTTCACGCCCACGCCGTATTTCTTGATGGCCTCGGCCGCTTCGACCGTCACCTTGTCGTCGGTGGCGTCGCGATGCTCGATGGACAGGTCATAGTAATGCAGGTCGATGTCCAGATAGGGCAGGACCAGCTTTTTCTTGATCAGGTCCCAGATGATGCGGGTCATCTCGTCGCCGTCCAGCTCGACGACCGGATTGGCGACCTTGATCTTTTCCATGACGCGTCTTTCCTCTGAATTGGCTCGAAAATCGGGGCCGGAACGGCTATAGCCGGCCCGTTTAGCCCGCCAAAACCGGCCCGTCAAAGCGTCCAATGACCCCACCTCTCACTGCGCCTGCTGTCATCCTGTCCCAGCCCCAAATGGGGGAAAATGTCGGGGCCGCCGCCCGGGCGATGAAGAATTTCGGCCTGAAGGAACTGGTGCTGATCGCCCCAAAATGCGAATGGCCCAACGAGCGGGCGCAGATGCTGGCCTCCGGCTCCGGCGACATTCTGGACGCGGCCAAGATCTATCCCAACGCCGCCGAGGCGCTGGCGCCCTACAATCTGGTGCTGGCGACCACGGCGCGGGGCCGCGATGTGGTCAAGCAAATCCACACCCCGCAAGCGGGCATCGAGCGCCTGCGCGCCGCGGCCCAGACCGGCGCGCGCACCGCCATCCTGTTCGGCGGCGAACGGGCGGGCCTGGACAATGAGGAAATGAGCCTGACCGACGCGGTGATCACCATTCCGACGGCGGAATTTTCCTCCCTCAACCTGGCCCAGGCCGTGCTGCTGCTGGGCTACGAATGGCTGAAATCGGCCGATACCACCCCCGCGGTGCGCACCCGTGCCACCATCGCCCAGCCCGCCAGCCGCTTTGAGCTGACCGGCCTGTTCGAGCATCTGGAGCAGGAATTGGACGCGGCCGAGTTCCTTTTCCCGCCCGCCAAGCGCGAAACCATGGTGCGCAACATAAGGGCCATGATAATGCGGTCCGGCCTCACCGATCAGGAGGTACGCACTATCCGCGGTATGATCGTGGCTCTGGTGCGCAACAAATATAGAGGCCAAAAGTGACCTTCCTTCCCGTCATCGGCTTTGTGATGGTGGCGCTTGTCGCCATCGCCTTCGCCGCCGTGCCGCTGTGGCGGAAGATTTCCTCAACCAAGGCGCGCGTCCTGCTGCTCGCCGCGGTAGCCCTGTTCATGCTGGCGATCGGCGGCGGCACTTATGTCCTGCTCGGCCGGCCGCATCTGGCGCTGCGCGAGGCGCAAGGGCTGGAAAGCCGCGACGTCGGCGCGCTGGTGCCGTATCTGATCCAGCGGGTGCGCGAAAAGCCCAACGATACCCGGGCATGGCGCTATCTGGCTCAGGCCTATATGTCCGCCAATGACGCGCGCGACGCCGCCAAGGCGCTGGCCAGGGAAATCGCTCTTGTCGGCAAAGGCGACCCGACGCTGAATGCGGCCTATGGCGAGGCCCTGGTGCTGGAAAATCGCGGCACTGTGCCGGCGGAAGCCGAAGAAGCCTTCAACGATGCGCTGAAGATCGATCCGCACAGTGCGCCGGCGCGCTTCTATCTGGGATTGGCCAAGGCCAGCCGTAACGACCGCACCGGCGCACTCGCTTTGTGGCAGAGCCTGCTCGCCGACATTCCCACCGATGCGCCGCTGCACCAGATGCTGGTCGACCGCATCGCCATGCTGACGTCACAGGCTCCGGGCGGCGCGCCCAATCCGCGCGCCATGGTGGACATGCTGGCGGCGCGGCTGAAGGCCGATCCCAATGACGCGCTGGGCTGGGTGCGATTGATGAAGGCCTATACCGTGCTGGGTGAAACGGAAAAGGCCAAGCAGGCATTGGCTGATGCCCGCAAGGCCTTTCCTGACAATCAAGATGCTCAGACTGCGTTCAGTACGGCGGCCAAAGCGCTGAAGCTGCAATAATCGTCGACACCCTCTCACCATGGGCGGGCTTGACCCGCCCATCCAACTTGTTGCGCAAAAGTTGGATGGCCGGCTCGGAGGCCGGCCATGGAGAAAAGTTTGGTCAATAAGGCATCTTGCGTTTTGTATAGAGCCGATCCGCCTGCACTCTTTCCTCTGTGCCCGCAGGACCCATCCGCCGTCCCTGATCGATCTCCTGCTGCGGCGTCGCGCCGGGCGGGCCACCACCCAGCCACTTGATGTTGTTCGCCTTGGCCGCGAGGCGAATGCGCTCCAGATCTTCTTCCAGGCGCTTGGAAGCCGGCAGCGCGGCGCGCTGGGCCGGCGTGAGGTCGCCCCGGATCGCATCCCACTGAAGGTGGGACCAGCCATTGTCGCTGGGACCGGGCTCGGCAAAGGCAAGGCCATCCACCGCCATCAGCTGCTCAGCCGCCATGGCGGAGCGGCGGTTCTCCAGCTTGAAGCCCATGGTGACCTCGCCCTTGGGATTGTGCGGCCAGGTGTCGGCGACTCGCAGATAATCGCCCTGGCTGAGACCCCAGATGTGCGCGGCGAAAGACTGGCTGCCGGCGCCCCGCACGCCTTCGATAGGAAGTTCCTTCACGCCGGGCCAGGTCCATTTGTAGCGCCCGCCCGCGATGGCGATTTCCGCTGCCTCCGGCGATTCCATTTCGCAGATCAGGCAGCCATGCGCGCCCGCCGCCAACGCCTGGGCAATCTGCCAAACATTGGCGCGCATCGAGGGGCCGTCAAAGCCCCATGCCGGCAAGGTGACGAACACCATCGGAGTGCGGTGACCGGACGGCGTGGGACCGCCATCCACCAGGCCCTGCATGAAGTTGCGCAGACCGTCGAAGCTGAAGCTGTCATTCTCCATCTCGTAGTTGATGGCATCGCAATAGGTCTTGGCCATGCGCTTGCCTTCCTCATAGGTGTCAGGCGCACCGGAGGCTCCGAATTCGGCATAAGCGACGACCTGATTGTCTTCCCACAGCTCGATCGCCTTGTTGATGCGGCGCGGCTTGTAGTTGGGGTCGACGGTGGGAACCATCGGCAGGGTGCGGGCCCAATTCTGCTTGAAGCCAAAGCCCTTGCTGGCGGTGCCAATATAATGCGGGCTGTCCAGCATGCTGCGGCCGGTGGCCTTGGGAACCCCGGGCGGATAGCCGCCTTCATTCGGCACATCGGCCCGTCCGCGTCCCTGGCCCAGGGCATCGGTGGCGGCGACGACCCCGGCGCTGACCATGCCGAAGCCGCGCAGGAAATCGCGTTTCTTGATGTTCTTGATGTCCATTGTCTCCCCCTTCGAAGGCGCTGTTGCTCTGCTGGAAAAGCTGTCACGTCCCCGCCGGCTTGTCAGCCGATTTCAACCGCTGCGGTGCAGCACCCAACTCGCGCAGCATCTGTTCAACCGCCGATGCGGCGGCTTCCACGGCCATCGCGTCACGACCGCGCACCACCAGTTGCGCGCCGAAAGGCTTGGCGCTGCCCTCGCGGTAGAATGGGTAGGAGCCAATGGCCACATCCCTGTGCGCCTTCTGCACCTGGGCCAGGCCGGGCGCGATCACGCCTTCGGCAATGTCGGCCTCCACCGTGACACTTTGCACCGTCCGGCCACGAGGCAATTCGGACGCCAGCCCCTCCATCATGGCGCGCATCACCATCGGCACCCCGGCCAGGACATAGACATTTCCGATATGGAAGCCGGGCGCGGCGGAGACGGAATTGGTTACCAGCGCCGCCCCATGGGGTACGCGGGCCATGCGCTTTCTCATGTCATTGAATTCGCCCGGCGGATAGCGCGCCTCCAGCAGGGCATAGGCGTCGGGGTGATAGCCGATGCCGACACCGAAGGCCGTGGCCACCGCATCCGCCGTGATGTCGTCATGGGTGGGACCGATGCCCCCGGTGGTGAAGATAAAATCGTACCGAGCGCGCAGGGCGTTCAGCGCAGCGACGATCTCTTCCTCGACATCGCCCACCACCCGCACTTCCTTCAGGTCAATCCCCAGCACCGCCAGGAACCGGGCGATATAATTGGTGTTGGTGTCCTGGGTGCGGCCGGAGAGGATTTCGTCCCCGATCACCAGCACGGCGGCGGTGGTTTCCGGCCCAGTGGCTTTCGGCATAGAGGTTCCTTAACCGGCACTTTGGTTTTATGGGCTTCCGATATTATATTGCCAGCGCCATGACCATCCTGCCCCAGCCTGAGATTTTCGAAGCCGCCCGCAAGGCCCATTTCGCGGTCACGGTGCACAATCCGGCCGATTTCGAGGGCATGCGCCGGGCGGGCCGCCTGGCCGCCGAGGTGCTGGACCTGCTGGTGCCCCTGGTCAAACCGGGCATCACCACGGCCGCCCTGGACAAGGTGGCCTATGACCACATCATCGCCAACGGCGCCATTCCAGCCTGCCTGAACTATCGCGGCTATCGCCACACGGTCTGTACCTCCATCAACCATGTGGTCTGCCACGGCATTCCCAACGACAAACCGCTGCGCGACGGCGACATTGTGAACATTGACGTCACTGTCATTCTGGACGGCTGGCATGGTGACACCTCCCGGATGTATCCGGTCGGCGAGGTCAAGCGCCGGGCCGAACGGCTGGTCGAGATCACCTATGAAGCCATGATGCGCGGCATCGCGGCGGTGAAGCCGGGCGCGACCACCGGCGACATCGGCTATGCCATCCAGGCCTATGCCGAAGGGCTGGAGAAATGCGCCGTGGTGCGCGATTTCTGCGGCCATGGCCTGGGCAAGGTATTCCACGCCCTGCCCAACATCGTCCATTACGGCAAGCCCGGCGGCGGCATTGCCCTGAAGCCCGGCATGTTCTTCACCATCGAACCCATGATCAATCTGGGGGGCTATGGCGTGAAGGTGCTGAGCGATGGCTGGACCGCGGTCACCCGCGACCGGTCGCTGTCGGCGCAGTTCGAGCATTCGGTCGGTGTCACCGAAACCGGCGTGGAGATTTTCACGCTGTCGCCCAAGGGCTGGCATAAACCTCCCTATCTTTGAGAGAAACGTGAGCGAGGCGAACGCCCCTTCCACGCCTCGCGCCGCAGCCGACAACACCGGACCTGCCGGCCATCGCGAGCGGCTGCGAGACCGTTTTGCCAAAGGCGGCGCCGATGCCATGCCTGATTATGAGCTGCTGGAGTTGACCTTGTTCGCCGCCCTGCCGCGGCGGGACACCAAGCCCCTGGCGAAGGCGCTGTTGGCGCGCTTCGGCAGTTTCGCCGAGGTGATCGCGGCGCCCCGCGCCCGCCTGCTGGAAGTCAAAGGCGTCGGCGAAACTGTCGTCCATCATCTCAAGATCGTGGAAGCCGCCGCCCATCGCCTGGCGAAAACACGTGTCATCAACCGGCCGGCGCTGTCATCCTGGACGGCTCTACTGGATTATTGCACCGCCGCCATGGCGCGCTCGCAGAATGAGGAATTCCGCGTCCTGTTCCTGGACCGCAAGAATATCCTGATCGCCGACGAGGTGCAGAACCGGGGCACGGTGGACCACACACCCGTCTATCCGCGCGAGATCATCAAGCGGGCGCTGGAGTTGTCGGCCTCGTCCATCATCCTGGTGCACAACCATCCCTCCGGCGATCCGACACCATCCAAGGCTGACATTGTCATGACGCGCGAGGTGGCAGGCGCCGCCAAGGCCCTGGGGATCGCGGTCCACGATCATCTGGTGATCGGCCGCGGCGGCCATGCCAGCTTCAAGTCGCTGGGTCTGCTTTAGCGTTTTTGGCACGCTCAAAAATGCGCCATCGGACGTAACCATCCGGTGGCCACATCCGAATACCTCTTCAGAATTCGTGCCCTGAGGAAGAGGATTTGGACACTGCCGCCGTCGTGATTGCCGATGCCACCGGCGTCATCCGTTTCTGGAGCGCCGGCGCCGAAAAGGCGTTCGGGCATGCCTCCGAACGGGCTGTTGGCCAAACCTTGGACTTGATCGTGCCGTCCGAATACCGCCAAGCCCACTGGACCGGTTTCCGGCACGCGATGGCATCGGGCGCTGCCGCGGTGGAAGGAACGGCCGTCCCTTTTCCCGTTCGCCGGGCTGACGGCGAGACCGCGCCCGCACGCGGCAGGCTTACCTTGCTGCGCGAACCGGGCGGCGCGGTGATTGCGGCTGCGGTCGTGTTCGAGACTGGTCCTGCTATTCGCGATGAACTGCGTCCATGAAAAGCCTGGCAGACCAATACATGCGTCTAACTTCGCCGCCATCGCAGGCATGGCATGCCCTGCCGCTTCGTCTGATCGTGGGTTACGGTTTCATGGCGCATGGATACGCCAAACTCGCGCGCGGGCCGGAGCACTTCACCGCAATTCTTCACGCTCTGGGGATGCCGGCGCCTGAACTGCTGGCATGGGCGACGATCAGCGTGGAGTTGCTGGGAGGGCTCGCGGTCCTTCTCGGATTTTTGATCCCATTGGCCAGCATGCCGATGGCCGTCGTGCTGCTGGTGGCGATCTTCACGGTCCATCTTCCCAACGGCTTCAGCTCGATCAAACTGCTGTCCGTGGATGCGGGCGGCGCCCATTTCGGGCAGCCCGGATACGAGACCGATCTGTTGTATCTTGCGGCTCTTGCGGCGTTGGTGCTGGGAGGGTCGGGTCCGCTGGCGCTGGACAGCCTGCTTCTCCGCGCCAAACCATCACGCTAGACTTCCCGGCAAAAGCGGGAGGCAAGCCATGTTCACACGCCGGGGACTTTCGGGTTGGGCGGCCGGGGTCGCGGCCCTAGCGGCAGGCCCTGCTGCCGCAGCGGCCAATGGCGCGGGCACCATCGCTGAACTTCAGACCCGGCTGGCCAAACTTCCCTTCAAGCGTGATTTCAAGACCGTGCCGCTGGTGCTGGAAACACCCGGCCTGTGGGACGATGCCGCCATTCGTGAAGTCGCGGCCTATCGCGGCGGG
>JADMIO011280135.1_pt1 | contig 10234 bp, 9 predicted proteins | sample 8958161 | NCBI WGS metagenome assembly JADMIO01 (sample SAMN16585339, study PRJNA669376) | soil metagenome | isolation source: Crop rotation soil | place: USA: Cullars Rotation, Alabama | collected 2011
TGCGTGTTTGGACAGGTCGTCGTAGACGCAAAGCGCATGACGGCCGCTGTCGCGGAAGTACTCGCCGATGGCGCACGCGGAATACGGACTGATGTAGAGCATCGGCGCCGGATCCGACGCCGCCGCGGCGACGACGATCGTGTAGCTCATCGCATCGTACTCTTCCAGCGTACGCACGACCTGCGCGACGGTGGATTGCTTCTGACCGATGGCGTTGTAGATGCAAACGACGCCTTTGCCGCGCTGATTGATGATGGTGTCGACGGCAACGGCGGTTTTTCCCGTCTGCCGGTCGCCGATGATCAGCTCGCGCTGCCCGCGTCCGATGGGCACCATGCCGTCAATCGCCTTCAAACCCGTCTGCAGCGGTTCCTTTACCGGCTGCCGATCGACGACGCCGGGCGCCAGGCGTTCGATCGGGAGAAACTGTTTCGTGGTGATCGGACCTTTCCCGTCGATCGCCTGGCCGAGGGCGTTCACGACCCGGCCAAGCATCTCGTCGCCGACGGGAACGGAAATGATGCGGCCCGTCCGCTTCACCTGGTCGCCTTCTTTGATCTCCTTGAAATCGCCGAGGAGCACCGCGCCGACGCTTTCCTCTTCGAGGTTGAGCGCGATGCCGAAGACTCCGTGCGGAAACTCGAGCATCTCGCCAGCCATCGCGCGCTCGATCCCGTGCACTCGCGAAATGCCGTCGCCAATCGCGATGACTGTTCCCACTTCGGCGACGTCAACGGTCGCGGTATAGCTGCCGATCTGGTCGCGAATGAGTTTGGAGATTTCGTCGGCTCTGATGTCCATGTTTGTCCTTCCGTCCGCGTGCGCGTCAGCGTGCAGTAAGCCGTTCGCGCAGCTTGGTCAGTTGCGTCGCGATGCTGCCGTCGTAGACGGTGCTGCCGATCCGCGTGACCACGCCGCCGATGAGCGCGGGATCCACGTGCGTCTTCATGTCCACTTTGCGCCCGGTCAACGACGCCAGCGTCTGTTCGATTTGCGTCACGCGTTCGGGCGGCAGCGGCGCGGCCGTCGTGACTTCGGCTCGGACCACCTGCTGATGCTCCATCAGCCGTTCGCGATACACCGCAAGCAGGTCAGGGACGATGTTGAGGCGGTCTCGATCTGCGAGCAGGACAAGCAGTTTTCTCGCTGGCGCGGCCGCATTGAGTCGGGCGCCCAGCGTGTCGACGATCTGCCGCTTTGCGCTCACCGGCACGGCCGGGTTGGTCAACGCGCCGTGCAATTCGGCGTTCGACGAAAGGAGGCCGGCAAAGGACGCGAGATCGCGTTCGATCTGGGCCGGATCGGATTCTTTGAGCGCAACGTCGAACAGGGCTCTCGCGTAGCGCGCGGCGGAAGCTCGAGATGGCATCGTGTCAGGCGGTGATGGCGTCCTCGTGACGGACGGGATATACGGCCAGCTTGTACCTCAACGGCACAAACTCGCTATTTATATCAGGGAATGAGGCGAGTGTGAAGGGGAGCGTTACTGAATATTCGTAATGTGTTCGTAAATCCGATTCAGTTCAGCTTCCGATGCGAACGAAATCTCGATCGTGCCTCCCTGCGCGCGTCGCAGGATGCGCACTTTCGTACCGAGCGCGAACCGCAGGCGATCCTCCGCCGCCCGCGTGTGCACGTCGTTGGCGGGCGAGGCGGGCTTCGCGGTCCGTTCCGGGGAGGGCGACGCCAGCCGCCGGGCCAGCACTTCGGTTTCGCGCACCGACAACCCTCGCGAAATGACTTCGCGCGACGCCTCGCGCTGCTTCGCGGGATCGCTCAACGCCAGGAGCGCACGCGCATGTCCCATCGTCAGCCGGCCGGCGACGAGCTCGGCGCGCACTTCGTCGGCCAGCTTCAGCAGACGCACGTAGTTCGCGACTGAACTTCGATCCTTGCCCACGGCGGCCGCGATTTGATCGTGCGTCAGACTGAATTCGTCCGCGAGTCGCTGGTACGCGGCCGCCTCGTCAATCGCATTCAGATTCTCGCGCTGAATGTTTTCGATGAGCGCCAGCTGCAGCAGTTGGCGCTCGTCGTCGAGCGGGACGTCGCGAACAACCACCGGTACCTTCAGCAAACCGGCACGCTGCGCGGCGCGCCACCGCCGCTCACCGGCGATGATGCGGTACAGGCCGCCGATCTTCTGCACCAGAATCGGCTGGATGATGCCGTTTTCCCGAATCGATTGCGCGAGCTCCTCGAGCTTCGCGTCGTCCATCTGTACACGCGGCTGTTTCTCGCTCGGCGCGAGAAGATCGATGTCGATTTCGACACTGCCCTGTCGAACCGGTTCGGGCGCATCCGGAATCAGCGCGCTCAATCCCTTGCCGAGGGCTGGACGTCTCTCGATCATGTTCACTCCCGACACAATCACGCCGCGCGATCGGCGTGGCGTGAAAGCATTTCCCTCGCGAGGGCGATGTAGGCCGCAGCACCGCGCGATTTCGTGTCGTACAACACGCCGGGCATGCCGTGACTCGGCGCCTCCCCGAGCCGGACGTTCCGCGGAATGATCGTGTTGAAGACTTTCTCCTTGAAGAAATCGCGAACGTCGCGCGCAACGAGCTGACCGAGGTTCGTCCGATCGTCGTACATCGTCAGCAGCACGCCTTCGATATCGAGCGAAGGATTGAGCACCCCTCTGACACGGCGCATGGTGCCGACGAGATCCGCGAGTCCTTCGAGCGCGAAGTATTCGCAGTGAAGCGGGATCAGCACGGCGTCGGCGGCCACCAGCGCGTTGAGCGTCAACAGACCGAGCGACGGCGGGCAGTCGATGAAGATGAATTCAAAACGGGACCGGAGCGGGTCCAGAACGCGCTGCAGTCGCCGTTCGCGCGCGAGCATCGGCACCATCTCGATTTCAGCGCCGGTAAGATTGCGGTCTGCCGGAATCAGGGAGAGATGCTCGACCCGTGTGGCGAGCACGAAGGTGTCGGGCGCTCCGTCGGTCATGAGCGCCTCATAGATGGTGCCACCTCCGGCGCGTTGCCCTTTTAAGCCAAGGCCGCTGGTCAGGTTGCCCTGAGGGTCGACGTCGACCAGGAGAACGTCGCGACCCTCGAGCGCCAGGGAGGTGGCGACATTGATGGCCGTCGTAGTTTTTCCGACGCCGCCTTTCTGGTTTGCTACCGCGACGACCCGGCCTTGCATCTGACGACCTTCGTGCGCCGGCCGACCTTCTGGTGTTTGACCAACCAACATATTGTGGTGCTCCAAACTGTAGTACGCAGCTAATCGTGTGTCAACTGATTTGTTTCACGTGGAACACGAATGTTGGCAATAGCTCTGCGGTAGGCGCGACCTCGCATGCGATGCGGCACCCGCCGGCCACAGTGGCCGAGGTGTTTCACGTGGAACGTTGTTGGCCGATGGGCTTCTTTTCGAGAACGACGAGCCGACTCCGCACCGACTCAAGCAGCGGATACGTCGCGGACCAGGCAAGCGGCGGAGGGACGGTTTCCGACGGATCGGCGGCGGTTGCGCCTCGAAACAGAAACAGCAACCCGCGTGTCTTCAGGAAAGCTTGAAGGTTCGACAACAAACGGGGCTCGATGCGAACCGCACGGATCGTGACGAGTTCGTGCGCTTCGTGCAGGTCTGGCCTCGTCAGCAACTCCTCGAATCGCGATGCTGCCACGTCGGCGCCCTCCAGCCCCACGGCGCGGATCGCTTCCCGTAGAAACACGGACTTGCGTGTTTTTGATTCGACCATCAGCAGTCGGATCGACGGCAGCGCCAGCGCAATCGGGATCGCCGGCGAGCCACCACCGCTGCCGACATCCAGCATGCGCGCGACGCTCGGCGGAATATGCCGCGCGGCGACAAGTGGCTCTATCAGGAGCCGATCAACCGTGTCCGGCGTGGCTTCGGCGAGGTTCAAGCCGGTCAGGTTGATCTTGCGATTCCAGGTTTCGAGGAGTCGGAAGTAGGTTTCCAGACGCGAGGTGAGTTGTGGCGTCACGCTCACCCCGCCGCGTTTGGCTCTGCGCGCCAGCCGATCCTGGAACTCGCGGCTCGTCACGAATTCACAGGAATCCGTCCGAGGAAGACGCCGAGCACCGCAACGGCCGCTGGCGTCACACCCGGGACTCGCGACGCTTGACCGAGGGTTTCGGGCCGCACCTGCGACAGCCGTTGCACGACTTCTCTCGACAATCCAGGCACGCGGCCAAAGGGGAAATCATAGGGAATGTGCCGCCGCTCCTGCCGACGCGCGCGTTCGGCCCGTGCCTGCTCCTGTTTCAGGTAGCCGTCGTATTTCACCGTGGTCTCGACGCTGAAGAGATCGAGCTCGCGATTCTCCGGCGAAATCGACAAGGCAACCTGTTTCTCTTCGACGAGGCGCTCGAGCCGGACTGCAGGCTGCTTTAGAAGCCGTGCCGCCGGCATACGGGCACCAGCGTCGTCGCGAACATCGGTGCGGTGCAGAAGATCGAGATTCGTTTCGTACCTGTGGCGTCTCGCCTCGAACCGATCCCATCGCTCGTCGGTGACCAGACCCGCAGCGCGCCCGACCGGCGTCAATCGCAAATCGGCGTTGTCCACGCGCAGCAGCAGTCGATGCTCGGCTCGCGAGGTGAACATCCTGTAGGGTTCCAGACAACCGCGCGTCACGAGGTCGTCGACCAGGATGCCGATATACGCCTCATCCCGCCGGAGCACGACCGGTGATTCACGACGGACGGCTTTGACCGCGTTGATGCCCGCCACGATACCCTGTGCAGCGGCTTCTTCGTACCCGGACGTTCCGTTGATCTGTCCCGCGAAAAACAGACCACCCACCCGATGCGTTTCGAGCGTCGATTTCAGCTCCGTCGGCTGCACGAAGTCGTACTCGATGGCGTAGGCGGGGCGCAGCATGACGGCATCACGGAGGCCCGGCAGAGCGTGAACGAGATCGAGTTGCACGTCTTGCGGCAGCGACATCGAAAACCCGTTCACGTAGATTTCGTCGGCGTCGAGACCCTCGGGTTCGAGGTAAATCTGATGCCGCTCGCGGTCGGGGAACCGCATGATCTTGTCTTCGAGCGATGGACAGTAGCGCGGACCGATGCCCTGAATCTGTCCATTGAACAGCGGACTTCGCTCGATATTGCTTCGCACGAGATCGCGGATGCGATCGTTTGTATGAATCAGCCAGCAGCGAGCCCGATTGCGGAGCGGCGTCGTCGTATCGAATGAAAACGGAACAGGCACGACGTCGCCCGGTTCTTCGGCGAACACGCCATGACGAACCTGCGCATCGAAATCGATGCTCTTTCGATCAAGACGCGGCGGCGTGCCCGTTTTGAGCCGGCCCATCTCGAAGCCGAACGACCGAATAGATTCGGCGAGGTCGCGCGACGGCGGCTCGCCATGCCGGCCGGCGGGCCGTTGCTCGGGACCGACGTGGATCAGACCGTTGAGGAATGTGCCGGTCGTGACGACAAGCGCATCGCACGCCATCACATCGCCGCCTTCCATCGCAAGACCAGTGACACGCCCGTTGGCGGTCGCGATGCGCCCTGCCCTGCCTAACAGCCAGCTGATGTTCGATTGCGCTGACAGCGCGGCGGCGACCCACGCGCCGTACTGCTTCTTGTCCGCCTGAGCCCTGGGAGACCAGACCGCAGGGCCGCGGCTTCGATTCAGCAGCTTGAATTGAATGCCTGTCGCGTCGATCGCGCGACCCATCAACCCGCCGAGCGCGTCGATCTCGCGAACCAGATGTCCCTTCGCCGTCCCGCCGACGGCGGGGTTGCAGGGCATGTGCGCGATGGTCTCTGTCGAAAGCGTGCACAGTCCGACGCTGCAACCCAGGCGCGCCGCGGCAAACGCGGCTTCGACGCCAGCATGCCCCGCGCCGATCACGATGACGTCGAACCTCATCTACTTGCCTACGCAGAATCGCTCGAAGATGTGCCGCAGAATATCTTCGCTCGTGCGCCGGCCAATAATCTCATCCAGCCGCGCGCGTGCATCCTGCAGATCGGTCAGCAGGAATTCCTCTGGTACGTTTGCCGCCTCCGCCGCGTCGCGTGCGGCAGCAAGGCGGGTGCGGCACTGCTCGAGCAACGTAATGTGGCGGGTGTTGGAGATCGCTGCTGCGTCACGCAACGGTTCTTCCCCGATCAGAGATCGCCCGCCGCAGCTGGTCGAAGCCGTCACCTGTCAGCGCGCTTACCGTCAGAGGAGGCACGAGACAATCTTCGCGTATTCCCGGCAGGGACGATTGCAAGGTTCCCAAATCACGCTTATTCGACACGACAATCCGATTCGTTCGCGCCGTGGCGACAAGCAACTGCTCGTCTTCACGGGTGAACGGCTCACTGCCGTCGAGCACCAGCAGAACGAGGTCGGCGATGCCGCGCGCGTGCGTGCCGCGCGACACTCCCTCCGACTCGACGATGTCAGCGGTCTCCCGCCATCCGGCCGTATCAACGAGCGTGACGGCGATCCCTCCGATATTCACGCGCTCGGTGATCAGATCGCGGGTCGTCCCGGGAATGGACGTCACAATCGCGCGTGATGCACCTGCTAAATTGTTGAATACACTTGACTTGCCTACATTTGGCCGACCGGAGATCACGACCGTCGCACCCTCGCGCACCAGTCGTCCCGTCTCGGCCGTCGCAAGCAGAGCGTCGAGTGCTTTGATCGTCTCATCGATTTGGGCGACTGCCTCCAAAGGCTCGATGAAGTGAAAACCCTCATCTGGAAAATCGAGTGAGCCTTCAAGTCGAGCGATGAGATCGAATAATTGCACGTCGATAGATGCGATCCGTTCTGTCAGCGTACCTTCGAGCTGATCGAATGCCACCCGTGCCTGCAGCGGGGTCGCCGCGTCAATCAGATCGGCGACTGCTTCCGACTGGATCAAATCCCGCTTGCCATTCAAGAACGAACGGAGTGTGAACTCACCCGGCTCGGCAAGCCTGGCACCAGCCACGATCGCCCGTTTCAACATCGCGTGCAGTAGCACCGGGCTTCCGTGGCCGCTTATCTCGACGACGTGTTCGCCGGTATATGAATGCGGCGCAGGGAAAAACGTGGCTACCACCTCGTCAACGACGGCGGCGCCGTCGTCAGCGGTGATACGAGTCAGCGTGGCGTGCCGCGGTTGCAGCGACGCTCCACATTCGAGCATCGCACCCGCGAGATCCAGCGCGCGAGCGCCGCTCAGCCTGACGACACCGAGCGCACCCCGCCCTGCCGGCGTCGCAATGGCAATGATGGTGTCGTCGGTCGCAAACATGGTCGGTGGCTGGCAGTTGGTGGCTAGTGGCAACCATGAACCACTAACCAGCAACCACGACTATCGTTTCGTCGCGATGATGACCGTCTTCAGGAACGCGTCGCCGATGCTCTCGGAGCTCACCGTCGGATCTTCGGCAATCGCGAGATGCACGATGCGGCGCTCGTAGGGATTGAGCGGCCCCATCTCCTGCGGCACACCGCTGGAGCGCGCCTTCTCCGCAATGAATCGGGCCATCTGCCGCAGTTCCGCGTCCTTGTCCTTTCGGAACCCGTTGCAGTCGATGACGATGCGGTTGTCGTCGCCGAGCTGCTTGCGAAACGCGGTGGCGACGAGGTGCTGCAGCGCCTGCAAGCCTTCGCCGCCGCGGCGGACAAAGACGCCGCCGTCCTCCCCCTCGAGATTGATGCGCGTACCTTCGGCGGTCTCCTCGACGTTCGTTGTCAATACCACGCCCATGGCATCGACAACTTCCTGAACGAACTTGGCGATCTGTGCGGTCAACGCAGACATGTCGTTATGAATGCTTCTCCGCGCCGGCGGTGCGCCCGGTTCCGGCATTTTTGAGCCGCCGTTCCGCCGCCGGTCTGGCCGCGTGCACGACGGGAGGTCCAATGAGATAGTTGGTGAAGTACTGCTGTGCGATTGCCCAGACGTTGCTGACGAACCAGTACAGGGCCGTTCCAGCCGCCGTGGTCAGGAAGATGAACCCGAACACCACCGGCATGAGCATCATCATCTGCCGCTGCGTTGGATCGGCGGTGGTCGGGGTCATCTTCTGCTGCCAGAACATTGTGAGCGAAACGAGGATCGGAATGACGAAGAACGGGTCCGGCTGCGACAGATCTTTGATCCACAACCCGAACGCCGCGCCGCGCAGTTCAATAGCCTGGCCGAGCAGCGCGTAGAACGCGAACAGCACCGGCATCATCAGCAGCATCGGAATACAGCCGCTCGCCGGGTTGACGCCTTTCTCCCGATAGAGGTTCATCACCTCCGTGTTCATCTTCTGCCGCGCCGGATCGGTGACCTTCAGGTTCGCGTAACGATCCTGGATCGCTTTCAACTGCGGCTGCAGTTCCTGCATTCTTCGCATCGAGACGACGCTCTTGTGCCGCAGCGGGAACATGGCAAGGTTGATCAGCACCGTCAGAAAGACGATGGACCACCCCCAATTACCGACGATGCCGTGCAGCCATTTGAGCGCGCCAAGCAGCGGAACCGCGAGCCATCCGAACATTCCGAAATTCACGGCCCTGACGAGTTCGGTGTCTATGGAGCGCAGCAGATCGAACTGCTTGGGACCGACGAAAAAGCGCACGTTCATCGGCGGCTGAGGAAAACGGAGTGCCTGGGAAATGAATTGGCGCCGTCCCTCTGGACCCGCGACAACGAGGGCCCGCGACTCAACACGCGTTTGCCCCGGGTTGACCGCCGCGATCAGGAAGTAGTGATCGTCAACGCCTGCGAATCGGAATTGACCTTCCTGAACAGGCTGATCGCTCACTTTACCGATGGCGATCCGTTCGACCTTGCCGGCTCGATACAGGATCAACTCCGGTGCAGCGATGGTCGGGCTGCGATTGAAGAAACCCGGATTGGTCGCTGCCGGTACGATGTCTCCCGGCCCCGGACCCCACGCGACGGTCGGATTGATCACGCGCTCACCATTTCGCGCGTCGACCGAGAGCGCCACGATGTAGGTGGCCGGCTCGAACCGAAATTGCTTGCGGACGTGCACGCCGGATGTGTCCTCGAATTCGAACGCCAATGACGCCGGCGAGCGCGTCGCGTCGACGTGACCTCCTGCCTCGCTGATCCGGTAGAGCGAGTTGTTGAGACGAGACGTGAGGTTCGGATCGTCGCCAACACGCAACGAGAACGGCACTGCTTCCGACGTGGGAAGTCCGCTCGGCACGAGATCAACGGGCTCACCCTGGTTGTCTCGATACTCTTTCAACCGCCAATGGAGGAGGCGTCCGCCGCGGTTCGTAAACACCGCGGTGACCTTTGCTGTCTCGACCGTGACCTCGCGTTCCGCCGTATCGGAGACGACCGCCTGTGGTTCGGGCGCGGCGTTCGCCACGGTTCCGGTGGATTCCGCAGGAGAGGGCGGCTGACCGCTGGCGCCGCTGCTGCTCGAAGACGCCTGCGCAGGAGTGGCCGGCGCACTCGTCGAGCTTGCCGGCTTCGGTGCGCTGGGCGGAGGTGGTGCGAAGTACGCCTGGTAGAAGTACAGCACCAGGAACGACAGGACGATAGCGATGAAAACGCGGCGTTCCATTAACTGATTCAAGGGCGTGGAACGGGGTCCACGCCGTGGCTCCCCAGCGGGTGGCAGCGCACGAGCCGGCGCGTGCCCATCCAGAGACCCCTGGTCACTCCGTGCAGCTCGATCGCCTCACGCATGTAGTCGGCGCAGGACGGATAGAATCGGCAGGAACCGGCAAAGAGGGGCGACAAGAAAACCTTATAAATTCGAAGCAACCCGAGGACGAGCGCGGCGGCGGGAGAGAAGGGCGACGTATTCGGATTCGAGAGTTGCGAACGGTGCATCGAGCATTTCCCGCCGCGGCACGATGACGACATCGAGGCCGCCAATGTCTTTCCGCCGCCTGAACAACTCGCGCGCCCGGCGCTTCGCCCGATTGCGCTCGACGGCCGACCCGAGTTTCCGCGTTGCGGCAACGCCCAGGCGCGGTGCAGCCGCTCCATTTACCATGACGAAAACCGTCATGTAACGGCCGTGGACCTTTGCGCCGCCCGCGTAGATGCGCTCGAACTCGGCCCGCCGCCGAATGCGGTTCCCCGCGGTCAGGCCACGTCCGTCCACGGCGGCTGAGGGCGCCAGTCTACCGTTCGTCGGCGACAGTCAGGCGCTTCCGCCCTTTGGCCCGACGCCGCTTCAGGACAATTCGGCCATTTTTCGTCGCCATGCGTACCCGAAAGCCATGCGTTTTCTTGCGGCGGCGGGTGTTGGGCTGGTAGGTGCGCTTC
>JADMIO010549165.1_pt1 | contig 10231 bp, 8 predicted proteins | sample 8958161 | NCBI WGS metagenome assembly JADMIO01 (sample SAMN16585339, study PRJNA669376) | soil metagenome | isolation source: Crop rotation soil | place: USA: Cullars Rotation, Alabama | collected 2011
CCGCCGGCCTTTCGAGGCTTTGCCGACCGCCCGCAGGAACTGGCGCGCCGCGCGCGCCATGCCGAGCTGGCCCAGGAGATTCAGGCGCTTCGGAGCCATCTGGACAGGTTGCGGCGGAGTGTGCCGGTCGAGTCCTTTGCGGAGATCGACCATTACTGGGACATCGAACACACGACGAGTCACTCGCAGTTGCGTGAGATGGGCCGGACGCCGCCGTAGGAAGGCGACAGTCCGTGGTTCACGGTCGGTAAGGCCAGGCAAGCGACCATCCGATCGGCAGACACGAAGGGCCGCGGTTTCCCGCGGCCCTTCGTCGTTCTGGATGACTGGCCTGGTCCAGGCCTCGAGACTTCAGCCTTGGACCTCAGCCGGTCGTCGCTAGACGACCTGCCCCTTCACCCAGTCCAGCTCGCGCGTCACGTACTCGACGATGTCGCCCGTCTTGAGGTGCGACGGCAGCACGTCCCACGTGTAGGTTTCGATCTCCAGGTGCGCCGAGGTCGGGTTCTTCTTGTGGAAGGCCAGCGCCTGCTCCAGCGCGAAGCGCGTCGTGCGGAACGGCCCCAGATCGTCCAGGAACACCGGCACGTGGAAATGCGTCCGCCACTCGCGCGGCGTCGGGTCCTTGTAGAAGTCCTCGAAGGCGTCCTCGAGGTTCAGGAACCACTGCGTCTTGCCGTCCTTCATCTGGCACGTCTGCGACAGATAGACGGTCTTGGCGTAGGCCTGCAGCGCGTCGATGGTTTCCTTCGTCACGTGCGGCATCGACATCGACGCCGCTTCCTGCAGCTTGGTGATCTTGATGCCGTTGTCCACCAGCTTCTGCAGTGACGTGGGGATGTCCTCGAAGCCCACCGCCTGGTGGCCGATGTCGAAGACCACGCCGACGTAGTCGCGCATCGCCTGCGCGGCATCCGCCTCGTTGATGCCCGCCATCCTGGCCAGCCGCTGCGCCGTGCGGCCCGAGAACAGGTGGTTCTTGAAGTACTCCACCGTCTCGTCGGTCGTCTCCAGGTAGCAGCGCGGTTCGGGCTCGAGGCCCAGCGGCACCATCTTGCCCGTCCGCTTCGTCACCTCGAGCAGATGGTTCACGACCCGGATGACGTTGGTCGTGTAGGTCTCCACGACGTCCTCGCCGGTCACCTTCGGCTTGAAGCCGAGCGGCGCGCTCTGGATCGACGGGTCGATGCCCTCGGGCGCCAGCTCCCCGAGAATGTCCGCGATCTTCATCGTGTAGGTGGTGCGGTCCTCGGTGGCCCAATCCGGCTCGTACACCTGCTCCTTGATGATTTGGTTCTTGAACACGCCGTAGACGAAGGCGTTCGAGGTGTAGAGGTAGAGGTCGTTGTCCGCGAAGAAATGCTTGAGGTCCGCCACCTTGCCCGGGTCGGCGACGAGCGCCTCGACCGTGGGCGCCGCCAGGCGCAGACAGACGCCGAACTTGCCGTTCGGCGACACGTTCGCCTTCACCTTCGGCAGGTAGGTCTTCACGCTGGACCAGATCTGATCCCAGTCGTCGCCGGGGTGCACGAGGGTGGAATAGGTGAGGTGTCCGACTTTACCGAGATCCATTGCCAGCGCTCCTTGTCTTAAGCGACCTTTTCAACCTGGCCGGACCCTGCCGAGCGGACCACCGCTTCGGTGACGGACGCGCCGTGGACCATTTCTTCGAGAGGAATCAAGAACGGCGCGCCGCCGGCGGCCGCCGTGCCGAAGCCTTCCACGCACGCGCGCGTCACGTCGTGCCGCGCCGCCTCCCAGGTCTCGGCCGGGCCCTTGATGGGCTGGAACTTGATGGTGCTGAAGAGGCGCGTGCGGCGCTCCTCGGACGATGCCCCGGCGACGTGGGTCATGCCTTCCATGCGCACCCAGCCCTTCGAGCCGAAGACCTGGAAGCTGAAGCCCGGGCCGGTCGCGGTCATGGTGCCCAGGTATCCCGACGGACCATCCTGCATGCGGAAGAGCATGGACGTCGTGTCGTCGCTGTCCACGGCTACCACGCGCCGGAAGCTCTGGCAGAAGACACTCTCGATGGGACCGCACAGGTCGATCATGCCGTCGATGGCGTGGACGCCCATCGGCGTCAGGCCGCCGCACGGTGTCTCGTCCTTGTCCGCGCGCCAGGCATCCGCTTTCAGGAACAGCGCGTTGGGGAAGGTCATCGTGGCTTCGACGTGGAGTACCGTGCCCAGATCGCCCGAGTCGATGCGCTGGCGCAACGCCGTCATCTCGGGATGGAATCGGCGGTTATAGCCGAGGCCCAGTGTGACGCCGGCTTTCTGCACCGCGTCCACCGCGATTTCCGCGTCCGACTTGGTCAGCGCGAACGGCTTCTCGCAGAACACGTGCTTGCCCGCCTTGGCGGCGGCCACCACCTGTGGCGAGTGGAGCGAGTGCGGCGTGGCCAGCACGATCGCGTCCACGTCCTTGTCGGAGAGCAGCGCTTCGAAGCTGTCGGCCAGACGCAGCTTCTGCTGCTCGGCAAACGCCGCCGTCTCCGCCGACCTGGTGCGCGTGGCGCCCGCGACGAAGCGGATGACGTCGCTGTCGTTCTGCACCGACTCCACAATCGTCCGGCCCCACCAGCCGAGACCTACCATGGCTGCTCTGATCACGTTCGTCCGTCCTTGCTTGGCTGAGTGTCCAAGGAAAAAGGCCGCCGGGCCCGGTACTGGGCGCCGGCGGCCTGTGAAGAGAGACTGAGTGCGCGCCCTACGACGTGCGCAGGAGCGAGAGCTTTGCGTCGGCGCCCAGGCTTTCGGCCAGCGGCAGCCCCAGTTCCTTCCGCACGATGTTGGTGCCCTGTACCAGCGACACCATCTTGTAGTAGGCGTGGCGCCGGCTCATGCCCTCGCGGCCCATGCCGCAGTCGGACGTGGCGATGAGACGCTCGGCCGGGATGACCTTCAGCGCCTTGCGCAGCAGGTCCGCCACCTCGGTGGGCGACTCCACCTGCAGCGTGTGGTGGTCGATGACGCCGATCGCCACCTTCTTCTCGGTGATGATCCGGCCGACGTCCTCCAGGTCCATGGCGTTCGAGCTGGCCATCTCGAAGGTCAGCACGTCGGCGTCCACCTTGTTGAGGATCTCCAGCGCCGGCTTGTAGGACTGGACCGACGCGAACATGCGCTGCTGCGAGGGGTTGCCCCAGCAGGTGTGGCACCACACCTCGGTCTTGGCGCGCAGGCCGCGGACGGTGTTGTTGAACACCTCGAGCATGTACTCGGGGTTGATCACCTTGTCCACGATGCCGCGGGCCGCCAGCAGGTGGATCTGCGGCTCTTCCATCTGGATGACCTGACAGCCGGCGTCGGCCAGATCGTGCAGTTCCTTGTTGAAGGCGTCGCTGATGGCCCAGATGCGCGACCGGATGTCCTTGTAGTGGTCGTCCTGCACGGCGAAGGCCACGAGCTCAGGCGTGACCGTGCCGAACTTGACCGGCTTCTTGGTGAGGCGCTGGGCGGCCTTGAAGATCTCGGCGTACTGCATCTCGCCGGGGCCCACCGGGCCGACGATCCTCGGCATGACGCGCGCTTCCAGGTAGTCGTGCAGGATGTGGCCGCGCGGGAAACCGATGCCGCCCGCGCCGACCTTGGCCAGCTTCGGGTGCAGGTTGTCGAAGCCTTCCATGTGGTGCGGGGGATAGCTCGTCCAGCTCTGGCCACCGATGTCCTGGTCGAACCGGCAGTCACCGTCGGTCACGATGTCGAGACCGGCTGCCTCCTGCTCGGTGAGATAGACGGAGAGCGCGTCGACGTACTGCTCGCGAAAGCGCGAGATGACCATCGCGTCCAGAAACGACTTGGTCCCCAGGTTTTCCGTGTACCAGCTCGGGCGCGGCAGCGATCCCGTGATGGTCGTCGGCAGTGTGATTCCTGCAGTGGCTTTGAGCACAGGTTAGGTCCTCAGGTGTTAAGACAAACTGGTACGCTACTAATCCACAGAGGCGGAGTCAATTCCGAACATTGAACGCGAAGTCTTATGCTCCACGCATGTAATTCCCCTCGTCCACGTTGATGCGCGCGAGGGTCTCGAGGTCTCCTGCACAAGTTCGGTGACCTCAGGGGTCACCTCACGGGCCGCGGTCGGTCAGGCCGCACGCACGCCCGGTGACGAGGACCGCGCCCCGCTGAACCAACCGTGGGCCCGCTAGGACCCGGCTTCCGCTTCGGCGCCGAGGGCCCCTCAGCCTGTAGTCGGTGAATATCCTGATAAAAATGCCCTGGTTGAGCGCCAAAATTCCTCATCTGCAGGGTTTATTGCGCTGGAGCATTGAACACCCCCCACCAACGGAGCACACTGAGCACAGCGGTTTCGCCATCGGTGCGGCGTCATCCGCGCGGATCAGGAGGTCCGAGCAAGGCCTTGGGGATAGAGCTTCATCGGTTGTTGTCGGTCGGTGCCCGTGTAATCGTGGTGACAGGAATGAGCGCGACCGCTACGGTCGCGACGACCGCCGTCCGGTCCCCCGTCGTCCTGCCCGTCCTGCCTCCGCCGCCGCTGGTCCACCACGACCCGCGGCCGTTTTTCTTCAACGGCGCGGTCCGCCCGGTCTACCGCCACTCGATCGTGCCCGGCGGAGTGTACTCCGCGGAAGAGGTGCAGGCGGCGATAGTGCGGGATCCAATCGTGGCCGCGCACTACGAAAAGCTCGACAGTGCCAAGGTCGTGGAAACCGTGCTCGACAAGCCCCGCGCGGTCTACGTGTCCTATCGCATCGGACACCGCACGCGGTGGACGGCGAGGAAGGTCGTGCTGCCGGCCGGCGAACGGTTGCTGACGGACGGGACCACCGTGGTCCGGGCGCGGTGCGGAAACCTGGTGTCCGAGACGGGCGGCGAACAGGGTGTCGCGGATGCGTCCGGCGAGCGTTTCGATCCGGCAGAGCTGGACGAACAGGTGCCGTCGTCCGTCGCGCCGGGGCCGCAGCTTCTTGCCGTCGCATCTGGACCGGCGCCCTTCGATGTGCTCCCTGCTTTCTCAGGGACGCCGCTCATGTTGGAGGCGGCGGGTCCCGAGGCAGGCCCGTCATGGCCGTCGATCGGCGGCGCGTGGCCTATCGTGGTTGGCGGCGGTGTATCGCCCAGCGCGCAGATCCCGACGACGCCGGGAACCACGACCGGCACCGTGTTCCCGACCACGACGACCGGCGAGTTGGTGGTGCCTCCGACGACCACCACCGGGACGGTGTCGACGACCACGACCGGGACCGTGCCTCTGCACACGACGACCGGGACGAACGATCCCCCCGAGACGACGACCACGGGGACGCTGGAGACCACGACCGGCCTGCTCGAGACCACGACCGGGCTGCTGGAGCCGCTGACGACGACGACCGATTTGCCCACGACCACGTCCTCTTCAGCCACCTCCGGAACCGTCCCCGAGCCCTCGAGGCTTGGCCTGCTGGTCCTGGCATGGGTCGCGTTCCGCTATCGCCGCCGCCAGAGCTGAAAGGCTCTGGCTCTCCTCATGACGATCGCGGTGCCCGCCGACGCGCCGCAAACCGGACCCGGACCGAACGGCGCCATCCTGAAGCCGAACCGGCCAGTTGATTTCGGCGCCGCGCGGTTCTAGGAGTTTGCGGAAAAATGACGGCTGAGGGGATCGACACGGGGCGGCGGTCGTACTACCATCGCGGGCATGCGAGGAGACGACCGCCAGCCCGCCCACCTGTTTAGCTACGTCTCAGCCGAGAGCCGCGTGCCGGCGGATCATCCGCTGCGGGCGGTCCGTCTGCTCGTCGATGGATTGCTCCAGCAGATGTCGCCCGACTTCGACGGGCTGTATGCCCGTGTCGGGCGCCCCTCGATTCCCCCCGAGCGTCTGCTGCGGGCGCAGTTACTGCAGCTGTTCTACACCATTCGGAGCGAACGGCTGCTGATGGAGCAGCTGGACTACAACATCCTGTTTCGGTGGTTCGTGGGCCTGGAGTTGGATGAGCCGATCTGGGCCGTGACAGTCTTCACGAAGAATCGGGATCGCCTGCTGAATCAGGCGGTGGCGCAACGCTTCTTCCAGCTGGTGGTGGCGCAGGCGACGCCGTGGCTCTCCGACGAGCATTTCACCGTCGACGGCACCTTGATCGAGGCGTGGGCGGGCCAGAAGAGCTTTCAGCGGAAGGACGACGATCCGCACGACCAGGGACGGAATTTCCACGGTCAGACTCGCAAGAACGACACCCACGCGTCGAAGACCGACCCCGACGCGCGGCTCTATCGGAAATCCGACGGCATGGAGGCCCGGCTCGCCTACCTCGGGCACGTGCTGATGGAGAACCGGCACGGCCTGGTGGTGCAAGCGCGGGCGACGCGCGCGACGGGCACGGCCGAACGCGACGCGGCGATCCAGATGCTCCGCGCGCAACAGGTGCGACCGGGGAGCACCATCGGGGGCGACAAGAACTATGACACCCACGGCTTTGTCGCCGACGCGCGGGCACTGCGGGTGACCCCGCACGTCACGCAGAACGTGAAGCGCACCGGCGGCAGTGCGATCGATGGCCGCACGACGCGGCACGACGGCTACGCCCTGAGTCAGGCGTGTCGGCCCCGAGTCGAACGGGTCTTTGGGTGGGTCAAGCCGATCGCCGGCCTGCGCAAGATCAAACTCCGCGGGCTGGCGCATGTCGAGTGGCTCTTCGTTTTCGCGTGCGCCGCCTTCAACGTGAAACGGCTCGTCAACCTCCGCGCCGCGGCCGCCGCCTGACGCGCCTGGACGGCAGGCGAGCCCCCACCGCCGCGAGCATCGGGCCGACGGGGGCCCACCGCACGACCGTATGCCGCCCTCAATGGAAGCGCGTAACCGCCGTTTTTCCGCAAACTCCTAGAGTGGGCGCCGGCAAGACGCGCACGTCTACCACGGGAGAGACACGTGAGACGAGAGCTGCGATACCGGAAGCCGTACCGGACGTTCTGGCTTGGCGTGGCGATGGCGGCCGCGGCGGCCGTCGTTCCCGCGTTCGCCCAGCGTGGACAGGGCGCCGCGCCCGAACCGGCCACCGCGAAAGCCGCCGGCCCCGTGCCGCGGCTCGCCAACGGCAAGCCCGACCTGAGCGGGCTGTGGGCCAATCCCTACACGCCGAACATGGCCCTGGGCGTACGGGATCCGAAGACGCGTCAGCCGTTGAAGTTCGTCCGGCAGGGAGAGGCGATCCCCGATGCCAAGGCGCCCGCGTCCGGATCGGCCGCGCGCAGCTTCGACCTGCCGTTCACCGAGTGGGGGCTGCGCAAGTGGCGCGACTACGACCCGGTGACCAAGGGCGACTACGCCGGCAACTGTCTGCCGTTCGGCCTGTCGCGCAACATCAACTCGCCGCACGGTGTGCAGCTCATCCACCATCCCGACGCGCTGGCATTCCTGTTCGAGCAGAACACCTGGCACACCTGGGTGCCGACGAACGCCTCGTTCAAATGGCCGGCCGATCTGCCCGAGACGTGGAACGGCACGTCGACGGGCCACTGGGAAGGCGACACCCTAATCATCGAGACCACAGGTTTCAACGGCTATACCAAGCTGGATACGGCAGGTCACCCTCACAGCGTCGAACTGAAGCTGGTCAACACCTTCACGCGCACTGATGCCGCCACGCTGACGCACACCGTGACCGTGCATGACCCGAAGACGTACTCGCAGGACTGGATGAACGTCCGCACCTGGCGCATCAAGCCGGCGCCAGACGTGCTGATGGAGTACTCGTGCGAGGAGAACAATCTCCGCAACATCCTCGACGGCGCCATCAAGGTGTGGCAGCCGGACGAGGAGGAGCCGTAAGTCGGGGCCGTACGCCGGTCGGGTGACAGGCGATGGGCAGCAGGAGTCGGATCTGGAGGCAGGGGTCATGACGGGACAGACGCTGAGGGTGCTGGCGGCCGTGGGATTCGTGGGCGCGCTGGCCCCGCCGCTGGCAGCGCACCACTCCATCTCGGCGGAATTCGACAGCACCAAGCCGATTACCTTCACCGGCAAGGTGACGAAAGTCGAATGGATGAACCCGCACATCTACACCAACGTCGAGGCGAAGGACCCCGACGGAAAGCTGGTGGTGTACCGGGTCGAGGGCGGCCCGCCCAACGCGCTCTTCCGGCAGGGGTGGCGGCGCGACACCATCAAGCCCGGCGACGTGGTGACGGTCAGCGGCATCAAGGCGAAGAATCCCGCGTCGTCGAACATCGGCGTCGCGACGATCACGACGAGCGACGGCAAGGTCCTGTACGGCGCGCAGGGCCGCGGCGGCACGCCAGGGGCGACGCCGTAGCGAGGTCAGCAGATAGCGGACAGCCGTCAAGGCGGTTCGCCTGACACTGTCGCGCAGCCCGGATGCCGAGCCGGCTGCGCCGGAGGACTCGAAAATGAAGGACGAGGACATCAACGGCGACCGCGGCGAATCATCCCGCGACGTCTCCCGTCGTGACTTCGTGGCGATGTCCGTGGCGGCCGGGATGGTGGCCGCGTCTGGCGTCGCGTCCGCGCAGCGCCCCCTGAGCGAGCGCAACGTCGAGATCGAGACGCCGGACGGCACATGCGACGCGTTCTTCACGTATCCAGCCACGGGCACGTATCCCGGCGTGCTGATCTGGCCCGACGCGTTCGGCCTGCGTCCGGTGGTGAAGGAGATGGCGAAGCGGCTGGCCGCGGAAGGCTACGCGGTCCTGGCGGTGAACCCGTACTACCGGGTGACCAAAGCGCCGGGCATCGAGACCGCGGGCTTCAACTTCGCCACCGACGGCGCCAAGCTGCAGCCGCTGATGGGGTCCGTGAACGCGCCCGGCAATCCCGAGAAGGACGCCGTGGCCTACGTCGCGTGGCTCGATCAGCAGCCGCAGGTGAACAAGGCGAAGAAGATCGGCACGCAGGGCTACTGCATGGGCGGACCGCTCATCATGCGTACGGCCGCGGCGGTGCCCGACCGCGTCGGTGCCGCGGCCTCGTTCCATGGCGGCGGCCTCGTCACGGCGAACCCGAACAGCCCGCACCTGCTCATCCCGAAGATGAAGGCCCGAATGTACTTCGGCGTCGCCGCGAACGACGACATGCGCGATCCAAAGGCCAAGGAGGTCTTGAAGGAGTCGCTGGCCGCCGCGCACGTGGCCGGGGAGGTCGAGCTATATCCGAAGGCGCTGCACGGCTGGTGCATGTCCGACATGCCCGTCCAGGCTGGACAGCCGGCCATCTACAACAGGGACGACGCCGAACGCGCCTGGGCCAAGCTGTTGGCCCTGTACAAGACTGCCTTGGCGTAGCGCTCTGGGCTCAGGGTTCCGGGCTCCAGCAGGCACCTGGGGCCCGGGGTTCCCCAGTCGCGCGGCGCGGCGGGCTGCTATATAGTCTCCCGCGTGAAACGCTTCCTCATCCTCGCGCTCCTCGCCGGGATCTTCGTGCTGCACGGCACGTGGACCCTGCTGTCACAGACTGCCAAGCCGGCGCGTCCGGTCAAGGCACAGCAGATTGCCCCGAACCTGCACCTGATCACCGGTGAGGGCGGCAACGTGCTCCTGTACGTGACCGACGAGGGCGCCATCCTCGTCGACAACATGTTCGACCGCAACCACGACGGCATCATGGCGCAGATCAAGGCGACTACCGATAAGCCGCTGCGCTACGTGCTCAACACCCACCAGCACGACGACCACGCCGGCGGCGACGCGAAGATGCTGCGGATCGCCGAAGTGATCGCGCACAAGAACGTGCGCGCGAACCTGCTCGACATCAAGCAGCCCTATTACGAGGACACGCCGGGAACGCCCATCGGCATCCCGCGCGTGACGTTCAGCGACGAGATCGCCGTCGCGCTGGGCGGCAGCGAAGTGCGCGCCTACTACTTCGGCCGCGGCCACACGAGCGGCGACGCCATCATCCTGTTCCCGCGCGAGCGCGTCATCCACACCGGCGACCTGTTCCTGACCAACGCGCAGACGCCCAAGCCGGGCGCGCCGCCGCGTCCGCCCGGTGTGCCGGTCTACGTGGACTCGGCGCAGGGTGGCAGCTTCATCGAGTGGTCGCGCACGCTGGAACGCGCGCTCAAGCTCGATTTCGACACCATCGTGCCCGGTCACGGCCCGGTGGCCAAGCGGCCCGACATGGAGAAGTTCCTGGCCAATCTCGTCACGATGCGGTCGCGGCTCTCCGGACTCGTCAAGGGCGGATCGAGCAAGGCCGAGATCGTGAAGATCCTCGAGGACGACTACGGCTGGCGCTCGACCGGCTGTCCGCAGAGCCCGCCCACCGGCGG
>JADMIO011081577.1_pt1 | contig 10230 bp, 7 predicted proteins | sample 8958161 | NCBI WGS metagenome assembly JADMIO01 (sample SAMN16585339, study PRJNA669376) | soil metagenome | isolation source: Crop rotation soil | place: USA: Cullars Rotation, Alabama | collected 2011
TGCCACGTTGCGCGATAAATAAGCATTCTCTGCACCGACGTTACCGCGAATAATAGGGGCGAAGCGGGGCGGTAAGTTTGCGAACTCGCAGCAGTCGCTCGAGGGCAGTGTCGATTTGCCCGCTGGGAGATTCCAGTGAGACGATTTTGCCAGATTCCAACGCGGCAACTGGAACCCCATCGCGGAACAGGATTCGATTAGATGCGACCGCTGAAATCCTCGGCCCGGGTGCAAGTATGCCTGTCAAATTCAACGGATCAGCTCCACTGATCGTTAATAACTCACCTCTCAAAGGAGTTTTTCGCAAAGACCGCAGTTTGCCGATCGCTTCCGCGAGCCCAAACTGTTCCCCGCTGATTCCCGTGACAAAATGGCCGCCGCGGATTTCACCACGGGCTTCGAGTCGGCGATAGACGCGGCCCAATTCATACCACGACACATTGAAAGGTTCCCGTTCCAGCAGCTTGCGAAACACGACGCCGTAACGGCGAAGCAGCGTCAGGGCGAAAAGTTCAACCGCCTTGCCCTGGTCCTCGGGTGGGCATGTCGGCTGAGAAATCGATGAAGGCGCCGAGCCGTTGGCATGGTGACCATTTCCATTGGTCGATTTGACAACACCATCCGTCACCGGGCGCAGGAGGGACCAACGCCCAGCAAACTCGACGCTTGTTACCGATTTATGATGACGTTTCCTTCCCGAATCGACAAAGGGAGTTCGTTTTTCCTGAGGCAACAGCAAAGCGCGGAGGCCTTCGAAACTGTCAGAGGTGGCCCAACCGTGAGCGGCGAGTTCCGCGAGCGCCTGTTCGGCCCGGGAGGGCAGGAGCCCGGTCTTTTTCACCAACTCCCCGAAAAATAATGCGCCGCCGCTCCTCAAAGCTTCCAATACTTTTAAAGTGTCAGGGGCGAAGTCCATAAGGAACGGAACCGGCGCCAGCGCCAGCCATTGGCTCAAGTGCTCCCGGCCAAAGAGTGACACCGGGCTGGAGCGAATGGGAGTTCCAGGTCTTCCCTGCCGATTTTGCGGCTGAGTGAATCGGCCCCACCCGGAACGGCCGGTAAAACAGAGCTGATCCAAAAGTCTCGGGGCGTAATCCTTGACTCTCAACGCCAGCACCTCCGGCTCCCACGCGGCCGCCGGAAGTTGGTATCCGTCCAAAAAATGCAGCACGGTTTGCAGTCCCTCGACGCCCTCGACGCGATTCTCCTCATCCACTCGTTGCCAGGCCAACAGGAATCTTAGAAATTCAGCGGCGGACACGGGCTGAATCTCCGCGCGCAAACGGTTAATCGTGAGCCGATGAATTCGCGCCAGAAGACGCCGGTCGCACCATTCCAGTTCATCGGCATCTGGATGGAATTTGCCGCGGAGGATGAACCCTTCACCTTCGAGCGCCAGCAAGGCAACATCGATTTCGGATTTCCCCAGGAGGAACAAATCCGACAAATTCGCGGCCGTAAGCGGACCGCTGACTTCCATTCGACCGCGGACGAGTTCTTTTATCGCGGCGGCACGCTCCCATTGCTTTTGCTGTTCGAAGGGCGGGGCGACGATGATCGGCGCGGTTTCCACGCCGGGATAAATCGCTTGCAACATGGGCAGACGTTCCGCCGCGATCCAAAACTCTGGCGATCGAATTAAGCGGCCGGATCTTTTGTGCTCAGTGAGTGTCTCGAGGAGCGGCGCTGCTTCACTGGTTAGCGAGACGGAAGCGGTGCGCCCGATTTCTTCCTCCGTCATGGCGCAGGTGAGCAGGGCGTCGTGCAACTCATCGGCATTGCTGGCTCGCGGCCACGCTTCTTCGCAAACTTTCTCAATCGCCGCCGGATCGAGAATGCCCAGTCCTTGATCGGACGACAAGTCACTGGCGCGCCGGGTGTAAACTGCCTGAGTGCGGCGTTCTTCGAGGGGCGCATTATCCAGAAACGCGTAGGGACGAGCATTGAGAATCTCGTGAGCCAGGGGAGATGGTTCAGGCAAGTCGCGGGCAATGCAGGTTAACTCATTCTTTTCTATCTTTTTCAGCAGTTGAATCAAACCATCGATATCCATGACCTCCGTGAGGCAATCTTCGATGGTCTGATGGACCAGGGGATGATCTGGCACCACTCGATCTCCGGCGATGTTCTCAAGGCAGGCGAGTTGGTCGGGAAATACGGCGGCCAGCAAATTCTCGGATTCCATCCGCTGAAGTGGCGCGGGAATTTTTCGACCGCCGCGTTGCCGGGGCAAGGCCATCGACCGGGTGGCGTTCCATCGCCAATGGATTCCAAACATCGGCGCGTCCAGGAGGGCCTGCACGAGAACCTCCCGGACAGTATTGCTGTGCAAAAAACGGAAAACATCTTCCAGTGGAAACGAGTGCTGGGTTCCCAACGATAAAACGATCGCGTCATCCGTCGCCGCCGCCTGGAGTTCAAAGTTGAAAGACCGGCAAAATCGTTTGCGCAGCGCCAACCCCCAGGCGCGGTTAATGCGGATCCCAAAAGGCGAGTGAATCACCAACTGCATCCCGCCCGACTCATCGAAAAATCGTTCGAGCACGAGCGTCTTTTGGGAAGGGATCACCCCCAGCGCCTTATGAGTGGCGCGGAAGTAATCGGCAAGCTGTTGCGCCGCGACGGGAGAAATACCGGTTTCCGCAATGAGCCAGGCGCCCACGGCATCATCCTCGGTACTCGAACGAGACGATCCCTGTTCCGCCTGGGAGTCATTGACGGTTTTCTCGATATCGATTCGAAGCCTCGACACGGCACCCGAAAGCTCGGTGGTTCGGCCCGGCGCTTCGCCGAGCCAAAATGGAATTCCGGGAGGTTGACCGTGAGCGTCCTCCACTCGCACGGTTCCGGAGTTTACGCGAAGAATCCGCCACGAAGCATTTCCCAATTGGAAAATATCGCCGGTGAGACTTTCCACGGCGAAATCTTCGTTCACGGTTCCAATGAAAGTTTCATTGGGTTCCAGGATGACTCGGTAATCCGCATTATCGGGGATGGCCCCGCCGGAAGTCAGCGCCACGATTCGCGCGCCGCGCCGGCCGCGAACGCGGTGATTAATGGCATCGTGGTGGAGCAGCGCGGCGCGACGCCCGCGCTTCGTGCTAAAGCCGTCGGACAACATCCGCAGCACATCGGCAAATTCCTCCTGGCTGAGATTGCGATACGGATAAGCGCCCCGCATCAACTCAAAAAGTTTTTGCTCTTCCCAATCCTCCGTGGCGGCTGAGGCGACCATTTGCTGGGCGAGGACATCTAGCGGCTTTTCGGGAATGATCAGGCAATCAAGTTCGCCGTGCTGCACACTGCGGACCATCGCGGTGCATTCGACCAGCTCATCGCGACTCAGCGGAAAGATGCGTCCTTTCGGCAACCCGCCGCGTTGATGGCGGGCGCGGCCGACTCGCTGAAGCAGCGTCGCAATCGCGCGCGTAGGCCCAAGCTGACAGACCAGCTCGACCGACCCAATATCGATCCCCAGTTCCAGCGACGCGGTCGCAACGAGGGCTTTCAGTTCTCCGCGCTTGAGACGGTCTTCGGCGTCCAGTCGGAGTTTGGCCGAAAGACTGCCGTGATGGGACATGACTTTATCCTGGCCCAGCCGCTCGCCCAAGTTGGCTGTAACCCGTTCCGCCAACCGCCGCGTGTTGACGAACACAATCGTTGTGCGGTGCGCTTCCACCAGGTCCGCGATGCGATTGTAAACCTCGCCCCAGACCTCCGTGGACATTACAGCTTCTAAAGGTGATTCGGGAACTTCGATGGCCAGGTCCATCTTACGGGAGTATCCGGAATCAACAATTTTGCAATTCGCGTTCCCCTTTTTATCAAGGCCCTTTGTTCCGACCAAAAATCGGGCGACTTCCTCGATAGGTTTTTGCGTGGCCGACAATCCTATTCTTTGCAGAGGCGTCTTTATGAGGGCCGCCAATCGCTCGATGCTGAGCGCGAGGTGGGAGCCGCGCCGATTGCCCACCACCGCGTGGATCTCGTCGATGATCAGGGTCCGGACATTGCCCAAAACTTTTCGCCCCGATTCGGACGTCAGCAGCAGGTATAAAGATTCCGGAGTGGTGACGAGAATATGCGGGGGCTTTCGATTGATCGCCTGGCGTTTGGCTTGCGGCGTATCACCGGTGCGGACGGCGGAGCGCACATCGATATCTTTGCCCTTTTCCGCGAGCAGGGCGGCGCGAATTTCGTTCAGCGGCTCTTCGAGATTCTTATGAATGTCATTGCTCAGGGCTTTAAGCGGCGAAACGTACACGACCCTCGTTTCATCCTTGAGCTTGCCGGCCAGGCCATCCCGAAATAACTGATCGAGCGAGGCAAAAAACGCCGCGAGCGTCTTTCCGGAACCGGTCGGCGCCGCAATCAGGGTGTGTTCGCCGGATTGAATGGACGGCCAGCCGGCTTTCTGGGGTTCGGTGGGAGAACCGAACTTGTCCTTGAACCAGCGCGCAAGGGTGGGATGAAAACTAAACGACTGCATGGCCAGAAGTAAATTTACCTTATTTTGCGGCCTTGGGAAGGGTTGTCCGGCTCATTCCCGGCAGGCTAACAATTTCATTTTCTTCGCACGTGAGCGTCCCTAATATCCTGCGTCGTCGACCGACACACCCGCTGCACTCTAAAATGATATGCCCCTGACACATACGAAAGAATTGTTTGCCAAAGCCTTGAAAGGCAAATACGCCCTCGGCGCTTTCAACGTCAACAACATGGAACTTCTGCAGGCCATCGTCGAGGCTTGCGAGGAAGAAAAAGCGCCGGTGATGCTCCAAATCTCCAAGGGGGCCCGTCATTACGCCAACCCGGTCTATCTGAAAAAACTGATCGAAGCGGCCCTGAGTCTTTCCACGATCCCCATCGCCATTCACCTGGACCACGGCGATTCATTCGAGCTGTGCAAAGAATGCATCGATGAGGGTTTCACGAGTGTGATGATCGATGCCAGCCACGAGCCCTTCGAAAAAAACGTCGAGATTTGCCGGAAAGTCGTGGATTACGCTCATAAGCATAATTGCGTTGTCGAAGGCGAACTGGGTCATTTGGTCGGCGCGCAATTCGACGAAGGGGAAGAGGGCGGCAACTATTCCGCTGAGGGCCACTACACTCATCCCGAACAGGCGGTTGAGTTCGTGCAAAAATCAGGTGTGGATTCGCTGGCGGTCGCCATTGGCAACTCCCATGGCGCTTATAAATTCAAAGGCGAACAGCATCTCGATCTCGAACGACTCAAAGCCATTAAAAAGGCGCTCGCTGAAGCAGGGTTAGGCGATTACCCGCTGGTCCTTCATGGCGCCTCCAGCGTTCCGAAAGACCTGGTCGAAGAAATTAATAAATACGGAGGCAAACTCGGAACGGATACGGCCGGAGTTCCAGAATCCGATATCGAGGTCGCGCGTCGAATCGGCTGCACCAAGGTGAACATTGATACCGATCTGCGATTGGCCATGACCGCGGCCGTGCGCAAAGTTTTTGCCGAAAACCCAAAAGAATTCGATCCCCGCAAATTTCTCGCGCCTGCTCGGACCAAAGTCAAAGACCTGGTCCGGCACAAAGTCAAAAACGTCCTTTGCTGCGCCGGGCATGCCTTTGATTAATCTTTTTTAACCCCGTCTTCGGTATTGTGAAAAGCGCCCGGAGTGGAAGCCTGACATCGTGTATGGCGCATATCAGTATGCAGAAATAACGAGGTGGGTTCCCAACTTATCGTCCCAGCATGCCGGCAGCTCCTCCGCCCATCTTCGCCATCATCTTTTGGAACTTGCCCATTTTTTTCATCATCTGTTGCATCTGGTTGAATTTATTGAGCATGGTATTCAGCTCCGCGACGCTAACACCACTCCCTTTGGCGATGCGCTGGCGGCGCTTGGCGTTTAAGATATGCGGATTGCGCCGTTCCTGGAATGTCATGGCGCAAATCATGCCTTCCATGTGGCGAAATTCCTTTTCCGACTTGCTCATGTCGGTGCCTTTGAGGGCTTCTGAACCGCCGGGAAGCATGCCGATGATGGACTCCAGCGGGCCCATCTTTTTCATCTGACGCAATTGTTCGAGAAAATCCTCGAGCGAGAACTGTCCCTTACGCATCTTTTCTTCTAGACGCTTGGCTTCGTCGATGTCCACCGCTTCGGCGGCTTTTTCGACCAGGCTGACCACGTCACCCATGCCCAGGATACGCGAGGCCATCCGTTCGGGATGAAAGGCTTCGAAGTCCTCGGATTTTTCGCCGGTGCCGGCGAATTTGATCGGTTTGCCGGTGACCGCCTTCAGGCTCAACGCTGCACCACCGCGCGCATCGCCATCCAACCGAGTAAGGATCGAGCCAGTGATGTTCAGGGCCTTGTCAAAATGCGTGGCCACGTTTACGGCCTCCTGGCCGGTCGCGGAATCGAGCACCAACAGGATTTCCTGCGGCTTGATCTGGTCGCGTAATCGCACTAATTCCTGAACGAGCGGTTCGTCGATTTGTAGTCGTCCCGCCGTGTCGAAAATCAACGTGTTGCGATTATTGGCGCGGGCAAAATCGAAAGCGCCGCGGGCAATTTTCAGGACATCCGTTTCCCCTTTTTGAACAAAGACCGGCAGTTCCAACTGCTGGCCGAGTTTTTCCAATTGGTCCATGGCCGCGGGACGATAAACGTCCGCCGCCACCAGCAAAGGAGTGCGGCCTTGCTTGTGCAAAAGACGCGCTAGCTTGGCACTGGAGGTGGTTTTTCCCGAGCCGTGCAGCCCGACCATGAGGATGCATCCGGGGTTGCCGCTCACTTGCAAAGCCGCATTGGTGGATCCCAGCAAATCCACGAGCTCGTCATGAATGATTTTGATGATCTGCTGTCCCGGCTGGATGCTTTGAATCACTTCCTGGCCGATCGATTTGGCTTTGACGCGTTCGATGAAATCGCGCGCCACCTTGAAATTCACATCCGCTTCGAGCAAGGCCAGGCGAACTTCCCGCAACGCCTCGCCGACATTCTCCTCGGAGATTTTTCCAAGCCCGCGAAGGTTTTTGAAGGCGTTTTGGAGCTTGTCGCTTAACGAATCGAACATTTGTTAAACCTAGTACACCCACTCTGGATTGACAAGGCTGCGGCAGTTTGGCTTAATGCGCGTTCGCTCGTGGCGGCGGAGACTTGCTGGAGGGTTTTCCTCTCGACCTCAACCGGTTTTTGAGTGGTAGGTTACCCAAGTGGCCAACGGGGGCAGACTGTAAATCTGCTGGCTCACGCCTTCGATGGTTCGAATCCATCACCTACCACCACTTCTTTTTATCGGATGAAACTCCGCATTCGCTCGGTAATTACGGGTCAAATCGGTAATCCTCCCAAATCTTGCCTCGCTCACCGTCGCGTCTCCCTGCTTTTCGTTGCTGTTGGGTTTGGCTGCTTGAAAGGGATACAAAAGGGATACAAGGACCGGGGCAGGAGTTTCCGATTTTACCGAGTGATTTTCAAAACGCTGGGGACGGTGCCAGATAGGTCCGCCGTTTTTCTCAAATTGAAGCTTCCTTTCCACCCTTGCCTTCCAATTTTTTCGGCGGAGAATTCCGAGGTAATTATGAGCGATGCGGATGGACATTTCGTTGCCGAACTTGAAGACCGGGACACCCACACTGTTTACCGGGTTATATGCATAAAGCCAATGACGGGGAAGCAAGTTAGCGCGGCGGTTGGTGATGCCCAAGCAAGGCGTGAGGGAATGATTTTGGCTACGGAATTGCCTGGCACGACTCGTTACGATCTTCCTCACCGGGTAATCGAACTGCGAGTGCTTCCGGCCTGGGAAGGCTTCACCACGATCAATTGACCCATGACCAAAGCCAACGCCAAAGACACGTTTTTCATCATCCTGACAGTTTTAGCGGCGGTAGTTATCGGACTTGGCTTTGCAATTTATTTCAGTGGGAAGCTCGAATGGTTATCGGACGTGGTTTGGGGGACGGGTGGTACAGGGCACCTGACGCGCGATTAACGGGACTGGTCGTGGACCCTTTTGGTATCCGTAAAATCTGGCACACGGGCTGCTTTTGTACGGACAAAGAAAAGTGACGGAACCGCTTGCACGCGCGGGGGGGTATACCCTATATCAGTGGCGATGTGGGGCAGTAAGGTTTTGTTGGAATGTTTTGGAACTGTGTCGAGATTTCCTTTTCATCACTCTTGGGTTTTTGCTGCTCGCGTGCGCGCGAATAATAAAACCTGCTGCCTGGTTGGCAGTTAGGTTGCTTTCTACGAGGCATCATGGCGGACAAAGCGAAAACCAAATCGGTTTCAATTAAGCGTTCCCGCAGCGCAGGAACCAAGACGGTTTGGGTTGAAAAGTATCGCCTGCGTTATGACAAAATCAACTGCCTGATGGATTTGTCCTTCGAGTCCAAAGCGTTTGAAAGCGGACACCACCGTGACACCCGAAGAACGATATTTGAAACGTCAATCCCCTGGCTTTTCAGCCAGTCACGGGTACTAACTACGCCGGCATCAGTAAGCAGTGGTGGGAAGTTATCAGCAAGACCGAGCATGATTTTGACTGAATCCATTAGCTGATCATGCAATGCTTTTGGATTGCTGGCCTTATAAGTTACCGCCATCGAACAGATTTTCTGGATTTCGAGGGCCACTTCTCTCCGTGCCAGGCGTTTCTTGCGGTTACTCTCTTCGGTTAATCCTATGACCTCGAGGTGGTACACGGCAGGCTTGGTTAGCGGCACCCACTGCCCATCGTCCGCCTCAGCGATATGGTTAGGAAACTCATTCTCCTCTGTGCAATTCAGCAAACGCTGTTCAGGATCGAACGGATTGCGAATGGGATTATCGTGTTTAACACGATTGCACGCGGCACAAGCCAGCATGAGATTTACGTATTGGTGGCGCTTGCGTGGCGGCAGTTTGCAATCGAAGTGATCAACCTGCGTTTGGGAGGGATGCCTAAATTCACCTGGGTCCAGGCAATATGCGCACTGGGATCTGAAATCTGTCAGTAGGTAGGGAAGCGCTTTCTTCCGGTAAGTTGCCTCGGTCATCGTGGCCGCCGGACCTTTGCCACGCTGCACCCGGGCAGCATCGCTCATTTAAATATCAATGGCTTTAAATATTGGCTTAGATCCGCAAGTTTCTGTTGCAGAGTACGCAGTCTTTGAGCTTCGGCGTAATTCTGCACATACCGATCCGCAAATATAGTGCTGTTCCGATCCAGCTTCATTGAATGATATTGGGCGCCTTCTTCAGGAGTTGCGATTCCAGCCAACACTTTTTGTTGCAGGCGGATGAACTCTTTCGACACTTTATTATTATTCCAATCGTATTCTTGGGTAACGTCGAGCGGTTTGGTCATCTCAGTGCTCTCAAGTTCCACAATTGCATAATCCAACGGCAGTTCCGCAACCGTCCGGGACGAGTCGTCCAAAGGAATTGCCGGCCGACCCGAACTCCAAAGTTCCTTGACCTCCCAACGTGCAACGGGCTTGGTTGCCTCGGCGTCATGTGACAATGTAGTAATCATTTTGCTTCCCCAGTAACCTCAGTAAAAGCCAGTATCATGTCCATCAACAATTTTTTCTGCAATCCTAGCGTACTAATTAATGCCAATTTGTCAAAGCTTATGGTGCTCGTGTCCGCATCAACAAAGTCTGATAAGCCAAACGTCCCAAAGATTGTTTCTGCCCGGTTACCGACCCGCCCAAAGTGTGCTATGTTTGCGAAATCCGCGATTGGCGGAATCATCATGTCCGATTCAATAAACCTTTTTGATCGTGAATGGCAGTTGCGGTAGCGGCGGGCCGTAGTTTGCTTGTGGCGGAGGTGTGGCGCTGGGTGCTGCCTGTCCTTGGTTGGGTCCCATGAATGCGTTAGCCCGGGCTGTCATGGTGGCCAATGCAGTCGCGGCGGCCGTGGCCGCGGATCCCAGGACACTAACAGATACCGCCGCCGCATTGGTGGCAACGCGGAAGTTGTCCGCAAAAGCGGTCGCGATTTTTTCGCTGGAAGCATCCGCCCGGGCTGAGAAGCTTTGCAAACCGGGCAGGCTGAGTGTGCCCCCACGTTGCAGGGCCCGGCGCTCTGCATTGAGATGCGCCATGCGCTCCCCGCCAAGCAAGCTGTAAGCGTCCTGCCTGGCATCCGGAGACAAAGAAAAGAACGAACCCGAGGTCAACCGGGACCCGTTGCGGCCTGCCAGTTGAGAGGTCGCGAGCTTTCGGAGAATATCACCGGGGCCGGCGGTGATGAGACT
>JADMIO011621204.1_pt1 | contig 10228 bp, 6 predicted proteins | sample 8958161 | NCBI WGS metagenome assembly JADMIO01 (sample SAMN16585339, study PRJNA669376) | soil metagenome | isolation source: Crop rotation soil | place: USA: Cullars Rotation, Alabama | collected 2011
CGGCTACATTCGCATCACGGATCGCAGCGGCAAATCGGCGGATATTGACTTGCGAGCCGCGAAGACGATCGATGATGTGCTCGACGCGATCAACGGTGCGACCGACGTCAGCGTGAAGGCCGAAGCGATCGGCGACGCGCTCAAGCTGACGGATCTCTCCGGCGAGACAACCAGCAATCTGCGGGTGCAGGAAGTCGGCGTCGGAACGACCGCGGCCGGTCTGGGGTTAGCGGGCATCAATGCGGCTGCCTCGTCCGCGACTGGAAGCGATATCCTGTCGCTCTTCGCCGGTATTAAGCTGGATTCGCTTAACGACGGCAATGGCGTGAGCATTCGCGAAGGAGTCGCCGAGCTCAATGTTGCGTTCCGCGATCAGACTTCGTTGTCGCTGAGCTTCGATGACGAAACGACGCTTGGCGATCTGGTCGACACGATCAACGCAGCCGATCCCGCCCGCTTGCAGGCCTCGATCAGCGGCAATCGGCTGGTACTGACCGATCTTACTTCCGACACCGGCGGCACATTTGGCGTGACGAGCACTGCCGGCGGATCGCTGGCCCACGATCTCGGTTTGGAAGGAACGGCGAGCGGAGCGACGCTCACGGGAGATGCCCTCGTCGGCGGACTGAAAACAACCTTGATCCGTTCGCTGGGCGGCGGCGCCGGCCTTGGCCCACTGGGCAACATCTCGATCACGAATCGCAATGGCGATCCACCGACAACGGTGAACCTGGCCAATGCGTCGACGCTCGACGATGTAATCACGACGATCAATGGCGCCGCAGCAGGTGTTAAGGCCAGTTACAACTCTTCCCGCAACGGGATCGTCATCACGGATACATCCGGTGGCAGCGGCAACCTGGTCATTGCGGACGCCGACGCAAACAACGCCGCGACCAGGCTCAGTATCCCGATCGATGCCGCGGTTGCATCCGTCGACAGTGGTTCGCTCAGCCGGCAGACGGTGAGCGAACACACGTTGCTGAAGTCCCTCAACGGCGGCAGCGGCGTGCGGCTCTCGAACATTCTCATTAAAAACCGCAACGGCGGGGTCAAGTCGCTGAACCTCAGCACCTTGCAGCCGAAAACCGTCGGCGACGTGATCGACGCGGTCAACGCTCTCAATGCCGGCGTGACCGCGAAGATCAATGCCACCGGCGATGGAATTTCGATCGTCGATACGACCGGCGGTTCGGGTACTTTGACCATCAGCGACAGCACCAACGGCAAAGCGGCGGCCGATTTGCACATCGCCGGCAGCGCAACTGGCACGACGATCACGGGGACGGCCGCGATCACCGTCTCTGTCGACGCCGACGACACGCTCGAAGATCTGGTCACTAAGCTGAACGAACTTGGCGGGCCCTTCACGGCGTCGATTACCACCGACGGCGACGGTTCCTTGCCGCATCGCCTGCAGCTCATCAGCAAGGTTTCCGGTAAAGCGGGATCACTCCTGATCGATACGAACGTCGCGGGCCTGACGTTTTCCGACATCACTGCCGCGCGCGATGCCGCCGTGCTCGTCGGCGCGAGTTCGACTTCCGCCGGCAGGCTGGTGACATCCTCATCGAATGTCGTGCAGGACGTCGTCGACGGCCTGGATGTCACGATCGCGGAAGCATCGAAAAATCCCGTCACGATCACCGTGAAGCAGAACCTCGATGCCGTGACGTCCGGCGTGAAACTCTTCGTCGATCAATACAACAAGCTCCGCGAAAAAGTCGATACGCTCGATTTCTACCAGTCCGAAGACAACACCAAGGGGCTCTTCTTCGGCTCGACCGAAACGCTCCGCCTCAATAGCGACTTGGCCAACCAACTCACCGGGCGACATTTCGGCGTCGGTCGTTTCCAGTCGCTCGCTCAACTCGGCGTGACGACCAGCGAAGATGGCAAGCTCACATTCGACGCCGGGGTGCTCACGGAAAAGTTGCAATCGGCCGACGGCGACGACGTCGTCAAGTTTTTCAGCGATGAAGACCGCGGCTTTGCGAAGAAGGTGGACGACACGCTCGAAACGCTCGTCGGGCGCGATAACTCGCTCTTCGTGAACAAGCTTGCCACCTTGGCGTCGCAATCGGAACAAAACACCGCGCGGATCAAGTTCATGCAGGAGCGGCTCGATGTAAGTCGAACCAAGCTGCTGAACCAGTTCTATCGCATGGAACTCGCCATCAGCAAAATCCAATCGAACAACACCTATCTCACATCGTTGCAGAGCCTGGCCACGCAGTTGACGAACGGCACGTAGCGTGGCGCGTCGCTTCCCGACGTGAAACTGCAATCAGACGACTTCGTTCGCAATTGCTGTCGAAGGAAATCCATGACTGACCTCCATCACCCTGCTAACATCTACCTCGAGAACGACGTCTTCACGGCTACTCCGCAGCGCCTGCGGTTGATGCTGATCGAGGCCGGGCTGCGGCACGCGCAGCAAGTCATCGAGCTGTGGCAATCGGGGGAGAAGGAAGCCGGCATGCAATCGCTGTTGCGCACGCAGGCGATTGTTTCCGAACTGCACAATTCCGTGCGGGCGGGCGATTCGCAACTGGCGCAGCAAGTGGCCGCGATGTATCTGGTGATGTACCGCTCGCTTGTCGAAGCGCAGCTGGAAGCCGATGTGGTTCGCGTGGAAAGCGTGGTCCGTGGGCTGGCGGAGGATCGGGAAACGTGGCGGCAGTTGTGCGAGCAATCGCCCGAAGCGCCGGTAGACAACGTGCCACAAGATGCCGAGAGCATGCCACTCTCATTCAGCAGCGATCTGTTCGGCACCGACGGGCTCTCGATCGAAGCGTAAGAACTACTCGCCCTCGGAATCTTCTTCCTTCGGTGCATCCGGCTTCACTTCGGCCGGCGTCACATACGGCTCGGGCAGATGCGTCGGATCGCAGCCGACGCCAAGAAACTCGCCGTCATTGTTGACGGTCAGTTCCCGCGTGAGCCATTGATGCAACGGCAACATCGGTGCTTCGGCGTCGCGCGGGACGGTGATATCAAAATGCTCCGTCTTGTCGCTCGACCATTCGCGGCGATTCTCCAGGGAGAACTCGGACGCCGCTGCCGCTTTGGGACGCACGCGGAGGAAGGTGCGATCCGGCGCTTCATACGAATTGTTGAGCCCATCGAACTGCAACCGCACGTCGGCCAACTGTGGGCCATTGTGCAGATCGAACAGTGACGCTTCACGTCCCCACCGCAACAGGCAGTCATCGCACACGATGTTCAGATCGAGTTGAAACGCCGCTTCATCCCGCCGCCGCAGCTGATACATTCCGCCACCGGCAAATGCGGAAACGTTCTTAAACCGCAGATCAATGCGGCCAAAGCCCTTGTGCTTCACCGTCGCTCCTTGGCTCGAAAGGACTGGCTCCGAGATCGCGAGCACACCTTCCTGCCAATTGAAATCGAAGGGTACTTCTTCCTGCATCGACACAAGCGTCGCTTCGCCGCGGACAATGCTCCGACCCAGATGCAAGGTAGTCGTCGGCATCATCGCGCGGCCGTCCATCATCATGTCGGTCATTCGTGGCGGCAGTAGTTCGAAGAAGGCCACCGGGTAGTGCAACGTTCCGCCGCCACTCGACGCAGAATTTACGATCGTCAACAGGCAGTCGTCGAGCGATAGCGAACGCACTTGTCCCAAGGCGAACAGCGACCAACTCAGCGACGACGTTTGCTGCGGCAACTCCAGACGAAATTCAACGTCTTGAATACGAACAGCTGCCACGCTGTTTCCGTCGATCCGCACCATGCGCTGCTCGTCGTTCAAATTCGTATCGGGGCGGAAGACGACGACCGGATGAAATCCATCTCCCGCGCGGATCGTTAATTCCTTGTTGCCGATGGTCAGCGGCCGCTCGTACATCGGGCCGTCAATCTGCAGCTCGATTTCCGCAAGATTCTTTTCGGTCGCTAACTTCACGGCGGCTGCGAGTTGATCCACGATCCCTTCGCTCGGCGAAGCTGTTCTCCGCACGATCACTTTCGTGAATGCTCTTCGCGGCGGCGTTGGCGTCCCTTCGCGCGGCGATGCCGGCGTGGGAGGCATCGGCTTCGTGATCATTGGCGTCGAAAGTGTCGCTGGCGATTCGGTCGTTCCCGTCCCTTCGGGCATTGGCTTCACGGCGGGAATGGTCGGATCCGGCGGCATCGGCTGCGGATTTTCAATCGGCTTTTCCGTCGTATTGTTTTCGCCCGGACTGGGCGTCACTTTTTCGGGCTTCACCGGCACTTCGGGCTTTTCGATGTTTGGCCCGGGAACCACGGCTGCGATCGCGGGTTCCAACCTTGGCTGGAAGGGCTTCATGTCGGCTTGCGTCGTCGGCAAGAACCAATCGAGCATGAACCACAGCACGAGCATCAGCGCGATCGGCCCCGAGATCGCGATCGACGTCAACAGCGGCTGCCAGCGATCCGTTTGCGGATGAGCGAGCGCGAGTTGCGGCGTATCGAGCGTCACGCCCAATTCATCGGCGGCCTTGGCAACCTCGGCTGCGAGTTCCGCTGCTGTTTGAAAGCGCTGCGTCGGTTTCTTGGCGAGCATCTTCTGCACGATCCGCAACACGCGGTCGGAGAGATCGTCGCGGAAATCGCGCAGGTCAGGCGGTTCATCGCCGTTGTGCTTGAGCAACTTCTGCAGCGCGGTTCCTTCGGGGAACGGCGGCTGGCCAGAGAGCAAGAAGAACAACGTGCAGCCCAGCGAATAGATATCGCTCCGCACATCGGCGAGTCGCGGATCGCGGGCCTGTTCCGGCGAGATGTAATCGAATGTGCCGAGCGTCACGCCGCTTTCGGTGAGATCGTCTTCACCGGCGTTCATGTGCAAGCGAGCCAATCCCATGTCGACCAGCTTCACTTGCCCGTCGGCCGTGATGAGAATGTTCGACGGCTTGATGTCGCGATGCACGACTTCGCGCTGCGACGCATGATCGAGCGCTTCGGCGAGCTTATACGCCAGACGCAAGCAATCGGGGATCGACAGCGGCCCACTTTTCAGCACGATGTCGCGGGCGTTCGTTCCTTCGATGAATTCGAAGACGATGTAATTGAAGCCCGACGCTTCGCCGACGTAATGCACGCGGGCGATGTTCGGATGATCGAGGCGGGCCGCGCTTTGGGCTTCATTCCGGAATCGGCGGATCGTTTCTTCGTCGTTGTGATCGCGGGAGAGCACCTTCACCGCAACGGTGCGTCCCAGGCGCGTATCGAGCGAGCGGAACACCGCCCCCATTCCGCCCCCGCCGACGAACTCCACCAGTTGATAGTGGTCGAGTGAGGCCCCGACGAGCATTTCGCCCAGCGAAGCGGAGGTCCGAGGCATCTCGTCCGGCAGCACGGGTGGACGGGTGGAAATGACCGTCTTGTCCGACTGCCAATCCCCTTCCATCGACATCAGGAAGGGAGGCAAGCCGACAGCTGTCTGCGAGGAATCGTGCTGGTGGTCGTTCCCCGGCAAAACGCTGGCCCCTTGTGCAGCAGTGGTAGCTGCGGTCAGGTCAGATTGTTTTGGGTCGTGAACGTCGGAAGACATGACTCATGCCGTAGGGGCAGACTGCCAGCGGAGCCAAAGAGAGGAGAGCCGGCGCGGGAGCCGGTTCACGTTATTCTATTTACGTCTCGTCACTTGGGTCAATTTTTTCCACCATAATCTGTAAGACTGATTGTATCGGTCTGACTAATAATGGGCCTGAGCCGATTGGGCGTTACAGGGCTGAAGGGACAATTCGGCGACAAGCCGCCGATCTTGGCCCAGAAACATTAAAAATCTGCGAGAATTTCGATGGAAACCGTGCATGCGGCCGGCATTCTGATCTACCGCGGGGAACCCATCCAGGAGTTCCTTTTGATGCACCATAGCGACCGACTGGACTTTCCCAAGGGGCACCGCGACCCCGGCGAAGATGACCGGACCTGTGCCCTCCGGGAGCTAACAGAAGAAACCGGAATACTGCCAGCCGATATTGATCTAGCGGAGGACTTTTCGTTCGAAATGCGATACGAAGTCCGGGAGAAGCGGGCGAAATTCCGGTTGGCAGAGAAGGTGGTGACCTATTTTCTCGCCCGTTTGGTGCATCCTGTAGAGATTCGCCTGACAGAGCACCGCGGCTACGAGTGGCGGAAATGGTCGCCGCCGCACAAGATTCAGAAGCAGACGATCGATGATGTGCTAGCGGCGGTGGAGGCGTATTTCAAATCGTAACCCGCAGCGCGAGGAGGGCTGCGTCAGTATGTCTGAGGCAGTTCGCTTCGTTGTCGCCGTGCAAAGAACGAACGTTGCAATCCTTCGGGCCGATGATTGACTTGTGGTCGCAGCCTTTTCAAGTCGGGAAGACTTTCTGGAAACCCAACCAGACTTGAATACAACTCCGGACGATGGTTCTTGGCGAGTTCTACAACTTCCAACCACATCTGCCGCCATCGAATTAGTTTTGGCGAGTTTAGATCTAAATCATTGATGAACTTTCGGGCCTTTGCGTCGATGGCCTTAAGCGATCCGTCAGATAGCATAACAACGCTGTTCGAAGTGAGAGCAGAGAGTGGATCCGCGACGATTCTTTCGCCCTTTGCAAGATTGCAGTTGTGACAAGCATAGACGAGATTTTCATAGTCCAGTTCTCGAACTGGATTGACGGCTTGTGGTTCGAAGTGATCGATATCGAAGTCGCCGCGAAATTGCTCCCAAGTTTCTCGTTTCAAGCAATAAACGCAGCGAAAACAGAATTCATCGCGCAGCCAAGGACGGAATGCTTCGTACGACAGATACCCATCTGGTCCATGTCGTCGATGCGGCTGCGGTGGAGGATAGTCGAAGATCAACGTTTCTTGGGCGAGTGCTTTTTGCGCAAGTTATTTAGCAATTTCTGTGCGGCCTCGATGGAAACGTTCAAATCAGGATCGAGGTGTTTTCGCATCATCACAGTTAAGCCGCCGAGTTCAATGCGTTCAGCTACGGTTAATCGCGCTTCCGAGTCTTTTTCGATGAGTTCGAAACGCCGAGCATTGAGATCTTCATTCCATTCGCCACTAGGATGCTGAAAGAGAACGGCAGCCTCGGCAAAGGACTCTAAGATCGTTTCGCGCGATTGACCGGAATCGATGAGCGTTTGGAAAACCGCCAGCATTGCCGCTGATTGGAAGTCGGCAGGCGTCGACTTGGGCCCAAGTTTTGCGCAATGATCTTGATAATTGATGTCGAGATGCTTTGAGAATTGTCGCAGCCAATCCTTCGCATCCTTTGCGAGAGAATGCGGTCGCGGTTTCAATTCAGGCCGCTCGCTCTTTCCCATCCGTATTCCCTTCGCATTCGATTGTTGCGGCCAGCGACTGAAGGGCCGACTTGGCAGCTTGTCGAAAATGCAGCAAAGTTACTCGCTCTGGTGAGCCTGACGCCGCGGCAAGTTGGGTCGCGTGATCGCAAACGAGTTCGTCGAATTGGTACTTCCATTCTGTAAGGACGCGCATAGCGTCCAGATCAAATCGAACTGGTTTTGTATGTGCCATCTCGACCTCCTTGTCGTAATGGGAAATTCTAGCCTCCGGCGCGTCGTTCAAGAACGTCAAAAACAGGGCAAAATGTGACGTTTTGGTTCACAGCGCCGCCCTTCGACCCGGCGCCTTCTGTTCCAATCCACAGCCCGCCGAGGTCGGCAGCATCTTGTGTGGGCTGAGATTACCTTTCGGATTGAAGGCCCGGCGGAGATTCTCCATCGCGGCCAGATCGTCCGGCGTGAACATGCGGGCCATGAAGGGAATTTTTTCCACGCCGATGCCGTGCTCACCGGTCACGCTGCCGCCACAGGCGAGGCATTCTTCGAGAATCTCGTGACTCGCTTCCAGCACGCGGACTGTTTGCTCAGCGTCTCGTTCATCGAAGAGGATGATCGGGTGAATGTTTCCATCACCCGCGTGAAACACATTGACGATCCGCAACCCGTGCCGCGCGCCGATTTCGTAGATCTTTTTCAGAATGTGCGGCAGCTTCGTTCGCGGCACCACGCCGTCCTGCGTGCAATAACTGGGACTCAATCGACCGATCGCGCCGAACGCCTGCTTGCGGCTCTTCCATAATTTCAACCGCTCTTCCGCGGATGCTGCCAGCCGCACTTCGCGAGCGCCCGTTTGTTCGCAAAGCTCGACGATGCGATCGCGCTGCGCATCCAGCCCTGCTTCGAGACCATCAACTTCAATGAGCAGCACCGCCTGCGCATCGAGCGGAAAGCCAAAGTGATACGCGGCCTCGATCGCGATGAGAATGCCTTGGTCCATCATCTCGAGCGCGGCCGGCACGATCCCCGCGCCGATGATTTCGCTGATCGCTTGCGTGGCCGCATCGACGGAATCGAACACGCCGAGCATCGTCCGCACGCCTTGCGGATTGGTGGTAAGCCGCACCCAGATTTTCGTGACGACCGCGAGTGTCCCTTCACTCCCGACGATCGCGCCGACCAGATCAAGCCCGGGCAGATCCTCCGCCGGTCCGCCGAACTGCATGATGCGACCGTCCGCCAGTACTGCTTCCACGCCGAGTACATGATTCACCGTCACGCCGTACTTCAGCGTGTGCGGGCCGCCGGAATTCGTGGCCACATTGCCGCCGATGGTGCAGGCGCCTTGGCTCGACGGATCGGGGGCGTAGTGATAGCCAGTCCCCTTCAAAGCATTCGTCAGCCAGACATTCACCACGCCCGGCTGCACGATCGCATATCGATCGCGGAGATTGATCTCCAGAATCTCCTTCATCCGCGTGAGCACAATCATCACGCCGCCGCCGATCGGCAAGCACCCGCCGGCCAGACTTGTTCCGGCTCCGCGCGGCAGAAACGGCGTCTCGAATTCGTTGCAGAGTTTCACAACCTGCGAAACGTGCTCAGCCGTGCGCGGAAAGACGACGACATCCGGCGAGTTCTTTTCGATGACATACCCGTCGCATTCGTAGACGAGCATTTCCGACTGCGCGGAGAGCACGCTTTCGCTGCCGAGGGCGGCACGAAGCCGGGCGATGAGTTGTTGGCGGGAATGGGAAGACATGTCTTTACGATAACAGTTTTGAAAAAGCGCGTTTTTCCTCTGAAAATTCGCGGAAAGTTTCCTTCCCGCGGATGAAATGCAAGTTAGTATGACTAACTTGTAAGGTTCCGACCTAGGATGGCCAATGCCCAGTCATTTCTCCTCTTTTTTGTCCAGTATTTTTAAGAGCAGGAAACCCAAGGCAACGCCTCGGCAGCGTCGGATGCGGCTGGAAAGCTTGGAAGATCGCAGCTTGATGGCCAGCGTCGTGTTGGACAAGACTTTCAGCGGCGACGGGATTTTTACGACGAACAAAGTCAGCGGTGCAACCGCGATCGCCGTTCAATCGAACCAAATGATTGTAACAGCGGGCGGCGATTCGTCCGGATTTGAGATCACTCGAATCACGCCGGCCGGAGCGCTGGATACATCATTCGGAACCGGCGGCATTGCTTCCCATACGATTCCGAATTCAACCAGCAACCGGCCGGGAGCTATTGCCATTCAAAGCGACGGCAAGATCGTGGTCGCTGGGACTTACTCCAATGGCCTGATCGTGGCGCGATATACGAAGACGGGCGCGCTCGATACAACCTTTAGCGGGGATGGCATCGCCGTGGCTAGTTTTGCCGTCAGCACAAGAGGCGGCGGGGCTGTTGCCATTAGCGGCGACGGCAGCATCATCGTCGCGGGGCTTATCGACAGTTCAGATGGCGGAAACTTTGGCATCGTACGGTTCAGCAAGACCGGAGTGTACGATGCGACGTTCGGAAAACGGACGGTCGACTTTAGCGATCAAGATGTGCCCTTCGGCATTCGTTTCGAAGGGAGCAAAATTACGGTCGGCGGAGTGACCGAGTCCGAAGACGGTCAACGCCTGGCATCCGTGCGATTGTTGTCCAGCGGGGCGCTCGATACGTCATACGGTTCGAGCGGGAAGAAAATTGAGCCTCAGTACTTTCCAGAAATTGCGGGCTTTAGTGGAGAGGGGTTGTCGTATTCTGGTGCCTTCATCTATTCACCTGGCACCCATCGCGGAGCGAATGCCCTGAAGTCCTTCGGCCTGGTTCGCGGTTTCACCAGCGGCGGCACGGACTCGAAGTTTGACGGCGATGGATTGGTGATAACGCGGATTGGCAGCAGCACCGATGCCCGTGCTTTCGCCTCGGCGGTCCAAAGCGATGGCCGTGTGGTGGTGGCAGGTTTTGCTGCCACCAAC
>JADMIO012791565.1_pt1 | contig 10227 bp, 9 predicted proteins | sample 8958161 | NCBI WGS metagenome assembly JADMIO01 (sample SAMN16585339, study PRJNA669376) | soil metagenome | isolation source: Crop rotation soil | place: USA: Cullars Rotation, Alabama | collected 2011
CTTTCCCGAATTCTACGCTCGCGAGATGTTGCGGTATGCGAGCGACCAGCCGCTCGTCCCGCTTCCCGGTGAACAGAACCACCTCGAATACGTGCCGCTCGGCGTCGGCGCGGTGATTCCACCATGGAACTTCCCGCTCGCGATCATGGCGGGCATGACTGTCGCTTCAGTTGTTACCGGTAACACAGTCGTGTTGAAGCCGTCGTCAGACGCACCGACGATCGCGTTCAAGTTTTTCGAAATACTCGAAGAAGCCGGACTGCCTGCGGGTGTCGTGAATTTTATGACCGGCTCGGGCGCGGAAGTCGGCGACGTGGTGGTGGACCATCCGAAGACGCGCTACATCGCGTTCACCGGCTCCAAAGAAATCGGACTGCGAGTCAACGAGCGTGCGGCGAAAGTTCACGAGGGTCAGATCTGGATCAAACGCGTCGTGGCGGAGATGGGCGGCAAAGACGCGATCATAGTTGCAGACGATGCGGATCTCGAAGAAGCCGCGACCGGCGTCGTGCAGTCAGCGTTCGGATTCCAGGGGCAGAAGTGTTCGGCGTGTTCGCGCGCGATCGTCGACGCGCGCGTTTACGACGCGATGCTCGAGAAGATCGCCGACCGCACCGCGAAGATCAAGCTTGCCGATCCGACAGATCAGACCACGACCATGAGCGCAGTCATTAATGACAAGGCGTTCAAGTCGATCAACTCGTACATTGAAAAAGGAAAGAGTGAAGGTGGGCGCGTGCTGATCGGCGGCGGTTCTGATGGCGAGCAGGGTTACTTCATCGAGCCGACGGTGATCGCCGACGTGAAGCCTGGGGCGACGATCGAGCAGGAAGAGATCTTTGGTCCGGTGCTGGCAGTGATTAAGGCGGAGAATTATGACGACGCTTTGAAGATCGCGAACGACACGCAGTTTGGTTTGACGGGCGCTGTTTACAGCGCGGACGAAGCGAAGCTCGAGCGCGCGCGCAGAGAGTTTCATGTTGGTAATCTGTATTTGAATCGTAAATGCACCGGCGCGCTCGTGGGTGTGCATCCGTTCGGTGGTTTCAACATGTCGGGCACGGACTCGAAAGCCGGCGGACGTGATTATTTGCTGCTGTTCTTGCAGGCGAAAGTGGCGTCGGAAAGAGTTGGGGCTACAACGAAAAGAGCGGAGGCAGGAACAGCCACGGATTAACACGGATGACACGGATTGTTTTCATGGGCACACCTTATGCTGCTGTTCCGACGTTGCGGCAGTGTTTGGAAGATGGCCATGAAGTCGTTGCCGTTTGGACACAGCCTGACAGACCTGCCGGGCGCGGTAACAAAGTAAGTTTTTCTCCAGTTAAAGAGTTTGCCGTCGCGCACGGTCTCAGTGTGTATCAACCCGCACGGATCAAGAACAACGAAGCCAAACAACTCTTCGCCTCACACGATGCCGACGTTGCGGTTGTAGTAGCTTACGGTCGCATCTTGCCGGAGGAGTTTCTGCGCGCGCCGCGGCGCGGCTGTATCAACGTTCACTTTTCTTTGCTGCCGCTTTATCGCGGCGCGGCGCCGGCAAACTGGGCTGTGGTCAACGGCGAGACTGAAACGGGCGTGACGACGATGTTCATCGAGCCGGCGCTCGATACCGGTCCAATCCTGTTGCAACAGAAAACTCCGATCGGCGAAAAAGAGACCGCGCCTGAGTTGATGCAACGACTCGCCGAGATCGGCGCCGAGCTTCTTGGAGAAACTCTCGGATGTCTCGACAGTCTCACGCCACGCCCGCAGCATGATGCTGACGCCACGTTCGCGCCGGTGCTGAACAAAGAGGATGGGTTGATCGACTGGTCGCTGAGCGCTTTCGCGATCGAGCGTCGCGTGCGTGGTCTTCAGCCCTGGCCCAACGCGTATACGAGCTTTAACTCGAAAGGTCTTACGATTTGGAGCGCCGAGCCTGCGATAACAACAAACGCGAATGTCGCGCCCGGCGAAATCATTCTGGCGCACCGGGACGATCTGGTGGTGAGTTGTGGCGAGCAGACCGCGTTGCGACTGATCGAGGTGCAGCCCGAGTCGCGGAAGAGAATCACCGTGCGCGAATTCATCAGCGGCGCACGACTGAAAGTTGGCGATCGTTTTGGTTAAGTCGAAGGAGATCTCACCCGCGCGCGTGGCCGCGTTCAGAATCCTCCAACAGGTCGAGACAGGCGCATTCTCTTCAATTCTGCTTGCAGCAGAGGAGCCACATCTAAAGACTGTTGATCGAGCACTGTGTCACGAGCTTGTGCTCGGTGTGCTGCGCTGGCAGTTGTTTCTGGACAAGATTGTCGAACACTTTTCGAAGCGGCGTGTTGAGAGTTTGGATGCGGCTGTGCGTATTGCGCTGCGCATCGGGTTGTATCAGTTACGATTCCTCACGCGCATTCCGAGCTCGGCGGCTGTCAATGAATCGGTGAGTCTGGTCCGCGCGGCGCGATTGAGTTCGGCGACGGCGTTTGTAAACGCGGTGTTGCGACGTGCGGTTCGCGAGCGCGAGTACGACCCGGCAGCTGATGTTTCGGATCCGCTCGAGAAGATCGCAGTGCGCACGTCGCATCCGGCGTGGTTGATTGAACGTTGGGCCAGTTCGTTCGGCGTTGAAGAGACGGAAGCGTTCGCTGGCGCGAACAACGCAGTGCCTCCCGTGACGTTTCGAGTCGTACACACTCGCGCGGATGAGGCCGAGGTGTTGGCGAGGTTAAGAGAAACCGGCGCGACGCTCGAAGCTTCGCAGATCACCGGCGGCGCGTGGCGCGTCGCAGGAGCGACATCGTTACTCCGCGAGATGAGCGCCGCTGGTGAAATCTATTTACAGGACGAAGCGTCGCAACTCGTCGCACGCGCGATGGAAGTCAAACCTGGCGAGCGCGTGCTGGACGCGTGTGCCGCGCCCGGCGGCAAGACGACATTAATTGCCGACAGCGTGGGAGACGAGGCGTTCATCGTTGCTGGTGATCGATCGCAGACGCGGATGGCCACCGTTGTCGCTACGATGCGATTACACGAATTGAAGAGCATCACGCCCGTGATACTCGATGCGACCGAACACTTACCGTTTGCGAGTGAGAGTTTTGATCGCGTCCTCGTGGATGCGCCGTGTTCAGGGACCGGCACCCTGCGCGCGAATCCGGAAATTCGATGGCGGCTAGCACCATCGGATTTTGAGAAGCTGGCGATGCAACAGAAGAGGATCGTGCGTAGAGCGATTGAGGTGCTGAAACCGGGTGGCCGTCTGGTTTACTCGACCTGCTCGGTCGAGCGGGAAGAGAACGAGGAAGTTATTAAAGATCTTAATTTGAGATTATTAAGAAAATTAAGAACTTGGCCGCACCGTGAAGGAACCGATGGGTTTTTTATTTCAATCCTTGAGAAGTAAACAGGATTCCAGGATTTTCAGGATGGGCAAGATAGTGCTAGACTTCGCAACTTGGTGAATTTAGTTGCCAGAATCACCTCCGTCTTCCGCAGCGTCGCAATTGTCATTGCGATCGCATTCGTTTTCCTTTTCGGAGTGGCGACCACCGTCTATCTTTCACTGCGCAGCCCGGAAGTGAAAGTGCCCGACGTGGTCGGCAAGAACCGCTTCGACGCTGAGAAGATCCTGGCTGACGCCGATCTCAAGTTTCGCATTCGCGCGACGCGACCCAGCAACGAAGCACAACCCGATACTGTGATGTTTCAGCTACCGCGCGCCGGCGAGGTTGTGAAAACCGGCCAAACGGTCGCGATGGACATCAGTCGCACCGCTAAAGCTGGCGAGTCGTCCGAGAAAGTCACTCCCGACGAGCCGAGCGAGAATCGCAACACAAACTCTTCGGCAAACAGCAACGAGAACAAACCGAGGCGGCCGCGTCCTAAGAACACCAACGACAACGCGAACGCAAATACGAACGGCAATACGAACAAATCAGTTAACGCAAACAAACCGAGCAATGTGAATCGCGCAAACACAAACACCGGCGCCGTCAATGCGAACGCGACGCCGCGCGCGAACGTGAATCGAATTAATCCGGCGAACGCGAACACCCGACCAGCCGCAGCAAACGACAACAAACGCCCAGTGCCTCGGCCGACACCGAAGCCAATACCGAATTAGTGAACACGGACCGCCACATCGACATCGCTCCATCGATTCTGTCGGCAGACTTTTCCTGTCTTGGAGACCAGATCAAGGCCGTCGAGCGCGGCGGCGCGGCCGTTCTGCACGTCGACGTGATGGACGGTCACTTCGTCCCGAATATCACTGTCGGTTTGCCGGTTGTGAAATCGCTCTCCGGCTTCACTCGCCTGCCGATCGACGCGCACCTGATGATTACGGCTCCCGGCACGTATGCCACGCAGTTTGTGAAGGCGGGCGCGAGTATGGTCTCAGTCCACGTCGAAGCAGACGCGCACCTGCACCGGACATTGATGTCAATTAAGGACGCGGGCGCGTTGGCGGGCGTAGTGCTGAATCCAGCGACACCCGTGGTCGCGGTCGAGGAGGCGTTACTGTTTGCAGACTATGTTCTGGTAATGTCTGTCAATCCGGGTTTCGGCGGCCAGAAGTTCATCCCGCAGTCTGTCGACAAAGTGAAGCGGCTGCGGCGCATGATCGACGAGCGGCAGTTGAACGTCCGCATCGAGATCGACGGCGGCGTCGACCGCAAAAACATCGAAACCGTAGTTGCTGCTGGAGCAGAGATTATCGTCGCCGGCTCGGCGATTTTTGGTACACCCGACGCAGAAGCAGCGGTAAAAGAGCTTCGCGACGCGACTGTACAGTGGGTTTAGCCAACCGGATCGGCGAAATTTGAATCCGATAGCGGTACGTCCCGGCCACAAAAGGCACAAAAAGCACAAAATGGATTTTGACCCCAGTGCTTTCATTTTATTATTTTGAGCATTTTGAGCCTTTTTGTGGCTAATTTTCGTGGGTAGTTTTATTTGGAGGTATTTTATGAGGTCTCGCTTTCTAATTCTGGCGGTTTTCTGCGCTCTGATTTTTGGGGTGGTACAAACCGGATTTGCCCAACAGAAATCCGGCGGCCAGACGGAACTGTCCACGACGCAGAGGCTGGACGTCATGTCCTCGAAGCTCGACTTGTTGCGCCGCTCGCTCAGCGCTGCCATCAAGGCTCTCGAAGCTAAAACTACCGATAAGGATAAGAAGGCCAATGCCGACGATCCCGTCACGCGCTTGAAAAGCCTTGAGAAAGAAGTCGCCTCAGTAAACTCCGAAGTTAACGATATCCGTTCGAAGAACGATAAAGCCGAGAAGTTTGACGCCACTGCGCTGGATCGACTCGAGGCGACTGTTACCGAGCTGAATACGCGCGTCGAGAGTAGCTTGCAGGAAACCGCCGGCCTCCGAACCTCTACCGCCGCAGGCAGCGCCGCGACGGACAAGAAGAAGAAAAAAGGGAAGTTGTTTGGTCTGTTCGGCGGTGGTGACGACAAGTACGCAGACCTGACAGGCGCTGCGGTTGCCGGACGTGACCGTGTGTTGTTTGAAGAAGCTGCGAAGGAAGTTCGGAAAGGCCATCACGACACGGGCCGCCTGCTCTTCGCGACAATCATCAATACCTATCCCGATTCAGCCTTCTTGCCGCTCGCAAAACTCGCAATCGCCGACTCATTTTTCCTCGAAGGCACGACCAGCTCTCTGATCCAGGCCGCACAAGCTTACCAGGACTGGCTGACGTTCTTCCCGACCGATCCGCTCGCTGACGACGCGAGTTTGAAAGTCGCGGAAGCGGAAATGAGGCAGATGGGCCTCTCCGATCGCGATATCTCGCACGCTAAAAAAGCCGAGCAGCGATTGAAAGTGCTGCTCCAGCAGTATCCGAAGAGCCCGCTGCGGGCGACGGTGGAAGCGCGTCTACAGGAAGTGCAGGAAAACCTCGCGATGCACAACCTTCTGATTGCGCGGTTCTACTACGACGTCAAATACTCGACCGGAAAGGGCGGGTTGAAAGGCTCGCAGTCGCGGCTGAAGGAGATCGTCGATAAGTACCCGTGTTTCTCGTACAACGATGAAGTGTTCTTTCGTTTAGCGTCGACTTACCAGGCCGAAGAAGAACCGGACGAAGCCGCGCGTTATTACCAGAAGCTGGTGCAGGAGTTTCCTGAGAGCGAGTACAACGATAAGGCCAAGGATCAACTGAAAATCATCGGAGCGCCAATCCCTGAGAAGAGCGCGCCGAACCCGTGTTCCAAGCGCCAGTCGCAGAGTTTCATGGGTAACTTGATGCAACAGGTTTCGGGCAAGGCCGACGTCACCGTCAACAAGAACGGCATCTTGATTAGCAAAGACGGAAAAGAAGGCACTGACCTGATCGACGAAGCGCTTCGTTACAACGGAACGCTGCCGGAATTGACGACGCCGGACGCGCCTACGCAACGCACCATCAAACCGGTGGCGCAACCTGCCGATCAGAAGACGAAGGGCGTGAATGGCAACGGCGCTGCACCCGCAGCAGTGGTGAAGCCTTAAGGAGGCTTACAGGTTGGATCCCACCTCGCCAGAAGCGCAGGCGGAGTTAGCACGACGGCATAAGTCCGCGGCCACGACCGTGCTGGGCCTGCTGGTGGCCACGGTCCTCCTGTCGGCCGTTGCTTTTCTGGCTGATGCGTACCTCATCGACAAACCCAATCCACTTCTCGATATTGGAGTGCGAATCGTTATCCTGATTCTTGGCCTGGGCGCGGTAGTGTGGCGGCGGACCAAGTTTCAGCCGATGCGGCTTCAGGATATTGCCGGGCTGGGCGGCCCGACGGCTCTCATCAAAACCTTAGAAAAAACGACAGTTCAGATAGCTTTGCTCGGAGCAGCGATAGCGTTGATTGGCTTTATCGTGACCCTCATGACGGGCAATGGGCGGTACAGTTACTGGGCCGGCGCGATTGCGGTCGTAGTCTTCATCTATTCCTACCCAACAAAATCCTCATGGCTCCGCACTTTATACCGGTTTACAGAAAAAGCCGGGTCATAAGCAGTTCAGAGTTTAAGCTTTTTTGCTGGCTGCAACCCGAGACCGCCGCCTAAGGCTGAACCCTGAACTAAAGTGTTGAACTATGTTTGTCCGGTTTGGTACTCTGGGACGTGGCTATGCTGCGTCTACTCGCCATTGCTGGAATTGTTCTCGCGTTCGCCGGGATTGTTATGGCCCAGGAGGCGAGGCTGATCACGTCTGTCCGGCCAGTCACCGTCAGGCCGATACCAGCTACGCCCGTCGAGCCGAACGACATAGAAAAGCGCGCCTTCGAGCAGACCAACATCGAGCGCGTGAAAAACGGCCTCTCAGCTCTTACCTGGGACGCCGATGTCTGCCGCATGGCCCGGACTCACTCCGAAAGCATGTCGCGCAACGGATACTTCTCACACGTCACACCCGACGGACTTCGCCTCCGCGACCGTGCTCGTGCCGCCGGCATTTTGCAGTTTTCCGTCCTTGGTGAGAACATCGCCCTCAGTCAGGGCTTCGCCGATCCGGGAGCGTTCGCCGTCACGCAGTGGATGCAATCAACGAAGCACCGCGCTAACATACTGTCCTCGGAATTTCGCGCGATGGCTATCGGCAGCTTTGTCGCCCCTGACGGTTCGATTTATCTGACACAGACTTTCATCACCCGTTGATCACGACGCCCGTCAAGTTTCCTTCCTTCGCAAAAATAAACTGGGTTCTGCGCGTTTTGGGTAAACGACCCGATGGCTATCACGAGCTCGTCACCGTCCTGCAAACGATTTCACTTCACGATGAAGTGACGATTCAACTCAGTGAGGATGGACCGATCAAGCTCACCTGCGACGATCCAACCATCCCCACAGGCCGGGACAACCTGATTCACAAAGCGGTCGAGTTCCTGATGGATAGTTTTCAGGACCATTTCGGCGCTGAAATATCGCTGCAGAAGAGAATCCCGGCGATGGGTGGTCTTGGTGGCGCGTCATCGAATGCGGCCGTCACGTTGCAGGCCATAAATAAGCTGTGGAAGGGTGCATACATCGATATTGAAGAGTTCGGGCCGGCATCTTTAGGCGCCGATGTCCCGTTTTTTCTGATGGGTGGAATGTGCGCTGCAACCGGCATCGGAGACGTGCTCAGGCCGCTTCCCGATGGCCCAAAACAGTACCTCGTCGTAGTCACTCCAAACGCCCGAGTCTCGACTAAAGAAGCATACGCATCTCTAAATGCTGGTTCCTTGACAACTTCTGACTACGTCTCTATTCTTTCAAGTTCCCTAGCGGACCTGAATTCCGCCGACAGCAGGCAATGGCCTCTGCGCAATGATTTTGAAAGGGTGATCTTTGAGATAGAGCCTGAAATCGAGCGTGCGAAAAACGCGCTGCTCGATGCAGGTGCGTGGGGCGCTTTGTTGGCTGGAAGCGGTTCGAGCGTGTTTGGTGTCTTCTACGACGAAGCCGCGAAAAATCGCGGGCTGGAGAATCTGAGAAGCGAAGCAGGATGGCAAGTCTTTCCCTGCGAAACCATTTCACGCGAAGAGTATGTTAGGGCCATGAATTCATCGGGTATTCCCCTTTTTAAGCTCTCTTAAAACGGCAAACAGATAAACAGACACTGGGGCGTAGCCAAGTGGTAAGGCACCGGTCTTTGGAACCGGCATTCGTTGGTTCGAATCCACCCGCCCCAGCCAATTCCTGGTCACTCTGAAAAGCTATGGGCACCACCGGCGGCATCAAGATTTTTTCCGGTAATGCGAATCCCAAGTTGGCCGAAGAGATTTGTCGCCAACTGAGTTGTGACATGGGTAAAGCGTACCCGGAACGTTTCTCTGACGGCGAGTTCAATTTTCAGATCGATGAAAACGTGCGCGGTGGCGACGTGTTCATCGTGCAACCGACGAGCCCTCCGACAGATGCGCACCTGATGGAATTGCTCGTGATGCTCGACGCGTTTCGTCGTTCATCAGCCGAGCGCATCACGGCTGTGATTCCGTATTACGGCTACGGCAGGTCTGATAAGAAGGACCGTCCGCGCGTCCCGATCTCGGCGAAGCTGGTGGCGAATTTGATTGCCGTCGCGGGCGCCGATCGACTTTTGACGATGGACCTGCACGCTGCGCAGATCCAGGGCTTCTTTGATATTCCGGTGGACCACCTGTATGCTGCACCGGTTTTTATCGGCTATTATCAGGAGCACCCGCTGCCGAATTTGACGGTGGTGGCTCCGGATACAGGCGGCGCCGAACGCGCGCGCGCCTACGCCAAACGGCTTGACGCCGAACTTGCTCTTTGCGACAAACGTCGCGAGAAGGCCAACGTGGCCGAGGTTATGAACGTGGTTGGCGACGTTCGTGGCCGCAGTTGTTTGATCGTCGACGACATGTGCGACACTGGGGGGTCGTTGACGAAAGTCGCGCGCGCGTTGAAAGAGGCGGGCGCGGAACGAATACATGCGTGCTTCACGCATCCGGTGTTTTCCGGCAAGGCAGTCGAACTGCTGCGCGAGTCGGACATTGAAAAAGTAATCGTTACGAATACGATTCCGCTACGCGATCACGCGTGCGAGCTGGATAAGATAAAAGTACTAAGTATCGCGCCGCTTCTGGCGAAAGCGATCAAGTCGATCCACGAGGAGACTTCAGTTTCCTCGCTCTTCGTTTAGCGAAGGGCAAACACCTGATGGCTGAAGAAGACCATCAGCGACCTGGGCCATCAAGTGATGGCGGCCCGGGTCGCTGAAAGTTTGTAAGGGAGAAATCATGGCGGAGAAAAAAGAATACAAGGTGCAGGCAAAGCTGCGCGATGGTCGCGGCAAGAACGATGCGCGGCGTGCGCGGCGCGGGGGCATGGTGCCTCTTACGGTTTATGGCGGTGACGGGGAAACTGTCGCCGCCCTCGCTCCGCTTGCTGAACTCGCTGCGATCCTTCGCTCTGAATCCGGACGAAATACGATCTTCACGATCGACGTCGAGGGTGTGGGCGTTAGCGAAGTGATGTTTCACGATCGACAGATCGATCCGGTAAAGGGTCGTTTAATTCATGCCGACCTGGCGAGACTCGTCAAGGGTCAGAAGATTGAAGTGACGGTGCCGCTGCACCTGACTGGCGAACCGTTTGGTGTTCGTGAGAAGCAGGGCGTACTCGAGCAGATCATTCGTGAGGTTGAGATCCGTTGCGAGCCGCGCGAGATTCCGGATGCGCTCGAAGTCGATGTGACCTTTCCAGCACATTGGGATCCTAAGCTTAGAATTCCACGTGGACAAGTTGTCGCG
>JADMIO012982539.1_pt1 | contig 10226 bp, 8 predicted proteins | sample 8958161 | NCBI WGS metagenome assembly JADMIO01 (sample SAMN16585339, study PRJNA669376) | soil metagenome | isolation source: Crop rotation soil | place: USA: Cullars Rotation, Alabama | collected 2011
AAATCAGGGCTTGATCTTGGACAGGTATTTTCACCTCCGGCGGCGAAGCCGGAGCAGAAGAGCTAAATGAAATCAGGGCTTGATCTTGGACAGGTATTTTCACCTCCGGTGCTGAATTTGACTCCTTCAACTCCGGCTTTGCCGCCGGATGTGAGGCGGGGCTTCGCCCCGCCGTCAAGCTAACTAAAAAGGCTCTGGGCTAGGCCCCTGGTTCGGCCTATGGCCCACTCAGCCAAATCCAAATACAGGTCAATCATATGAAAGCAGTTGAGACGATGTTACCCACCGAAACCGATCCGCCAGCGTTCCATGAAGAGGTATTTGTAGCGCCGGCTTCGTTTGCGCAACGACGCCTGTGGTTTCTTCACCAGTTGGACCCATTGAGCGCGGCTTACAACGTGACCGCGGCAGTGCGGCTCGAAGGACCTCTGAACTTCGACGCGCTGGAACGCAGTGTTAATGAAATCGTCAGACGTCACGAAACGTTGCGGACGAGTTTTGCAACGATCGACGAAGAGCTGATGCAGATCGTCGTAGCCGAGCAACCCCTTCGTATTACATGCACCGATCTGAGCGGACTACCCGACGGAGAACGCGACGAAGCAGTACTGCTCGAGATCAGGCGCGCCTCCGAGTGTCCTTTCAATTTGGACAGGAACGACGCGCTGCGAATCAATCTGCTGCATTTGAACCCGACAGAAGCAGTAATGATCGCAGTGCTAAACCACATCAACTCGGACGGCTGGTCCATGGGAGTGTTTGTGAAAGAGTTGATGACGCTGTACGAAGCGTTCAGCCTCGGAAAGCCATCGCCGCTGCCGCCACTGGAAATACAGTATCTCGACTTCTCAGAGTGGCAGAGAGAATGGTTATCGGGAAGCGTACTGCAAGAGCAACTCGACTACTGGAAACGGACGCTCAGCGGAAAACTACCGGTGCCGGAACTCCCCTCCGACGCACCACGGCCCGCACGTCGCAGCTTCGCGGGAGCAAATGAGTGGGTACACTTCCCGCCCGAGTTAAGTCTCAAGCTGAAAGAGTTGAGCCGGGAGCGCGGCGCTACTCTGTTCATGACGTTGATGGCGGCGTTTCAACTGCTGTTGCACCGCTATACAGGACAGGAAGACATTCTCGTCGGAACGCCGGTAGCCGGACGCGGCCGTCCACAAACGGAAAACCTGATCGGTTTCTTCGTCAACACATTGGTGCTCCGTACAGAAGTGACCGACGATTTGCGCTTCTCAGACTTGCTGGCGCGCGTGCGTGAGATCGCTTTGGAAGCGCAGGCAAATACGGACGTTCCGTTTGAGATGCTGGTGGAAGCGTTGCAACCCGAACGCAGCCTGAGTCACACGCCGATCTTCCAGACGATGTTTGTATTGCAAAACGCACCGCTACCGGAGTTCACAATGGCGGGTCTGCGCGTAACAAGACTCGACGTGGAGGAAACGCAGGCTAAATTCGATCTGATGCTTACGTTGAGAGAAGAGCCGAAAGGACTCACCGGCAGCCTGCAATACAGCACGGAACTCTTCACGCGAGAAAGAATGCAGCGGCTCGTGGGCCACTACACGCAACTGCTGAACGGGATCGTGGCCAACCCCGATGCGCGCATCTCACAACTACCGCTACTCACGGACGACGAGCGGCAACAACTACTCTTCGAGTGGAACGACACTGCCGTGAGTCTCACACGAGGTAATTATCTGCACACTTTTTTCGAGGAGCAGGCGGCGCGAACACCGAGCGGAGTGGCGCTGGTATTTGGCGAAGAGCAAATGAGCTACGCGCAACTAAACGCTCGCGCTAATCAACTGGCCCATCATCTGCGACGACTGGGTGTTGGCCCGGACACGCCGGTGGCAATCTGCATGGAGCGTTCGTTCGAGATGGTGGTGGGGTTGTTCGGAATCCTGAAAGCAGGCGCGGCTTACGTACCGCTCGATCCGACACACCCGCGCCAACGTTTGGCGTTTACTTTAAACGACACGCAGGCGCCGGTGCTGCTGACGCAAGCGAGTTTGCAGGCGCAATTGCCGCCGCACGCGGCCCAAGTCATTTGTCTCGACACAGAATGGGAAGCGATTAGCCGTGAGAGTGAAGACAATCCGGCGGTGAACGTGAGTGCGGACAACCTCGCGTATGTGATTTACACGTCAGGCTCGACAGGTCAGCCAAAGGGCGTGTTGATAACTCATCGTGCGATCGTCAACCACATGTTGTGGATGCAGCAATACCTTCCGCTAAAGGAGACGGATCGAGTGCTGCAAAAGACGCCGGCGACATTCGATGCTTCGGTGTGGGAGTTCTTTCTGCCTTTGATGTGCGGCGCGCAGTTAGTTCTTGCGCGACCGGGCGGACACCAGGACAGCGCTTATCTGGTGGAGGCTGTGATTCAGCACGAGATCACCGTGTTGCAACTGGTCCCTACTATGCTGCGCGCGATGCTCACAGAAAAAGATATTTCGCGGTGCCGGACATTGACGCGAGTATTTTGTGGAGGCGAGGCTTTGTCGTACGACTTGCAGCAGCGTTTCTATGAGCTTCTGAAAGGTGTGTTGTGCAATCTTTATGGTCCAACTGAAGCAGCCATCGATGCGCTTTACTGGGAGTGCGACGAAGTCGATGAAAGAGTTGTGCCCATTGGTCATCCCATTGCGAACATGCAGGCTTATCTGCTCGACGCACAGTTACAGCCGGTGCCGGTTGGTGTTGCGGCGGAGCTTTATCTTGGTGGTGAAGGTTTGGGGCGAGGGTATTTCAATCGCGCAGATTTGACGGCGGAGCGCTTTCTGCCGAATCCGTTTAGCAATGTGCCTGGCGCGCGTCTTTACCGGACGGGTGACGTTTGCCGTCATCGGTTGAATGGCGCGATTGAGTATCTCGGTCGCAGCGATCATCAGGTAAAGCTGCGCGGCTTCCGCATTGAATTGGGCGAGATTGAAGCGGTGCTGAACCAACACGAGAGTGTGCAAACCTGCATTGTGCTGGTTCGTGAAGATTCGTCTGGCGAACAGCAGCTAGTGGCTTACGTGGTGGCGGCAAACGAGAGCGCCACTCCCGAGTCAGTACGTAAATTCTTACTCGAGCGGCTGCCGATTTACATGATGCCCACAGCGTTTGTGCGTATGGCAGGTTTGCCGTTGTTGCCGAATGGCAAGGTTGACCGGAGCGCGTTGCCACCGCCGAATGCCGACGGTGCAGAGAAGCATGAGTATGTGGAACCGAGCACGCCGTTTGAGATAAAGGTGGCAAGCATCTGGTCTGAGCTGTTGGGCGTGGAGCGTGTCGGTCGCAACGACAACTTCTTCGACCTTGGTGGACATTCATTGCTGGCGACGCGAGTGGTAGCGCGCGTAACGGAAGCTTATGGCCAGACGATCTCACACCAGACCATCTTCGAAAAACCAACCCTCGCAGACTTCGCCCTCGCGATCGAGGAATCCCAGAATCCGCAGTCAGTGCCACTACCGCCAATCAAGACCCAACCGCGCAGGAGAGAACTTCTAAGGCGTCTTTAACCTTCGTGGTTTGAACCACCCACCTAAACCTCACCATCCCTGAGCTATTAATCCATCATCTCCGAAGGCTGCGTTTCGGACAGTCGGAAGACTGTTTCGCTATCATCTTGGACCGGGTCAGTACAGGGAGCGGTAGCGACCTGGTCAGTGATCAGCGTGCGATATTTCCTAACAATCTTTGATCCCCATCGTGACCAGGTCGCTACCGCTCCCTGTACTGACCCGGTCCAAGTCAGCTATCCGACTTTTGAGGCAAAGCTTCCTTTCCTTAAAGAACAATTGAGAATAATTGAGTCGCAACTTATGGGCAGAGGTGTATCGATCGTTTATGTTGAGGGGGTCGCCGAAACTGATGCCTGGAGAGCGCAAAGAGTATGAGTAACATCGCTGCACACCGCTATCTGACAATGGATGTTTTTTCTGAACGGGTTTTTGAAGGTAACCAACTGGCGGTATTTCCTGACTCATCCGGAATCTCGGGCGATACGATGCAGCAGATCGCGACCGAGTTAAACCTCGCCGAAACTGTATTCGTCGCTCCGGCAACACGTCCGGACTGCGCGGTTAGCGTTCGTATATTTACACCGAAAAGAGAGCTGAATTTCGCTGGCCATCCTACTATCGGTACGAGCTTTGTAGTCCTCGACAAGGAGTTCGTTCCGAAAGGCACTTCGGAATTTAGTTTGGAGGAAAAGATCGGTCCCGTTCGTATCCGAGTGGAACCGGGCATCCGGCCGTTGATCTGGTTGACCACGCCGCCGATCACTTTCGGAAGATTGTACGAGCGAGACGCTTGCGCGGAAGCCCTCGGACTTAATGTGAGCGACCTGCTGGAAATCTCTCCACAAGCCGTGAGCGCTGGTAACCCGACACTCATCATCGCTGTTCGGGACAAAGAGCAGGTTGATCAGGCCTGGTTGGACAACGCCGGCCTATCGCTTTTGAAGAGTAAGGACGAGCCTCCGCTACTGGTGATGGTATTCACTCCGACTCGCGACGGAGCTTATTCTCGCGTGTTTGGACCTGAGCATGGCGTGCGTGAAGATCCGGCAACTGGAAGTGCGACTGGTCCACTCGCGGCGTTCATGGTCCAACATGGACTTGTCTCCGGTGCGGCAGGCACGCGGTTCGTCAGTGAACAAGGCGTAAAGATGGGGCGTCGAAGCATTCTGCACGTTCGGCTAAATGGCGAAAAAGGTGTGAATGGAATAGAGATCGGAGGTTACGTTTCGCCCGTCGCGGAAGCAACCATGACGCTCTCATCGATCTGAAGGCGGTGGAAATCGTGAATGAATACCCGTACGCAACTCATTTAAATACCTGCTATGAATCACTGGAGTTGATCGACGTGCCCGCGCTCGTTGCCGCGTGCACCGATCGTTGGTACAACCAGACGCTTTGTCGTGTGAATGATTCCGTGGTTCGGTTGGGCGTGGTCCAGGGTGAATACCACTGGCATAAACACGATGATGAAGATGAATTCTTCTACGTAGTTCAAGGAGAGTTTCTGATCGATCTTGAAGATCGGTCAGTGAAACTCGGGCCGGGACAAGGGTTCGTAATACCGAAAGGCATAATGCATTGCCCTCGTGCTCCCCAACGAACCGTCATCCTCATGGTTGAAGGCGCAGGCATCGTCCCGACGGGCGACTCGTAGAATGTTAGTCGGAGACTTCAGCGATCATTTCAATCTCGACGCATGAGCCGAAGGGAATTTGAGCCACTCCAAAAGCGCTGCGCGCGTGAGTGCCCTTTGCTCCGAAAACTTCCTCGAAGAGTTGCGAGGCGCCGTTGGCTACCAGGTGCTGTTCGGTGAATGTAGACGTGCTGTTAACCAGCACCATCAGCTTTACGATCCGGCTGACTTTATTGAGGTCGCCCAGTGCAGCATTCAATGTGCCGAGAAGGTCGATGGCAATAGCGCGTGCAGCCGCCTGTCCGTCCGCGGTCGTGAGCTCACTGCCGAGTTGGCCCGTCCACGGTTTACCATCTCGCTTTGCGATATGACCGGAGATAAAAACCAGGTTGCCGGTTCGGAGGAACGGAACAAACGCTGCAGCCGGAGGCGTAACTTCCGGAAGGACGATATTCAGGGTTTTTAGTTTTTCGTATACAGACATGCGCATTCTCCATGACCAGATTTGTCAACGCGGTAACTGTAAACGACCAGCGGACCCGCGTCATTAGTCTGAGATTAATTTTTCTTAAAAACATCCGAACGCGATGATACAACTCGGAGAAATCGTCAAAGACCTCTCGCCGGCCGTGCGCCCGCGCCGCGAGACACTCGAGGGGCGCGTTGTGCTGGTGCAACCGCTTGATCCACTCGTCCATGGTGATGCGCTATATGAAGGCTCACACGGCGAGAATCGTGAGGAGTTGTGGCGATACTTACCTGAAGGACCGTTCCCCGATCGCTCGACGTTTGATACCTACCTGAAGCGTGCGTCGGCTTCTGAAGACCCACTCTTTTTCGTGATTGTCGACAAATCGTCTGGTGTTGCGGCAGGCATCGCTGCATACCTGCGCATCGAGCCCGCGCATAAGGTAATCGAAGTGGGCCATATCCTGTTTACACCGAAATTACAGCGAACCGTAGCGGCGACTGAGGCGATGTTTCTTATGGCCCAACACGTCTTCGATCTCGGATATCGTCGCTATGAGTGGAAATGTAACTCTCTGAACTCATCATCACAGCGCGCAGCTCGGCGGTTGGGCTTCACGTTCGAGGGAGTCTTCCGGCAGCACATGATTGTGAAAGGCCGCAATCGAGATACAGCCTGGTTTTCCATGCTCGATTCGGAATGGCCGGCTCGCAAAGCCAGTTTTGAGTCCTGGCTCGATCCAAAAAACTTCGATGAAAATGGAGTACAGAAACTCTCGTTGTCCGCCACTACTTAAAGATTGCCACAAAAAAGCACATAAAGCACAAATGATTTCTTTTTGTGTTTTATGTGCCTTTTTGTGGCTACTTACACGATCGAGAGATACGGATCTGGTGTTTCCTGCAAGACGTCACTGATTATACGGAGACCCTTTTCAAGCTGAGCTCGACTTCGCGGTGCGCCGATACACACACGCACCGCATGAGGCGGTTCCTCTCGACCGGGCACGAATGCCTCAGCGGGTGTGACAAGCACTCCGCGACGTCGCAACTGTGCGGCGAATTCGTTGCTGCGCCATGGCTCCGGCAAATGTAACCAGAGATGAAAACTGAACGGGTGAGCGTCAAACTCGAATCCCGCAAGGATCTCCTTCGCCATCAACTGACGCGCAGTCGCCTCAGCACACTTCTGGTCCATCAGTCGATCGGCAGTCCCATCCCGAATCCACTCAGCAGCGATCTCGGCCATCAGCGGCGCTGCCATCCAGACCGTCGCGCGCAAAGAAGTTGTGAGTGGCTCTACCATGCGCTCGGGAGTAACCAGATAAGCAATGCGCATCCCCGGAGCGACACTCTTCGAGAGGCTCAGAATGTAATAACTGTTCTCAGCTGCGAACGACGAAAGTGGCGGAGGCGGATTGGATAACATAAAGCTATGCACGTCATCCTCGACGATCGCCACGTTGTGTGTCACGGCGATGTCCGCGATCTCTCGACGTCGTGCTTGCGGCATGACTGTCCCCAGCGGATTTTGAATTGTCGGTATCGTGTAAAGAATCCTGGCTGAGTCGTGCCGGCACGCTTCGTCAAACGCTTCCGGAATGATGCCTTCGTCGTCCGTCGGTAAGCCTTTGAGTCGCAAGTGGAGAAGATGTGCGAGGTTTTTCATACCCGGATACGTGAGGCTTTCCGTGAAGACTGAGTCGCCGGGTTTAGTCAGCGTGGAAAAAACGACCATCATGCCGTGCAGCGCTCCGCTGCAAATTATGACTTGTTCCGCGCCGACTCTTAATCCGGAGCGTGCTGCCCACGCCGCACCTGCTTCACGATGCCGCTCGAGGCCTATCGCGGGTTGATAGGTCATCATCGCCGATAGCCCGGGACGTGTCGCCAAACTCGTCAGCGTGTTGGTCAGAGCCTGGCCCAGAGGATCGCCCACGGAAAGCGGTGGGATGTTGAAGCTCAAGTCGATGAGTTCGTCTTCGTCGTTTGATAGAGGCCCAGTAAATGAGTGATCAAGAAGACTCGGTCTGACAAAGGTTCCGCGTCCGGTTTCGCCTACCAGCAAGCCCCGTTTCGCGGCCTCCGTGTAGGCCCGCGTGATAGTTCCCGTGGTGACGCCGAGAAGACCCGCCAAGTCACGGTGAGTTGGCATCTGATCGCCCGCTTTCAGGTTCCCGCGCTCAATATCTTCTGCAATCGCACTGACAATCGCGAGGTACCGCGGTCCCTGGAAGGCGTTCAGGTCTGGATTCCACATTGTCATAATAAAATTTGATTTGACATAAGAAATTGTCCTGCTTAATGTAGGGACAATGCTGTGACAATGTCAATAAGTTCTTTATCCACAGATTAGGACAACAGAGATGCAGATACCTCCTTTCTTACTGGACGAATGGCTTAACCATTATCATTTCGCGAGCGCGCCGCCCGAGTTCGATTTGGCTTCGAGCACCGGCCCGATCTCGAGTACGAGGGAGATTCTCGAGCTGATGACGCCCGATGAGAGGGAACGCTTTCATGAGACGCAGTTGATTTATTCCGCCGCGACAGGCAGGCGACCGCTCAGACAAGCTCTCGCGGATTTGCACGGAGTCGGCGTTGATGAAGTTCAGATCGTTACCGGCGCATCTGAGGCGCTGCTCAGCCTGTTCTTCCTTGCGGCCGAGGCCGGCGCGAACGTTCTTCTGCCGTTCCCCGGTTATCCACCGACTGCTGTCGAGGCGCAATTACTTGGTCTCGAAACGCGGTTCTATCATCTTCGACGCGAGAATGATTTCGCTATCGATCTCGACGAAATCAAAAAGCTCGCCGACAGCAAAACGAAGTTACTTCTAGTCAACTCGCCGCATAACCCCACAGGCGCAACCGTCAGCAACGCTCAGATGCTGGCGTTGCACGACTTTGCCGTTGAGCGCGGTATTCCGTTCGTCTCCGACGAGGTTTATCACCCTATCTACCATCACGAGGAAACAAGTTCTGCAGCGGTCTTGCCGCATGCGATCGTAGTGGGTTCGTTCTCAAAAGCACTTTCGTTGAGCGGTCTGCGCGTGGGTTGGATCATCGATCGCGATCCGGCGCGGCGGCAGCAGCACATGGACGCGAGAGGCTACTTCACCATTTCAAACTCGCCGTTCGCCGAGGAGTTAGCAGTCGTTGCACTACGTCACCGCGACAGAATTCTGGATCGTACTCGCAACGCTGCCGCCGCGAATCTCAGTCTTCTTGATCAGTTTTTTGCTGAGTGGGAAGACGAGCTTGGCTGGGTTCGTCCGCGCGGCGGGATGATCTGTTTTCCGTGGCTAAAGCGCGGCGGCAATGCGCGGGAGTTCTGTCGCGGTGTCGCCGAACGCGGGACGCTCCTTGCTCCGGGCGATTGCTTCGGAATGCCAGAGCATTTCCGGCTCGGATTTGGAGTCACGGAAAAAGGTTTTGCAGATGGGCTGCAAAGGATCGCGGATCATTTGACGACCCTCGCGGACAAAGCAGCTTCGACGACGACCGCATCTGTTTAGCGAAGTCAGGAATCATTGTTGGAGTCGGGTCAGTACCGTAACGCGGTAGCGTCGGGTCGAGCGTAGTGACACAAATATTTGTATGTACGAAACCAACCCGACGCTACCGCGTTACGGTACTGACCCGACTCCAACAGTAATGTTTGACTCCTGGGGCAAGCCATGTTGAACGAAGCAGCAAACTTTTACGAGTTTGATTCCTTTCAGGTCGATGCCAGGCGGCGCCTGCTTTTTCGCGACGGGCGGCCGGTGCGTGTGACGCCCAAGGCCTTCGACATTCTTCTCGGATTGGTGTGCAGTGGCGGCAGAGTAGTAAGCAAAGATGAGTTGATGACGACCATCTGGCCCAACTGCTTCGTTGAAGAGGGGAATCTTGTGCAGAACATATTCCTCCTACGTCGTGTGCTTGGAGAACGTAAGAACGAGCACAAGTACATCATAACGATCCCCGGAGTTGGTTATCGCTTCGCTCCTTACGTGAGGGAATCTGCCGTCAGTCCGAGGCTCCGAAAAGTCGGCCCCGGAGGTGACCGGAAGATCACGTGTATCGCGGTGCTGCCGTTCAAATCCATTTCTCAAAACGAGATCGATCCCTCCTTCGGAATCGGAATGGCAGACGCGCTGATCACGAAGCTTTGCAATCTCAAGTTCGTCAACGTTATGCCTACATCGACAATACTCAGACTCGTCGAGCCCACTCACACTCCGTGGCTCGCGGCGAACCTGGAGATCGATGCTGTACTTGACGGACTTTATCAACGCGAAGGCGAACAACTGCGGTTGTCGGTCCAACTGGTTGGCGCTGCGAACGGAACCATGCTGTGGGCCGCCAGGTTCGACGCCGAGTTTACCAATCTCTTCACACTGCAAGACTCGTTTTCCGAGCAGATAGCCAACGCTCTCGCCCAGAAGCTCGGCAGCCTGGACCAGCCACGGTTATCAGTGGTTCGGCAAAGCAGGAAAGCAAACCTGCGCCGCTGCTCATAGCCCGAGTCCTCATGGCGTGCGATGACCACAGCAACCCGTCTTGAAGTTCAAGAGCTCGATCCTGAAATTTGACTCTTCCACTCCGGCTTCGCCGCCGGA
>JADMIO010823555.1_pt1 | contig 10225 bp, 7 predicted proteins | sample 8958161 | NCBI WGS metagenome assembly JADMIO01 (sample SAMN16585339, study PRJNA669376) | soil metagenome | isolation source: Crop rotation soil | place: USA: Cullars Rotation, Alabama | collected 2011
CTTTCCCGCTTCGGCTTGTTTGGCCATGGCCCGTTTCATGCCTTCGGGCAAAGAGACATCCTTAATCTCGACGGAAGTGACTTTGATGCCCCAGGGATCGGTCTGGCGATCGATGATTTCCTGCAAGGTTTGGTTTATTTTATCACGGTGTGCGAGCAGTTCATCCAGTTCGGCCTGGCCGAGCACACTGCGCAAGGTGGTCTGGGCAATGAGCGAAGTGGCTTTCCAGAAATTTTCCACTTTCACAACAGCGGCGATAGGATCGATCACGCGGAAATAGATCACGGCATCGACGGTGGCGGGCACGTTGTCGCGAGTCATGACTTCCTGTTTGGCGACATCGATAGTGACGACGCGCAGATCCATTTTCACCATTCGATCCACCATGGGAATCAGCAGGATCAAACCGGGCCCTTTTGCATCCAGCAATTTTCCGAGCCTGAAGATCACTCCGCGTTCGTATTCGCGAAGGATACGCAGTGCTTGAGGCAGCACGATCGAGCCAAATATAAGGATGACCACGATAACTGAGATGAGCCCGGCTAGATTGGATGGGAGTTCCATAGTTTATTTGAGTTAGAGCTTGTTGCAAAGGAACGGACAGAACGGAGCGCGGACATTCCTGTCCGCAGCAATGTAGGTGTAATCATACTGCTGCGGACAGGAATGTCCGCGCTCCGTTTTGTGGTCCGTAACTTTTGCAACAGGGCTCGAGTTCATTAAGGGTTCAGGTTGGAGGTGTTTGCGGTTTCACTTTCAAAGTAAGGCCATCGATCGCCACGATTTCCGCTGGTTGACCGAGTGGAATAGGTGTGTCGCTGACCGCATTCCAAAGTTCGCCTTCGACAAAGATCTTGCCGTTAGTGGAATCAATCGGTGTCACCGCAGGCGCCGTTTTGCCGAGCATCGTTTCGCGGCCGGCACGAACTGGCAAACGTTGCGCGCGCAACCCTGCGCCCGCCACGAAAAGGAAGAAAAATGCGGTGAGGAGAGTTGCAGGAATAATATAGATCAGCGAAAGACGAAACCCTTCTTCCGCGCGATTGAAGAGCATTAATGCACCGAGAAAAAACGATACGATACCGCCAACGGTCAAAATGCCGTGAGTCGGCGCATAAATATCGATGATAAACAACAGGGCCGCGAGGCCGATCAAAGCCAGGCCAGCCATGTTAATGGGGAGAATAGCGGACATATACAGGACGAGGATCAGCGCAATAGCGCCTGCGACCCCGGGCAAAATCGCGCCGGGATTGTTGAGTTCACCAATCAATCCGTACATGGCCACCAACATGAGGAAGAGCATCAGTTCGGGATGGGAAAGCACTTTCAGAATTTGTTCACGGGTGGTCATCGGAATGTCCACTACTTTGGCGCTGGCAGTTTTGAGCGAATGCCCGTTGACTTCCCGTCCATCCAGTTGCTTGAGCAAGTCAGCCATGTCGGTGGCGACCAGGTCGATAACATTCATTTCGCGCGCGTGGGCGGCAGTGATGGATTCGCTTTTGAGCACTGCGGATTTTGCCCATTCGACATTGCGCCCGCGTTTTTCGGCAATCGAAGCGATATAGCTGCTGGCGAAGTTTTCCATTTTTTGTTTCATCACTTCGTCGGTTTTTTCGACTCCGCCAGGTCCGACTGATACAGGATGAGCAGCGCCGATGCTGGTGCTGGGTGCCATGGCTGCGACATCGGCGGCCATGGTAATAAAACAACCGGCGCTACCTGCCCAAGCTCCTGCAGGGGCGACATAGACAACCGTTGGGATGCGTGATTCGAAGAATTTCTGGATGATCTCTTTTGTCGAATCGAGCGCGCCGCCGGGGGTATCCAGTTGGATGACGAGGCAGGTATCACCGCGGGAGTGGGCGACATCAATTGCGCGTGAAATATAACCGACGGTTGCTGGACCGATAGGGCCTTTGACAAAAATGGAACCAACATCTCCCGCGCAAAGGCCAATCGGAGGCCCGCATATCATCCCCGCCAGAAAAAATGGCAACCAGCGCGTCATAAAGCCCTCGTGTTTCAAGTTTAGCTGGAAATGTGGGAGGTGCAAGTGTTGCAATGACGAAGGACGAACGATGGAACGACGAAAAAAGCTCCAAGATCCAGAGAAGATCCAAACACCAAATTCCAAAATCGAGGTTCTTGGTGCTTATCGTTCGAGCTTCGGATTCCGGGTTTCGGACTTTTTAACGCTTCGGATTTCAGATTTAATCCTTTATGCTGGCGTTAATGGCGATTGTTCGGATCCTGGTCGATGGATACAGTTTATTGCATGCGTGGCCGGAGTTGGCGCCGCGCCGAGCTCGTCATTCTGCATTTGCTCGTGAGGAATTGATTCAGCGGTTAAGACTTTACCAGGATACTATCGGCACACCGATGACGATCTTCTTTGATGGTGGTGGCGCTCCTGCCGGGACGCCCGCGATGCTTTCGACCCCGGAATTGGAAGTCCTGTTTTCTAAAAGAGGCCAAACGGCGGACCAAATGATCGAGCGCGCAGCGCATCGTTTCGCACCTTACGGCGAGGTTCTTGCTGTAACGGATGACATGGCAGAGCGAGAAACGGTGATCAGCCTGGGAGGGATGGCTTCCAGTTGTGAGAATTTTATTCGAACGATTGAAAATGTTTTGGAGGAACAAGCGGACGATATTAAAGATTATAACCGTAGAGAGAGGAATCGTTTCGAGCGAAGGAAAGCATGAAAGAAAAGAGCCAAGGGCCAAGAGCCAAGAGCCAGAGAAGCTCCAAACATCAAGCAGCAAACGCCGGGTGCCATGCTCCCCGCCAACTGGATGCGTGGGAGCGCGGCTGTGTCGTCTCCGACCAGCCGCAGCAGCTCGAAGAAACACGCCGACCCGGAGTTACAAAAAAGAATCTCTACAAGTTCCTGACAAGTTCTGCTTCCAATGCGCTGCGGCTGGTCGGGGACGACACAGCCGCGCTCCGGATCGGTTTCGGCTTTGCCGCGCTCTGTTTTTTGTCTTTCGGTGCACTGGCCCAAACCAACATCCCCGTTTTATCGAGCAACCGTTATTTAATTATCCTGGAGACTTCGCGTTCGATGGAAGCCAGGGGAAGCGGCAGTCTTCAAGCTCTTCAACAAATTCTGGGGTCGGGCATGGGAGGGGAATTGCGCAAGGGAGACTCACTCGGAATTTGGACTTACAACAGCCAACTGTATACCGGTCGATTTCCGATACAATCCTGGTCCCCTGAAACGGGGAAAGGTATCGCTCAAAAAGCGATGGTATTTCTCCAGGCTCAAACGTGTGAGAAAACAGGGAACTTTGACATTGTTTTTCCCACGCTCGAGAAGGTTGCGAAAAGTTCGCAGTTATTGACAGTGATTCTCGTGTCCGATGGTGAACAAAAAATTCGCGGGACAGGTTTCGATGTGCAAATCAACAAACTGTACGACCAATGGCGCGTCGAACAGGCGAAAGCCAAAATGCCATTCATTACGATCTTGCGAGCGCTTTCGGGCCAATGGACTAATTTTACGGTAACCGCTGCTCCCTGGCCGGTGGAGATGCCACCCATGCCGAAGTTACCAGAGGTTGCCAGGGCGGAGAACAGGCCCCAGCCGCAACAGGCAAAAGTACCTCCAGGTCCACCACGGAGTACAAACAATTTGATCATTTCAGGGAAGAAAATAGCGGAAAGCAGGGCAGCCACGAGCAATACGCTTCCGATTAGTCCGACGCAAAATGGTTCTTCGCCAGGGTTGGAGTCGGGAGGTACTTCGAGCCCGGGAATTGCAACCCCTGCAGCGGCGTCTCGTGAGAGCGCCGCCGCCAATGCCACCTCTGCGCTGGCTCAATCGGCTTCTTCTTCTCCTCCACCGGTGTCGCGAGCTGAGGTTGTTTCTACAGCGCCGACTCCGCCCCCTGTTCAATCAGAAAAATTGAGCGCGCCCTCCACCGCGCGGGACTTTGCGGCGGCCAAAACGGCAACCGAGCCGCAGGTTGTATCTGGCAAGATTGAATCGGAGCCGGCAACCAAAATAGCGCCGGTTCTGGATAGCCCACCGGTTCAGTCTAAATCCACGGAAACATCGACTTCGGTTGGCAATGCAGAACAGGCCGCCAAAACTGAGGTTTCGGCCAACTCGCCAACTCAACCAAGTGCGAACAAAAGAGCGCCATCAGAGCCTGCCACAGTTGCTGTTGTGCAGGACTCCTGGTTCAAAAATAGCACCCACGTAGCTATTACCGGGTTCGTTTTGTTCCTGGGTATAGGGGCGATTGCTTTTTTGTGGGCGCAACGAGCGCGTGCGGCCAAACATACGAGTTTGATAACGCGTTCGTTGGATAGGAAATAGGCGGAGTAACCACGGATTGCACGGAGAACACGGAGGAAGAAGGGTAAGAGACGCGATCGAAAAACGAGAAAGTTTGACACGAATTAGCACCAATTTTTCACGAATTAAACGCCAGATTCGTGAAAATTTGTGTTAATTCGTGTCAGGCTTTCCTGTTCTTTCTGTTGTTTTCATTTTCTAGCGTCTCCGCGTCTTTGCGTTAATATCGCGGCGCTCTTACGAGACGCCGCTACACGGTCAGAAGGTTCGGAAAAGAGGTTTTTATCCGTGCTCTCCGTGTCATGAGTGGTCAAAACGAGTCTTGGTCGATGCGGTTATCAGTTTTTTCGATTGTACTTGGAGGATGATTTCCAATTACAATCAAGAGATGGATGAGAAGATGGATGAGATTGCAGCCGGCCGATCTGGAGATTGCAGGCTGTGCCGGCGGCGGTTACGCAGATTTCTCATCGGAAGCTTGTGCATTTTCCTGTTGACCCTTACTGGACGTGCTGCGTTCTTCCGCGGCCCCATTCTGCCGCCTGAACCGCTGCCAGCAACTCCACTGCTCGACATGCATTGTCATGTGGCGGGTGTGGGCGCTGGAAACAGTGGTTGTTTTGTTTCCAAAAAGTTGCGTCAGAGCTGGAAGTTCAGCTTTTATCTTCGCGCATATGGCATCTCATCACGCGAACTCGAGCGCGAAAGCGACGAGCTTTGCGCGGCGCGACTTTCGGAAACTTTAGCATCGAGTCACCACGTGAATCGCGCCGTTGTTCTGGCTCTCGATGGCGCGGTGAATGACCGGGGTGAACTCGACCGGGCGCACACGGAATTTTATGTGCCAAACGAATTTGTGGCTGCGACAGTTGCGCGGCACACGAACCTTCTTTTCGGCGCGAGCATCAATCCGTATCGGCCTGATGCCCTTGCGCGCCTGGAAACGGTGGCGACAAACGGTGCGAAGCTGATCAAATGGCTTCCATCAATCCAGCTTTTCGATCCAGCAGATGAGCGGCTCGTGCCCTTTTATCGCCGACTGGCGGAATTGAAAATACCTTTGCTCGTGCACACTGGAGCTGAGCATTCCTTTACCTGGGCCAGGAACGAATTGGGCGACCCGGACCGTTTGCGATTGCCGTTGAGTCTTGGCGTAACGGTCATTGCGGCCCATTCCGCCTGGCCTGGTATGCATGAAGGAGAGCGGGATGTCGATCGCCTCGCGCGGTTGGCGACTCAATATCCCAACTTGTACGCAGATATTTCGTCACTGACCCAAATCAACAAACTTGGTGGGTTACGGGAGGTGTTGGGCCGGCCGGAATTGCGTGAGCGTCTACTGTATGGCACCGATTTTCCGCTGATTAATATGCCTATCGTTTCGCCCTGGTTTTTTCCTTTGAACCTGAAACTGTCCGAGATGTGGCGAATCAGTCGGATAAAGAATCCGTGGGATCGGGATGTCGCGCTGAAACAGGCGCTGGGAGTTCCGGCTGCGGTTTTTACGCGGGCGGAGAAGGTGCTATAAGATCCAAGGTCCAGAGAAACATCAAGCTTCAACATCGAATCATACTAACAAAGACCCTCACCCATCGGATGGAGAGGGCCTGAAAGGCCGCAATGTGATAGCCCGGGCTGTAGGCCCGGGAAGGATGTCGGAATGGAATTCCGGAGCCCTGCAAGGGCGATCCAACCATTCCGAATCTCTACAATGGACAGTGCGTATATTCGATGTGCACAGATGTCGCCCTTACAGGGCTTATTGAGCATTCGGCACACCCTTACCTGGGCCTACGCTCGCAGACTCGCTTCAGCCCAGGCTATCACATCCCGGCCTTTCAGGCCTTCTCCCATCGGATCGGAATTTCTCCCATCGGATGGGAGAGGGGATATGACTTTGGAGCTTCGAGCTTCTCTTGGTCTTGGTCCTTGGTCCTTGGTCCTTGGTCCTTGGTCCTGGTCTTGGTCTTGGTCTTGGATCTTTTATCCCGCCAGTTCCAGGAACCTTTTGGCCATCGCCGGCCCTTTACCTTCGTCCTCGTGTTTGAAGAATACAAAAGTCTTCTGCCAATTCTGTTCGCGTATACGGTTGAGCCAACCTTTTAGTTCTTCATCACCATAGTCAGGGCGGCGAAGACGGAGGTATCCCCAATCAGCAGTGGATACAAAAGGAACCTCAACACCGTCTTCGGCTTCCGCAATGCAGAGGGCGATCCGATGTTTTCGAAGCAGTTCGAAAATCTCTTCATCGAACCAGGATGCCTCGCGAAACTCGAACGCGACCATGGCATCGGGAGGTAACAGCGCAAGAAATTCGCGAAGCCGCACTGCATCTTTTTTGAAATTTGGCGGTAGCTGAAACAAGAGCGGTCCGAGTCGTTCCTTCAAGACAGCAGCGACTTTGATGAGGTAAGCCAGCGAATCGCCTGTGTCTTTGAGACGTTGAAAATGGGTGATACGTTGGGACGCCTTGAGAACAAACTTGAACTCGGTGGGAACCTCGGCAGCCCATCCTTCCAGGACGGACGCTTTCGGCATGCGATAGAAAGTGTTATTGATTTCCACCGAACGAAAGTGTTCTCCATAAAAACGGAGCATTTGTTTTTCCGGTAAATCTTCCGGGTAGAACGTGCCTTTCCATTCTTTGTAGGAATAGCCGCTGGTACCGACGTAAAGGTTCATAAAGGTTGGAATATCAGTTCGCTACGACGTGCTGTTTGATCCAATCCGCGATAGTTTCGAATAGAGCGATTTTTACATCGGAATCTTTGCGTCCGGAGCGTGCAGGCACGTGAAAGGAATGGTCAGCATCTTGAAACAGTTTGAGTGTCGAGGTGTCTTGAAGGCGGTCACAAAGTGGGATGAGAAGTTCGAGTTTTGCGAAATCATCGCGAGTGCCTTGCAGAAAGAGCATGGGGATATGGACGTCGAACAGATGTTTGGCGCGATCTTCTGACGGTTGTCCTGGGGGATGGAGAGGGAAACCGAGGAAGATGAGGCCCTTCACCCCGGGCAAGGGATCTGCGGCCTGTGCTTGTGAAGACATTCGGCCACCAAAAGATTTACCTCCAGCGAACAGAGCGCAACCTGGTAGCAACTGTGAAGCTTCAAGAACGGCTGCGCGGACTGTCGCTTGAGCGAGTTTCGGGGTATCCGGTCTTTTTGAGCCTTTTTCCATGTAAGGAAACTGGTAGCGCAACGTAGCGATGCCACGTTCAGAAAGACCGGTGGCCATGGCGGCGAGGAAGGGGTGGGCCATACCAGCCCCGGCGCCGTGTGCCATGACATAACAGGCGTGTGCGTCGGGTGGTGCTTGCAACAAACCCGAAACCTGCTGGGATTCGTTCACCTGGATGAGAACTGGTTTTGCAGCGGGAGGAGGCATGTTATTTAAGAAACTGTGACTGAGGGGGCATTGGTTGGCAAATGACAAATGAAAAGGGACTGTGGTTGCAGGCGGTCGCCGATTAACAATCGGCGATACGGCAGGTTGGCAACCTGCGCTATTTCGGTGGGAGGTTGCTCAGGAACTGGGATACCGTCGCAATGAAAGTATATTTTTGGCGGAACATCACTGTTTTTGCCTGGTCGAATTGAACGTTGCTAATGTGAACCGGTCTGCTTATACGTACGCTTGTCACTTGATAAACTGAAAAGATGGTGGGGTCTTTATTTATCGCAGGTGGGAGAAAGTGGGCAAAAGCGCTTAAGTTCTGGCGTGTTTGCGTTCTGCTATTGGGCTGGATCTGTCTGGGGGCACTGACGGGACGGGCAGCCTTGCAGTTTGACGTATTTCCGGGATTTGACGGGGTGGTGCCGGAAGCGACATGGATTCCCATCATGTGTGAGATTAAGAATGATGGACCGGCGTTCAACGGCGTTATTGAACTGACTGGGGGTAATTTCAATCAAGGGCAACTCCAGAAAGTGGAGGTGGAGCTACCGACCGGAACGCTTAAACGAGTGTTGATTCCGGTTTTTGCGAATTCACGGAGCTACAACACGAGTTGGGATGTTCGTTTGCTGGACGAGCGAGGCAAGTTGCGCGGTGAGCAGATAGGGTTGCGTCCGAACAAGAATCTTGCATCACGAACGCCGTTGATTGGAGCGCTGGCACGGACACCGAGTGGCGCTCCGGTAATTCGGCCTGTTACTCAGCAAAACTCTGAATTGCAGCCCACTGCAGCACGGCTGCAAGCGCCTATTTTCCCCGACAATTCCCTGGTGCTTGAAGGGCTGAATGCGCTGTACCTGAACTCTGAACGAGCTTCAGATTTGAAGGATAACCAGGTTGGGGCTTTGTATGCCTGGCTGAACGGCGGCGGTCATTTGATCGTAGGTATTGAACAGGTGAACGATGTCACTGCCAGCGAATGGCTCAAAAACCTGATGCCTTGCGAAGTGAGAGAGATTCGAAAAGTGCAACAGCATTATGAGCTTCAGGAGTGGCTCAATAGTGCGACATGGTCCACAAACATTCATTCGAGTGTCGAGCAAGCTCCGATTCAACCGTATGGTCCGGTTCGTCCTGGGCAATCTCGTCGAAGGACGGGAGGTCCACCCCCAGTCCAATATCAAAATGCGCCACCTTCCAATCCCACCGGGACGAGCCCGGAAAAGCCGTTTGGCAATTTGCCGGATGATTTTGGTTTTGAAGGAGCAGAAATGCAGGTGGCAGTTGGAAAATTACGAGATGGCCGGAGCGTGGTTTCGTCCGGTGACGTGCCTTTAGTCGTAAGTGCCACACGCGGTCTGGGGAGAATCACCGTTCTGATGTTTAGCCCGGAACGCGAGCCGTTTCGCTCATGGAAAAACAGTCCGACGTTCTGGGCGAAGGTGACCGAGGTTCCCGGGGATTGGTATGTGTCGTCTGATTTCAACCAGCAAGGCGGGCGCAGTAGCGACGGGATATTTGGAGCGATGCTCGACTCAAGGCAGGTACATAAACTTCCGATCGAATGGTTGTTGTTGTTGCTGATCATTTATTTGGTCGTGATTGGTCCGCTGGATCAATATTGGCTTAAACGAATCAACCGGCCGATGCTGACTTGGATTACTTTTCCGTGCTACGTCGTGCTTTTTTCCCTGCTGATCTATTTTATCGGTTACAAACTGCGCGCAGGCGAATCTGAATGGAACGAGTTGCACCTGGTCGATGTGCTGCAGAATGGGGAGCGTGCGGAACTCCGGGGCAAAACCTATGCGTCCATTTATTCGCCCGCGAACCAAAAATATCTTTTGGCCGGGGCGCAAAAGGTGGCCACGTTTCGCGGGGAGTTCGCGGGCAGTTGGGAAGGGGGAGCCTCTGCGGAAAAAGCCACCGTGTGGCACAGCGGCGATAGTTTCCGGGCGGAGGTTTTTGTGCCGGTTTGGACGAGTCAACTTTTCGTGAGCGATTGGTGGCAGCCTGGGGCAGCTCCATTGAGCGTAAAAATTGTGCCCAATGCCGAGGGCTGGGATGTCAACGTGGAAAATCTCACGGACCAAAAGCTGACCAGCGCTCAAATCGTGATCGAAGATTACATTGTATCCTTGGGAGATTTGCCTCCGAAGCAGACCAAAAATTATCCTGTCACACGAGGCGCGGATAAACTTCTGCGCGACTATTTAGGGCGGTTCACCGGGGTTTTCGAGAATGCGGTTCAGAATCGGGCGCGGGCTTTCGGTTCGAGTGAAAGTGGGCGTATCGGGGATTTGCCGAACAGCACGGTGGCGGCGTCCTTTGTAACGCAAATGGGCCGAAGAGAGAATTATATGTCCAGGTTTATCGCCCCCCCGGGACTGGATTTATCTTCGGCAGTGCAACGGGGCAACGCTGTTCTTTTTGCCTGGGCTAGCGATTATTCGCCGACCAAATCAATGAACCAGACACCTTTCCGTCGGACACATCGGGATACGCTATGGCGGTGGGAAAG
>JADMIO012611102.1_pt1 | contig 10225 bp, 7 predicted proteins | sample 8958161 | NCBI WGS metagenome assembly JADMIO01 (sample SAMN16585339, study PRJNA669376) | soil metagenome | isolation source: Crop rotation soil | place: USA: Cullars Rotation, Alabama | collected 2011
GGAGTCAGTTGGCAACTATCTGCGCCGCTACGGACCAGACCAGCGCCCACGCACGACTCCGGACGGCAAGCCTTTGCCTCCGCCATCCAGCACATTTGACTCGGTTCTCGGCTCTTTTGGTGACTGGGTCAGAGGTCGGTAGGTTTAACGAAAAAAATCTCTGAAAGATTGAACTTTTTGCATGCGCTGTACGTATAAAGATATAGCGGTCCATTCCATGCGAAAATAGATATTGACGAAAGCCGTGCAGACTCCCGGTCTGTATACACTGTATATATGGTCCGACTAATTGTGGCCGACGTTCCAGCTCCGTTCTTCCTTGAGGACGGCAGCGGAAACTTGCGGCACCGCCGTTCTTTCGTATCACGCCAGTCGCGTTGTCGCGATTTGCTTCTCTTCAGGAGATTGCTATGAGCCCACGCCCATACGTTCCTCTACATCTCCATACGGAATACAGCCTGCTTGATGGCGCCACTATGATCAAAGATCTGGTGAAAAAAGCCAAAGCAGAAAACATGCCTGCTGTTGCCATCACCGATCATGGTGTCATGTATGGTGCCGTGGAATTGACCAAGGCTTGTCACGAAATCGGTGGCGTGAAGCCGATCATTGGTTACGAAGCGTACATCATCGACGGTGACATAACTGATAAGAAGTCTAAGCAGAACCTTTATCACCTGACCGTTCTCGCACAAAATAAAAAGGGGTATCAAAACCTCGTCCGCCTTGTATCGCGCGCGCACCTCAATGGTTACTACTACAAACCGCGCATCAACAAACAGATGCTGGAAGAGTTCGGAGAAGGACTGATCGTTCTCTCCGGATGTCTGGGTGCGGAACTTTCCCAGTATCTTCTCAAAGACAAATATGATGAGGCGAAGGCTGCAGCGGCATGGTTCAAAGAAGTCCTCGGCGACAATTACTATATCGAGATCCAGGATCACGGCATGTGGGAGGATCGCAAAGTAAATCGCGAGCTGATCAAGATTTCGCGCGAGCTGGGAATCAAATTGGCGTGCACGAACGACTCGCACTTCACCAATCGGGACGACGCCAGGGCGCATGATTGCTTGCTTTGCATTCAGATGGGCAAAATGGTGACTGATGCCAACCGCATGAAATTTACCGGTTGGGAATACATCAAAAACGGCGATGAAATGTCGTATCTCTTCCGCGATCACATGGACACGGAATTCATCGAAGAATCGATTCGCAGCACGCTCGAAATCGCCGATAAAGTGGAGCATTTCAAACTGGCTGGAGAGCCACGTTTGCCTGTCATTCCGGTGCCCGCCGGACATACTGCGGAAAGCTATTTGAACAAGCTCGTTTTCGACGGTGTGAAAGGCAGATGCAATGGTGTCGTTCCTCCGGAATACGAAGCCAGAGCGAATATGGAACTCGAAGTTATCGAGAAGAAAAAATTCGCATCGTACTTTTTGATGACCGCGGACTTCATCAAATTCGCTCGCGACAACGGCATTCCCGTTGGTCCCGGGCGAGGATCAGCAGCTGGAAGTTTGGTGGCATATGCGCTCGGAATTACCAACATCGACCCAATTAAGTACAACTTGCTCTTCGAGCGTTTCTTGAACCCGGAGCGGGAATCCATGCCCGATATCGATACGGATTTCTGTATCGAACGGCGCGACGAAATCATCAAATATACCGCTGAAAAATATGGTGCCGATCGGGTTTGCCAGATCATCACATTCAACCGTATGACCAGTAAAGCAGTAATCAAAGACGTGGCTCGCGTGCTCGAATATCCGTTCGCGGAATCGAACAAACTCGCCAAAATGGTGCCCGTGCTGCGCGGCAAGCCGACACCACTGAAAGACATGCTCGTCGAGCACCCTGAGTTCAAAAAGACGTATCAAACCAGCGACGAAACGAAAGAAGTGATTGACCTGGCCCAGAAGCTAGAAGGGGTTAACAAAACTTTCGGCATGCACGCGGCTGGTGTCGTCATCTCGGATGTGCCGCTGGAGGAATTCGTTCCCGTCCAGCGCAATAACGATGGAACAGTTATTGCGCAGTTCTACATGGAAGATCTGGCGTACGTCGGTCTGGTCAAAATGGACTTCCTCGGTCTGCGAAACTTGACCATGATCGACAAGGCGGTCAAAAGTATTGCCATTACCCGTGGTATCACAATCGATCCGGATTTAATTCCACTCGACGATGAAAAAACGTTCCAAACAATTTCGAATGGCGATCTCTCGGGCATCTTCCAGTTAGAAACGTCATCGGGCATGCGCCAGGTGGCGCGCGATATGAAACCGTCAAACATGGAAGACATATCGGCGCTGATCGCTTTGTATCGACCAGGTCCGCTGGACTCGGGAATGATCGAAAAATTCATCGATTGCAAACACGGTAAAGCCAAGATTACCTATGAAACTCCGCTTCTGGAGCCTATACTCAAAGATACATACGGTCAGATCGTTTATCAAGAGCAGGTCATGCAGATCGCTCAGCAGCTCGGTGGCTACAGTCTCGGACAAGCAGACTTGCTGCGCCGAGCCATGGGTAAGAAGAAGCCGGAAGAGATGGAAAAACATCGCGGCATCTTCATGGATGGTTGCGCGAAGAACGGCGTCAGTAAAGAGATTTCCGAGAAACTCTTCGATACGATGCTGCAGTTCGCCGAGTATTGCTTCAACAAATCGCACTCGCAAGCTTATGCGATGTTGACTTATCAAACTGCGTTCCTCAAAACACATTATCCAGTTGAATACATGGCGGCACTGATGTCGTCGGTAGCTGGAGAACAAGATAAGGTGCAGGGTTACATCGCCGAGTGTCAGTCGATCGACATCGACATTTTGCCTCCGGACGTGAATGTTTCCGGTAAGGAATTTACACCGGATGGCAAGGCGATCAGGTTCGGTCTGTCTGCGGTGAAGAACGTTGGCGAGGCTGCCGTTGAAGAAATCGTAAAACAGCGCGGCGAAAAAGGTCCGTACGCTTCGCTGCAAGATTTTCTCGCTCGCATCGATCTTCGCGTCGTGAACAAACGAACCTTCGAAGCATTGATCAAATCGGGTGCTTGCCTCAGTCTTGGTATCACGCGCAAACAAGCGCTCGATAATCTCGATAATCTGGTCGACACCGCCAGCCGTCGTCAATCTGCAGAGGCCACCGGTCAAATGAGCTTGTTCTCTTTCGGCGGCGGCGATGACGGTGGTGGTGGTCTGAAACTGGATCAAACGTTGAGAGGTGACGGCTCCGAGTTTACGGAAGCTGAAATGCAAGTGATGGAGCACGAATTGCTCGGCTTCTACGTTACCAGCCATCCTCTTAAGAGGGTAGCTAATCGATTGAAGTTTCTCACTACTCATTCTATTAAAGAACTTCGCGAACTCTCCGACGGGACCAACGCCATCATCGGCGGACTTGCCAACAGCGTCGAGAAGAAATTGACCAAGCAGAACAAATTGCTCGGCATCATTCACATGGAAGATCTCACGTCCAAGTGTGAGGTGGTTCTCTACAGTGACCTGCTGGAGAAGCTCGACGGCGAGGTTCTCGCGCCTCAATCGCTGCTTCTTGTGAAAGGAAAGGTCAGAAAGTTTGAAGATAACTTCAGCATAACGGCGACGTCGCTCAGGAAAATATCAGACGCCTCGATGGTGGATATCGTGATTGGGAGCCAACCTTCGTTCGCCGAGATGCATCGCTTGAAAGATGTGCTGAACGCGCACAAAGGCGAAGATCCAGTCATGCTTCACTTCAGACTGGGCAGGCAGAACAAAGTCATACTCGTCGGAGCGCAGTTCTGGGTGAGCGCTTCGCCGGAGTTGATCACCGATATCAAAGCGAATCTTTCAGGAGTGCAACGAGTAACGGCAAGCAAAGTTCGCGCGTGAGTTGGTGATTGACAACTTTGATCTCACCTCGATCTCTGTCGCGATCTCATCAGTGGAAACGCGCTTATCATGCGGTTCTTCATCAAGCACGCTGATCGCAGATCTCAGTCGATTTTGTGATGTTCTGTAAAGATTTTGATCGGGGGGAACTAAACCCTTGCTGGCACATTCTTTTGCTGTACAATACATTGTTCCAAATTTTTTGGAATCCGCAATGGAACCAAAGGAGGTTCAGCTAAATCACACAACGCCCAACTCCCAGACACGGCAGAGTTCGAAACTGGTGTTATTAAGCGTTTCGTGTACCCCTCAAAACGAAGACAGCCTGAAAGCTCTCATTCGTTTTGAAACACGTAGGAGTCACCAACCCGCTCGTTTAGCAGCGATGCGGAAAGGGGGAAAGAAACATGTTCGGACCACATCTCATTCTTGAAGCTTATGGCTGCCCCAAAGAAAAATTGGCAGACGTAAGCTCTATTTGTAAGATGCTTGATGCCTATCCACCTCGACTGGATATGACAAAGATTATGCCACCATACGTTTTCACGTATCACGGCGCAGTCGAGGACGATTGGGGAGTTAGTGGAGTGGTGCTCATTGCTGAGTCTCACATCTCCATTCATACATTTCCGGATAAAGGCTTCGTCACTCTCGACATTTTCTCGTGCAGAGAATTCGAGATCGAAAAAGCGATTGAGTACTTCAACGATTACTTCCAGCCTGAAAGCTATGACAAACAAGTTTTCATGCGCGGTCGTGAATTCCCGAGAAGTGAAGGTCGTGCTCAAGCTATCATCGAAGGCGAGCGCAATCGCCTGACAGCGATAGCCAGCTAGACGCCTGGATCCAAACCCAAGCGCAACCATATGCGGTGACAATGTTCACCGCCTGATTGAACACGCGATGCGGAGTGACAATGTCCTTCGCATCGTTGTGGCGTTCTCGTGGAACGCAATTATTTCGGCGTCTTCTGAAATGGTCTCAGCGACCAGTTTTCGACCAAGATAAAATCTCAGAGATTTTATCGATTTCATTGAACCCTTGACATGATTTCATCGTTATTAATAATAGATAGTAAGTCGTTCCAAAAAGAAGGAGGTGAGTGTGTATGAATAACGACTTGAAGGAAGCCATTGATATTGTGTGCGCAGAGATGCGTGCTGGTTTTGCCGGGGTTCAAGACAAGATCGACGGAACAAATTCTAGACTAGACCAGACGAATGCCAGAATAGATCAGACAAATGAGAGACTGGACCAGACAAATGAGAGACTGGACCAGACAAATGAGAGACTGGACCAGACAAATGAAACACTGGCTCAAACCAGTCAAAGAGTCGATCAGATTGCAGTTGACCTGAAAGAACATAAGGAAGAAACGAAGGCGCAATTTAAGATAGTGCAAGAAAAACTCGATGGTATTGCCTCGTTTTTGATTCAGTCTGAAAAAAATGTCTATTCTTTGGAAAAAAGAGTCGATAAGCTGGAAGATCGATTGGATAAGGTAGAGCGCCGCGATCAAAGTGCATGACTGAGCACCATATGTGGTGCGATTAGTTGAATTTGAATCATCCTATATAAATTGTCTTGCCAGCGCGCCTAAAAGAATAATGTGTCGGAGTTCGCGTGCGGCTGATTTTGCTCGGGTGCTAAAATCACTACACCCGAACAGTCAGGAACTTCGACATGTTAGAAGCTTGGATCTTTGGAATAGTTGTCGTAGGCGGCGCGGTGCTGTTTGCATCGCTAGGTGTCATTCTGGTTCGCCGGCACGTTTCGAGCGGTTTCCTCAGGAGAAATCATGAGGTTGCCGGTTACTTGCTCTCCATTGTTGGAACGCTGTATTCCGTACTTCTCGGTCTGATTGTTGTCGACACACAAACGAAATATCAAACCGCGAAACAGATGACTCAGCAAGAGGCTGACTCATGTCTTGACCTGTTTCACGTCTCGTTCACCATGCCTGACGACGTGCGCGAACAACTGCAGCACCATCTGCAAGAGTATTTGCGCATTGTCGATGAAGACGAGTGGGATTCGATCACAAAGGGTGAGGCCTTCGATGAAGCTGCGAAGTACGAATTCCGAAATGTCTGGTGGACTCTTGTCGAATACGAACCCAAGACTCAGCGTGGCATTGAGTCGTACAGCAAGATGCTTGATATCATGCAGGATCTTGCTGATGGACGGCGATACAGAATTCAGTTCAGCAAGACCGGCTTGCCGGAGATCATGTGGGGTGTTGTCATTACTGGAGGATTACTGACGGTTCTCTTCACCTATCTTTTCGAGGTGGAGAGCGCCAAGGCGCAAATATTCATGACCGGACTGGTTGCGCTTTCATTGTCCTTGAATGTTTTACTTATCGCTCTGTTCAGCAATCCATATCGAGGCTACATGCGGATTCCATCTTATGCCTTTAAATACGATCGAAAAGTCATGTTTGAACTGGACAAGGAAAATTTGAAGCTGGAAAAGAAAACCCAACCCTAATATATTAATTTTACCCGGGTAATATTGCCTTTGGAGTTATACCCGGGTAAAATTGGAATTGTTGTTGTTGCTTGGGTTTACGGTTATGAGCAAAATCCTTTGTACTGCTTTTGCTGGAAGTCGTCGCATTTCGTCGGGTGAAATCGAAGAGGTAGCGCGTCAGACTAAAAAAATTATCGACGGGGGAGAACAATCTCTAATTCTGATTTTCAATGATGCGACGAGCGAACCGATCGAAATCGACTTTCGCGGGTCTCTCAATGATGTCGAACGGAACGTCAAAGAGCGCTTCTCCTCCGGGTCTTCGTCGAATGATACCACTGACGAAAGCACCGCAACTCGCGGTCGCGGACGACCGAAACTTGGAGTGGTTTCGCGTGAGGTTACTCTTCTTCCTCGTCACTGGGAATGGTTGAACAGTCAACCCGGCGGCGCCTCGGTAGCAATCCGCAAACTGGTGGAATCCGCTCGCCGAGCCAATTCCGGCAAAGATCAAATCCGTCAATGCCAGAACGCGACATACAAATTCATGTCCGCCATGGCCGGAAATCTCCCTTCCTTCGAAGAAGCGACGCGAGCCCTATTCGCCGGCAATCAAAATTCCTTCGAAGAAAACATGCAAAGTTGGCCGGCCGATATCAGAGATCACGCAAAGAAACTATCCATGCCCATTTTTGAATCGTGAACTGGGAGCGCCGGCAGCTCGCCGGCACCTGTGGAATCATGATCATGACTGCTCAAGCAATAATTCTGCAAACAGAACCGGATCGACATTTCCCCCGCTCACTATCAATAGCGGTTTCTTGCCCGCGAATTTTGTTTGTGCGGTCAGCACCGCCCCCGTGCTCAAAGCGCCCGTAGGCTCCGCCTTGAGATTGGCATGGAGAAACAACAATTTCACCGCTCTTTTGATATCCGGCTCATCAACTTCAACAATCTCTTTCAGTCCTTGCTCCAAAACCGCCCAATTATGCTTCCCCAATGACAGCGTCCTGGCACCATCCGCGATGCTCATCGGTTCCACAGCATTGGCCACAATCTTTCCTTCTCTGAGCGAGCGCGCCGCATCATTTCCTAATAACGGTTCCGCGCCGATGATATCGCATTTGATACCATGCCGTTTCAATCCGGTGACCAGACCAGAACTGAGCCCGCCACCACCTATGGGGACAACCACGGTATCGAACCGCTCAGCGATATCGACGAGATCGTCAGCCAGAGAGGCGTTGCCTTCGATGACACGAGGATCGTCAAAGGGACTGACCACTTCGACATCGCCCAGTTGGGGAACGATCTCTTCCATCCATTGAGCGCGAGTCTTTACGGTTACGTCAACCAATCTGACATCGCTGCCGAACTTCTGCACCGCCTCAATCTTGGCTTTGCTGGCTGCACTCGGCATAACCACCGTGCATTTTTTGCCGGTCAACTGACAGGCATACGCCAACGCTTGTCCGAAGTTTCCCGACGATACTGTCACCAGATGTGATGCATCAGAATTGGTCGCAACATTGTATGCCGCTCTGAATTTGAAACTGCCGGTGTGTTGAAACGACTCAGTGGCAATCAGAACCTGCACGCCTAGCTCGCGATCGAGCTTAACTGATTCGACGATAACTGTCGGCCGAATGGCGCTTGATGTTTTATTGCGGGAGAGCATTTTCCGTTTGAGCGGTTTGGCGCTCAGGAACAGGAGCTTTGGTAGCCGGCTTCTTGCGCAAGCTGAGTTTCGGGAATTTCATCGCCGACGTCATGCCAGTCAGTCCGCCCAGTCTGCTCTTCTTCGCTGGTTTGGAAGCGATTGCACCACCAGCAGTGGCAGAGCCTTTCGGCTTAGCGGAATCGATCTCTTTGTCGCCGGTCGGGAAGGAAGCGATTGAGGAATCAAAATCGTCAGCCGGAGCGGCTTTTCCGCTAGCCACTGGTTCCAAGCCCATCTCTTCTGATTTCTTCTCTTGAGCAGCAGCAGTGAATCCACTCTTCGGTTCATTTGCCATCAATGAATTGGTCTGGGTTTTGTCCTTCTTGCCCTTTCTCAGATGAGGAAGCGACGGCATCGAAGGTTTAAACTTCGCAACGTGCAAAGTTGGGAATTTCGATTTCTTGGTTTTTACATCTGCTTTTGCAGTCGGCTCCTGAACGATCTTTTCATTTTCAGGAACGCCAGCCGCTTGATCGATTGCATTCTTGTCGGCGGCAGCTGCAGCCGGTTTCGCTGCAATTTGCTTCTTCGCTTCCTTACCCGGTTTGTTCGCGACGTCGACTTCTCCGCCCTTGTTCAGAGCGCCGTCGAGGAAGCCGCTTGCCGGACGAGGAGGCGGTGCTTTCTTGCCTTTGGCAAGATTGAACGGATTCAACATTCCAAGCTTCATGCCACCACTCTTAGCCGGCGGCAAGAACGCTTCCTGAGACGATTCGAGATTCGAACCTTTCTTGACGATGGTCTGCGCTTTCTTGGGATCTGCTTGAGCGATATTGCGCTTCGCTTCACGGATATAGATATCCTCGAGCGATGCTTGATTAGCCGTTTGTTTCTTGTCTTGTTTGTGAGCGACCTTGGTCACTGCATGCGTCGAATCCTTTAATTTATCGCCGGTAGATTTGAATCCGGTACCAACTACGGTGGCACCTTTCTTGGCGAAGTTACCCGACGCTTTGGCACCATTGGCGATGCCGCCGCCAATCTTAGCGAACGGCGCTGTAATGCTGCCCACACCGGGCATCTTGCCAGGCATCATCTTGCCGATCAGGCCTTTCTTCTTCATTTCTTCCGCGTCTTTGTCGGCGAATTTAACGGTGACATACTGCTTCAGCTCTGTTTCGTCTTCAGCTTGTGGAGCAGCAGCAGCAGGCGCCACTTTCTTCTTCGCAGGAGCAGTGCCTGCAGGCGCCTTGATGTACGAATACGGGTCCAGCGACGTGCCAGCCTTCGCGCCGCCAGTTGTGGCAGCCAGGAAAAACACCAGTGACAGCGGTACAAACCGTTTCATGACTAATCCCTCTTGGGTCCTGTTGGTAAGGTTCGTTGATTTTATAACATACGGGTCGAGGCTGCCATGCGCTCATAAAGTGTTGCAAATCGCCCGTCTGCCCTAAATACCAAGGGGATCGAGGCTTATTTGAACAGTTTCAAAGAATCCCATCAAATGTTTATAATGTGGGCATTGCCTCGGGTATAACCATAGGTGGTGCGTGTAATATTTCGCTCGAGCGTGACTTCCAGTGGGATGGAAAGGGTTGACAAGATATGGGAACATTTGAAACACCATGGTGGCTATTCCTCGTAATAGTCCTTGGTTGGCTGGCACTGGCGTTCTTCTTTCTGGCAGGTCGTAAGGTTTTCTTTGAACCTTATAAGGAACCGAAAGATGGCAGCAAATAGGCTTGCCGGGTAGTCAATAAGCGCAGTAATTTAAAGAAGCAGATTTTGGATGTCATGAGTTGTCTGCATGCTCATGGCATAATCCAACGGCATTTCGGGCTCTATTCACACGATCAATTCATAGATTTAGAGTTACAATCCTATATCCATGCGATACATGGCCGTTTCCGACCAGCTCTGGTTTATCGGAAGCGCAACCCCTTCTTTCAGGTAAATTGCAGAAAATGCCTCAAGACATCAACAAAGCAAAAGCACTATCCAATGACGTTCTCAGCTTGATAGGCAAAGAGAAATTGGATGAAGCAGAACGCAAGCGCGTCATTCAAGACTCCGTTCAATACTGGCGCGACCACGTCAACGAAGGTTTTCTCCAGTATCGCAAATCGGTAAGCACCGATTACACCGCAGTCGAATGGGAAGATGAGGGCGCCGTTTTCAGAGACATCAACGGCAAAGAATTCATCGACATGCTCGGCGGTTT
>JADMIO010814672.1_pt1 | contig 10221 bp, 10 predicted proteins | sample 8958161 | NCBI WGS metagenome assembly JADMIO01 (sample SAMN16585339, study PRJNA669376) | soil metagenome | isolation source: Crop rotation soil | place: USA: Cullars Rotation, Alabama | collected 2011
TTTCCCTCGCACGTAGTAATCGCCGCCTTTGATACCCTTGCCGCGCAGGCGCAACCGCGTGCCCGTCGATGAGCCGGGGGGCACTTTTACGGCAGCGGAGTCGCCGCCGAGCAGCGGCACATCGATGGTCGCGCCCAGTACGGCCTCCGCGAGCGTTACCGGCACTTCAAGAGTCAAGTTGCCGTCCTCGACGCGGAAGTATTCGTGCGGCGCGACGTGGATTCGCAATAGCAAATCCGCGCCGCCGGCCCCCTGCCCGCCCAAACGCAGAACTTTGCCATCTCCGATGCCAGCCGGCACTTTGACGTTGATCTCGCTGCTGCCGACGCGCAACGGAAGCGATCCACCAGTGGCTGCCGTTTCAAATGGCACCGTTACATCGGCTTCTTGCGCTGGCGGTGGTTGGGGTTGTGCTCCCCGTCGCCGACCTCCGAACGGATTTCCGCCGGCTTGAGCGCCGCCGAATCCGCCGCCACCACCAAAAAACTGGCGAAAGATTCGCTCGGCGTCGCTTGCGTCGAACCCGCCCGGACCGCCGCCGCCGAAATGAAAATCCTGCCCGCCCGCGCCGGGTGGTCGCTGGCCGCCGAAGCCGCCAACCGCGCCATACATGTCGTACTCTTCGCGCTTCTTCTTATCGGAGAGCACTTCGTAGGCGGACGCGATCTCCTTGAATTTCGCCTCGGCCGCCTTGTCGCCTGGATTGCGATCCGGGTGGAATTGCCGCGCGAGTTTGCGATAGGCCTTTTGAATATCAGCGTCGGAAGCGTTCTTGCTGACGCCGAGAGTTTCGTACAAGTCGGGCATTTCAGTGGTCAGTGGTCAGTGGTCAGTGGTCAGTGGTCAGTGAATACCATTCTAACTCACACGTTGGCTCTGACCACTTATCACCGAGCATCCGATCTCAGGGCTCTGCAATTCTGACAACCGACCACTGACGACCGACCACTTTTCCTCTGGACAATTCTCATCACTGCCGTTATGGACCCCGCCTCACGGAAGTGGTCTCTGTTTCTTGGATGCGTGGCCGGGGGGCTGCGCTGCTTGATGGTCTGCATTTGCGGCGTGAAAACACCGCCGGTTTTGCAGCATTGTCCGTGAAGAACGGCGATGTGCCACGAAATTGAAAAGTTTGCTTTGAGTGGCAAGAGCCGACGGACGATGAAGTGATGCGTGTCCGGATCAACCCGCCGGGCGCGTGGGGGATTGGTGTCGTTCGCGACTGACTGAGGCGATTCGGCATCACGAGTAGCGCGTGGAACAGCACGGGGGTGCATGCCACGTGTCGTGATGGAGTCGTCATGCCGCCGGGGGAGCGTGTGGTTCACACCACATGTTGGCGGACAGTTGGAACATCGCGGCGGCCACATCAGGGAGGGTGCCTGTGGTCACACATGTTGAGATGGACGTCGGCCAGACTTGGCGCGACTATCGCGCCCAGCCAACGGTTGATTTACGCAACCGGCTGGTCGAACGCTATCTTCCACTTGTCAAATACAATGCCGAGCGCATTTGGGCCCGTCTGCCCGACGGCGTGGAGCTCGACGATTTGATCAGTGCCGGCGTCTTCGGTCTCATGGACGCGATCGACGCATTCGATCTCAATCGCGGCGTGAAATTCGAAACGTATTGCGTCCCGCGCATCCGCGGCGCAATGCTCGACGAATTGCGCACGATGGACTGGGTGCCGCGACTGGTGCGCAGCAAAGCCACCAAGCTCGAGGAAGCCCGCAAGACTCTCGAGGCCGCTCTCGGTCGGCCGCCGTCAATCGAAGAACTCGCCAATAAGCTCGGCGTCACGATTGATGAGATGCAAGAAATCGTCGGCGAAGCGACGGCCGTCAGCCTCGTCAGCTTGAACAAGAAGTGGTACGAGACCGATAGCTACAAAGATGTGCGCGAAATCGACATCCTCGAAGACAAGAAATCCGAAGACCCGACACATCGACTGCAAAACCGCGATCTCATGCGGCTCGTCACCCGCGGCCTCAACCGCAACGAGCGACTCATCATCATCCTCTACTACTACGAAGACATGACGATGAAAGAGATCGGCTCGACGCTCGATCTCAGCGAGTCGCGCGTGAGTCAGATGCACTCGAGCATCGTGAATCGGCTACAGGCACAACTGTGCAAGCGCCGCCCAGAGTTCAGCACCTGATCGCGACTGACAATTCGATTACTAACGGCCGGTCGGGGTGTAAGCTCCGGCCGGTTTGCGTTTTTTTGGGCACTCGTTACGTACCGTGTTTGATACAATTTGATGTAGCTAGCGTGTTCATATTCGTTCATCGGTCCACGATGCTGCCGCTGGCTTTAATTCGTTGACTTCAAGTTCTTGCAAACTCACGTCCCATTTCACTTCACGAGGAGGGGTCATGAACATCGTTGCATTGATTATTCAGTTGTTGAGCGGCGCCGTGGGCGGCAACGTCGCGGGCGCACTGCTCAAGAAAATCAGCCTCGGGCCGATCGGCAACTCCATTGCCGGCATCCTCGGCGGTGGCCTCGGAGGCCAATTGCTCGCCATGCTTGGAATCGGGGCACCGGCAGCCGCAGCGGCGGCGGGCGCTGGCGCAGGATCACTCGATCTGAACGCGATCATCGCCAGTATCGCCGGCGGCGGCGTGGGTGGCGGTGCGTTGATGGCCATCATTGGCTACATCAAGCAGATGATGGGCAAGCCCGCCTAACTATAGCCACAACGCGAGACATTAATGAAACCGGCCGGGGCGTACGCCCCGGCCGGTTTGCTTTTTTCAAATGTAGACTGTGATTGCTACAACTCTGAATTAGTCGATGCATGTGCATTCGAGTGACAGGTGATGAATGTCGACCTCGCGCGGGCTTTAGCAGCGCCGGCAAGTGCTCACTCAAAAAACACTAAGTGCGATAACTAGTAATTCTGCCATTTGCCAAATTTCGCGATCAGATTACCATCGTCTCGATTGCCCGCGGCAAATCCTGGACCGAAGAGGTCGGCTCACCAGGAAGAGGAGTCGGCTCGTCATGCGGAAGCAGTGCTGTTCATCCTTGATTGTTGCAGTTCTCGCAACGATCGTCGCCACTCTGCGAGCCGCGGACCCGAAGCCATGGGACCTGATCAGCCTCGCACCCTTAATCACGAGCGCTGACCAACACTACAAGAGCTTCGAAGTTGCAGGTGTGATACAGGCGGGGCAAAAGATCCATTTTCGCGCACTTTACCGTGCGCCGGATCAATTTGCACTCTACCTGTGTGACGAAGTCGACAAGACACCAATCCTGTGTTTTATCAATCGCAACACGCTCATTTATGACGCGGTGCGTCCCGCCGTGATCTTTTATGAAGGGTGCAGTCCACAGTTCTCGATCGAATGCCACCCTGGCAATCAGCTGAGGTACCAATGGCGGTTCTCGGGCGGAGCCGATGCGCCGCCCAGCAATTTCACCGTGGATATTCGGTCTTTCTTTCAGACGCCCGGAAAGAGCGATGAAGTCGTCGCCAGCGGCGAGAATGGATTTCGCATCACGCGTACATCGAGTCGCGACATATTAGTTCTCACCTATGGCGCCGACTGGGTAAATAAGAATCTCCCGCCCGCGTCAGGCACTGGCGGCAAGCTGGTCTGCGATGTCGACGCTTCCAAAACATGCCCGTACACTCGCCTTCAAATACTCAAGGATGATCAAAAGAACCCGCTGTTTTCGATCGACAAATGCGTGGTTAACGAGAGCATCGCCGACGAAGAATTCAAGCTTCCGGATGTACGACAAATCGAGAATTCACTGACGATCATGCGCCTGCCCGCCGAAAGTGCGCTGGCCAACGCTGAGGGCTTGGTGATCATGTTGCGAGCGCAACTGGTTCGACTGGCAGCGCGAAACACTGAAATGCGAATCGGACTTAAGCTGCCCGGCGTTCCACTGATCGAAGGACAGACAAAGCTCGAAATCGACTGGGACAACGTCGCACGCAATGATGAAAAATATTCCAAGGCGCTTCGCGAATACCTCGGCGCGAGATCCAGTTATTTGAAGTGATTAACGCGCTGCGTGCTCATAAGAAAACAAGAGAATGAGCAGCATCACCGCGAAATCGCGCCACGACGAATTAATTGCAATTCTGCAATCGAACGCGTTTCATTTTGGATTGCTCGATGATGACGAGCGAGCGCTTCTCGTTGCGACGGTTCGCACCTTTATTGACACCAAATACTTCGAAGGTTGTGGTGGCCTTGAAATCACGGATGAAGTGAAGGTCACGATCGCGTCGCAAGCATGTTTGATGTTGCTTGGCCGCGAGAACGATTGCTTTCGCCGCGTGCGGACAATCCTTGTCTATCCGTCTGGGTTTAACGCATCCGAGGTTGAGGGCGGCACATACCCAGTTGGCGGCATGGCATACCCGCGCGGGCCGGTATTGATCGGCTGGGAATACGTGCTCGCCGAAGCACGCGATCCGTCTTACGGCGGAAACGTGGTCATTCACGAATTCGCTCACCAGATCGACATGGCCGATGGCCACCTCGACGGTACGCTCGACCTGGTGGGTGCCGAGGCCGAACGCTGGCGACAAGTTTTCCCGGCCGAGTACGAACGCCATCGCCGCCGCACGGAAATGGGCAAAGGCCGATTCCTCGGCAATTATGCCGCCAGCAACATGACCGAGTTCTTTGCGACGGCGTCGGAGCGATTCTTCACCGTTCCGCTGGACTTCATCGATCGGCATCCCGTTCTCTATCAATTGCTCGCGGAAACGTATCACGTTGATCCGGCCGCATGGTTCGAGAAACTGCCGCCGACGGCCGCTCGTGAAGTGATCGAATAAATGAGAGTCATGAAGTTCAAGAAATAATGAGGAGCGAAACCTCTCTCGTTCGCATTAGGTACAGTTATTGCCGGCTGTTCTCCACTCACTCTTCATCTTGGAGGTCACTGCCATGTCTGCTTTTCATCTGGCCATTGCATTGGGATGTTCATTACCGATCGGTTGGGCCGAGGCTCCCCCCGTCAAACAGCCTGATCCCGAGCAAGTGTCAGCGGCGTCGATTCAGAAAGCGCTCGGGGTGGAATTTGCCATCGCGGAATCGAAAATTCGTCGCTCGATCACGAGCACTAAGACTCCATACGGTTTCAAGATCAACAAAGTCGCCAAGGACTCTCTTGCGGCCAAGGCTGACTGGAAAGTCGGCGACATTCTCTTGGAATGGGACGGCAAGCCCGTCAATTCTGTCGTCGAGCTCGATCAGGCAATCAACGCAGCCAAAGTCGGCGCGCAGGTGAAGTACAAGATCGCGCGCAAGAAAGACGTATCAATCTGGTCTCGGCAGCCGTGGGAATACAAAGAAGGCACAATCGTGCCGAAGTAATCAGCAGCCAATGGACACAACTTCGCCCAATCATTTTCTCCGTCATGCCGTCGCCGCACTGGCTTACCGTGCGGCACGAGCCTGTGAGAGCGCACCGCCGGACTTTGCTAATGCTCGCGCATCCGGCTCGACTCGTTCCGCCGGCGCAATACTAGCGCACATGGCCGACCTTTTTGATTGGGCGACTAAGCTTGCGGCCGGCGTTCACGAATGGAAGCCGCGCGAGCCACAGACTTGGGACGGCGACGTGGATCGGTTCTTCGCGGCACTGGCCGGGTTTGACGCAGTGCTCGCAGCCGAAACGCCGCTGGGGTGCCCAGCCGAAAGGCTGTTGCAAGGTCCGATTGCGGACGCACTGACGCACGTCGGGCAGCTTGCGATGCTTCGCCGCGCGGCCGGCAGTCCAATGATCGGCGAAAGCTACTACAAAGCCGAAATCGCTATCGGGCAAATCAATAAGGTGCTGTCGCCACCAGCCGCTCCATTCCGTTGAGTTCACTACCTATAATGCCCAGATGAGCAACACCGAAACACGAATCCTAGTGGCCGAGGACAACCCGCAGGGTGCGGAGCTGATCGAGGACTTCCTCGATGGCACCGGCTGGACCGTTCGACGCGTGGCCGACGGCGAGGAAACGCTGCAGGTCGTCCGCGAATGGAAGCCCGACGCGCTTCTGCTCGACGTCATGATGCCGAAGCTGAGCGGCTTCGAAGTCTGCAAGCGACTCCGGCACGATCCAGCCACCCGCGACCTTCCCGTTTTGATGATCACCGCATTGGACCAACCGAGCGACATCGACCGCGCTGTCGATGCCGGTACTAATGATTTTTTGACCAAGCCAATCAACCCGACTGACTTGGTGGCCCGCGTTCGGGCGTTGCTCGAGAGTCGGCATCACGCCACGGATGTTGAACGCACGCTGGAATACATGCACTCCGTCGTCCAACCGTCACAGTAACCAATGAACAATCCGCGCGTCATTTTGCGGCCCAAGCGGGCACAGCCGTTCTTCGCGCGGCACCCCTGGGTGTTTCCTGGCGCAGTGCAGGCCGTCGACGGCGAACCGGCCGACGGGGCAGAAGTCGATTTGGTGTCGTCGGCGGGTAATTTCGTCGCGCGCGGCTTTTTCAATTCGAAGAGCAAGATTCGTGTCCGCCTCTATTCATGGAATGAGAACCAGTCGCTCGACGAAGCGTTTTTCAGCGAAAAGATTGCAAGCGCGGCACGACTGCGGCAACTTCTCTATGGGCCAAATCCAGAGTTCACGGCACATCGGTTGATCGCGAGTGAAGCCGACGGATTGTCAGGACTAACAGTGGACAGATATGATCGCTGGCTCGTGATGCAGCCAACGTCGCTCGCCATCGGTCAGCGCCGCGAGATGCTGGGCGCTATCCTTTCTCGCATACCGGACATTGACGGCATCTACCTGCGCACGGAGCGCGGCATCGGCAAGCTCGAAGGGCTGGAGTTGCAAGACGGTCTCCTCTGCGGCACCATTCCGAGCGAGCCGATCAAGATTGACGAGGTGATGGTCAGGTACTTTGTCGATATTCGCGAAGGCCAGAAGACGGGGTTCTTCTTGGACCAGCGCTCAAATCGCAGGACCGTCAATGCGTACCTGCATGGTCGAGAGGTCCTCGACTGCTTCTGCTATTCCGGTGGCTTCGGCCTGCACGCGGCAACCTCAGGCGCGACGTCCGTCGAAAGTGTGGATATTTCGGAAACAGCACTCTCGCTCGCGCGCCGAAATGCCGAGTTGAACAACGCAACCAACATCACGTTCGTGAAAGCCGACGTCTTCGACCACCTGGCGGCCCTCACCGAACAGGGCCGCAAGTTTGGCGCGATCATCCTTGATCCGCCGAAGTTTGCGCGCAGCAAGCAGGCGATTCCCGACGCGTTGCGCGGCTATCGCACCTTGTTGAGTTACGCGCTCAAGCTCTTGGACACGGACGGTATTTTGGTGATGTGCTGCTGCTCCGGCCTGATTTCAGGCACCGATATCGAGGCAGTGCTGGCCCAGGTTAGCGCAGACTCGCGGCGAGACATACAAATTCTGGAACGTCGCGGCCAAGACGCAGACCACCCGGTCATTGTGACCTGCCCGCAGACGAGCTATCTCAAGTGTTTCATTTGTCGAGTCATATGAAAAAGCTCAGCCGTTTCTTGGCGGTGGTGATTGCTGTATTGGCCCCGAGCGTCGGGCTCGGCGCCGACCGTCGCGACTTCGTCACGACTGACGCGCGAATGGTCGTGTGCATCAACGTCAGCGCGCTCATGTCATCGCCGCTGGCAAAGGTAGAGGGCAATCCAGTTCGGCGGCTTGCCGACAGTCTCGACGCGTCGGCAAAGTACTTTGACCTAAATAGCACGAGCGCCATCGAGCAGCTATGGATCGTCGTCGGGGAATCATATCCGAGGGGCACGTTGATCGTCGCTCAAGGCAAATTTGACCCGGATCGCGTGCGGCGACAATTCCAGGAATTGGCGCGCACGCGCAAGTCGGGCGTGCGCTTGTCCTGGGAAAATGACTACGCGCTTCTCTCAGTCGAAGTTCCGCATTCGACGCAGCCGATCCCCGGCGTCCCGGGAAATGCACTTATCGCGAATTCGGGCCCCGAGTTCATCTTGGCCGCGTTCGAAAAGGAAACGCTCTTGCCGGCTCTGACCCGCGCCGCGATAGCACCAACGAACAACGCGCCGGTACCGATGCTGGAGAAACTCGATGCAAATGCGGCCATATCTTGGGTCGCCTTGGTGCCACCGTCCCTCGCGGCGCCAAAGGCCGCGTTTGCGGGGGGAGATCAAGTGTTTGGAACCATCGAGTTGACTCATGGCTTCGTCGCGAAGTCCACCATCACGACGACCAAGGGTGCCGACGAAGCCCAAGCCATGGCCGGCCGCCTGAGCGAGGCCGTCAAGCAAACGCTACAACTGTTGCCGACACTCTCCCAATCGTCAATGGACCCGAAGCTAGTCTCGTGGCTATCGGCGGCGTTGAAGACCGCACGCATCTCGGTCGACGACAACCGAGTCAACATGGTGATCGATGTTGGTTTGGGTGATCAGAAACCCGCGAGGTAGCCGCTAACTCTTTCGCGGCGGAACTACGCCGCGTCGAAGTAGAGCTTGATTGTCGCCCTTGAATTTGCGCAGGTCATTGGGCAATTCAGCGGACTTTTCATTCCGATCCAGCGCGCGGCTCAGCAAGATTCGAAAGTCGACCGTCAAGGGGGATGGCGGAGTGAGCATTGGCATCCACTTGTTGGCATTCTTGTCGCCAACGGCGAGTTGGAACATCGTGTTCGACTTGCTGACGTCGTCGGTCAAGGAATATAAGATTCCCTGAATCAATCGGCCGAGGTATTGCAGGCCGCCGTTCGCGTCTTTCGTGAGTTGTAAGGCAAGCGCTTCAGCATCTGTAAGGCGATATTGTTCGATGTACAGAATCGCCAGCTCGAGATTGACGCGCATGGCCGTCTTGAGCTTATCAACGTCGTTCAGATTGGCGGCGGAGTATTCACGCGCGACTCCTAGCAGGAATCGCTCATTGTCACCCGCTGCCAGGGGCGGCACTATGGCTTTGTCAACTCGGGACGCCACGAACAACATGCGAGCCGCTGTGCCGAGCAAGAAGGCCAACACCATTCCGGCCAGAATCTTCCACGGCACCCGCGGCAGCGACCGAGCCGATTGGCCCGCGCTGAGCGGCGTGGTTTGCACCGTCACGCCGAAGGGATTTTGCGTATTCGCGGCGGGGGCCGACGCCGCCAAGGATGCGGCCATGTCGCTGACATCAGCCACCTGGCTGCGAATCGCATTCAGACTCTGCACAATCTCCCGCGCGGTCTGTGGCCGAGCCGCTGGCTCCTTCTCCATCATCCGATGAACCAGTTGCACAACTGGCATCGGCAAATCAGGACGCGATTCCGTCAATGGCGGCGGCGTCTCATTGACTTGCTTCAGCGCAACCTCCACGGCGTTTCGACCACTAAACGGCGGCCGGCCGGCGAGAAGGTGATAACACGTTACGCCGAACGAATAGATGTCGGACCGCGGATCAACTAACTTTCCTTGCGCTTGCTCGGGGCTCATGTAGAGCGGTGTGCCCATCGTAATGCCGGTCTGGGTCAGGCTGATTTCCTTCTCACCGCCGAGCAAACGAGATAGGCCAAAGTCAGTGACTTTGATCTCGCCCTTCCGCGTCAAGAGAATGTTCTCGGGCTTGATGTCACGATGGATGATTCCTTGCTCGCCGGCCTTTTGCAGCGCGGCCGCGACCTTGCGCATAATGAGCAAGGCACGCGGCAAGTCTGGGGCGCCTTTGCGATTGAGATAGTCGCGCAGGCTGATTCCGGGCACGTACTCAAGCGCCATGAACGGCATGCCGGCCATCTCGCCGGCCATGTACACTTGAACGATGTTAGGATGATTGATGCTCGCGACGGCCTCTGCTTCCGCCCGAAACCGCGCGAGCGCGACGGCATTCGTGACGAGATCGGGCTTGAGAACCTTGATCGCGACTTTTCGTTTCAGCGAGAGTTGCTCGGCGAGGTAAACCTCGCCCATGCCGCCCCGCCCGATTAGTCGCTCGATGGCGAAGTCGCCATGAGTTTGGCCAGAAAGGTCGTTGAAGGATCCGTCCGTGGAAAGGCTAAGTGGATTGGGACTGACACCGCTGGTATCGCCGCCATTCGTCATGTCATGCCAAGTCGCATAGCCGGGCGAGGGCGATTTCGCAGCCGGTTGCATTTTCATTGCCGGCGAAAAGCCGGCCGTCTGGTTCCACAAATAGCGAGTGAATCGGAACATTCAACTGGCGCGACGCAATCAACTCGCCGGTGCCACTGTCCCAAACGGGGAAAG
>JADMIO010833607.1_pt1 | contig 10221 bp, 6 predicted proteins | sample 8958161 | NCBI WGS metagenome assembly JADMIO01 (sample SAMN16585339, study PRJNA669376) | soil metagenome | isolation source: Crop rotation soil | place: USA: Cullars Rotation, Alabama | collected 2011
CTTTCCCTGGGCGAATGCCGGCAGCGCGAGCACGAACATCGCGCAGGCGATGGCCATGGCTGCGAAGCGGAAAGACTTGGTGGTTAGCGGCATAAGGGTACTCGTCGGATTATTCGTCTAGAAGCGTGCGCAGCTCGCGCACGTACACGGCTTCGTCTCGTGACCTGAACTCGCGATGCGCCACGCGTAACACGCCGGCGCGATCCACGAAGAGGAGCATCGGCAGGCGGTCGACCTGGAAGTCGCGGCCCGTGCTCTTGGCGGTGGCCACGAGCAGCTGGAATTCCACTGACTGCGCGCGGGCAAACTTCTCGGCACGCAGCTCGTTGTCGTCAAGATTGACGCCGATGACCGTGAGGCCGGCGCTGGCGTAGGTCTTCGCGATGCGATCGAGCGCTTCGAGCTGCGCCCGGCAGGTGTTGCAGGTGCCGCTCCAGAAGCTAACTACCACCACCTCGCCGCGATGCTCGGAGAGGCGCACGTTCTCGCCGGAGAGACCGCGGGCGACCAGGTCGGGCGCCGGCTGGCCGAGCAGCGGATATTTCTCCGCCGCGCCCGCCGGGACGCCGCCCAGGCAAAGGAAGACGGCGAGCACGCACGACAGCGCAAACGCAGCAAAACGCGCGTGCAATGCGGCCTTGGGCTCCACTAACAAACAAGCGGTCACGGTTGGCTCAACGTAAGGGAACACCGGCAAGCAATTTCCGGATTCGACACAAACTGACGCGCGAAACCTTCCCATAGCCCACTTAACAATGTCAACGAAGCAAGCCGCTGTTTGAGAAGCAGTAACGGGAGGCAAGCGGCGGATAGGAAGACCGAAAAAGGACAAGGGAGCGTCGGCATCACGCGACAACGCTCCCTTGGGTTCGCAGGTCCGAGCTGGAAAAGCTTAGACCGGGTTGCTGACAGTTCCGTTGACGATCGGCGCGATCATCGTGAGGCTGTCACGCAATGCGGAACTGCCCAGGCCGTTCGACGGGAACAGCGACGTGAAGTTGCCTTCCTCGCCGTGCAGGCCCATGTAGTTCAGGATCACGGTCTCGACCAGCAGGTTGACGGCGTTCGCCGCCGGGCTGGAGGAGTTGTTCACCGCACCCTGCGCGGTCATCGAGCCGATCTGCATGCGCGTTGCGCTGCGCAGCGCAGGCCGTCCGCTGTTGCCGGGCTTGTACACCAGCACGAACGGCACCGCCGTCGACTGGTTGTCGCTCGTCCAGTCGAGCTTGCCGCGGCCGTCGACCGTGTTGTTCACCATGTTGCTCGCCGAGAGAGCGCCATCGCTGAACACGTAGATCATGAGCGGCCTCTGCATGCGCGCGGCGTACTCGAGACAGGCGCCGATGCAGCGACCCGCGCGGAAGTTGCGGTTCTCGCCGGTGTTGCGGCCCTGGCCGTGATAGTCGTAACCACCCATGGTCACGGTGCCGGCGCCCGCGTAGCCGTTGATGACCATCTTCATGATGGCCGCGGCCTTGCGGAACTCACCGTCGCCGCTGTACTCGGCGGCCGTGAAGATCGGCGTGACGCCGGCGGGCTGCGAAGCCTGCGCGACGATGTGCGGATCGCGATCCGGGTTGAGCGCCGCGGGGCTGCGGAACCGGTCGGCCAGGTAGGTCGACTTGAGGTAGCCGCACTTCACGAGCTTGCGAAGCTTCTCTTCTTCCGACGCCGACAGCAGGGTCGGTGCGACGTTGGCCTTGGCGTGCGACAGGCGCGTCATGGACTCGAGCACCGCGATCGCGTCGTCGGGATTCGAGAACAACGTGCCGAGCTCGCCGGTGTCGACGAGGCCCGTGACGTCACTGGCGCGGTCCACCTTCGTGGGACGCGCCGCCGGATTCATCATGCTGGCGGGCGACATCGAGTTGCCGCCCGAATCGCTGTTCTGCGAACCGATGAGCGTCAGCAGCTGGCCGTCGGCGCCCACGCGGTTGATGCCGTACATCGGGTTGTGCGGGTTGTTGCTGGTGTCGTTCTCCGAGCGCGCCGCGATCGGAAAGCCGTTGACGTTCGCACGCGTTGCCACCTGCGTGGAGGCCTGCATGCCGCGCAGGATCGCGCCGTCCGAATGCCAGGCCGCGCCGAACTCCGTGTTGATGAAGTTGTTAGTGGCGCTCGCCGCATTCGGCGAATTCGGCGTCATGTTGCCCGGCAGGCCGAGCGTGGCGTAACCCTGCGTGGACAGGAAGTTCAGCGGACTGCCGCTCTGGCCGCACAGCATTTCCGAACCCGTGAGGTTCGCGCCGCCGGCGAGGTCGAAGCAGATGAACGGGATCTTGCCGGCGCCGGCCTGCACGTTGCACAGACCACCGGGCCGGTCTTCGGCCAGCAGCATGGCTTCGAGGTCCGGCGAGAGCGGGTTGCCGCGCGCAATCTCGGAGCGAACGAGCATCGTGAGCAGTGTTGGCACCGCGACCACGGCGGGACCCGTCATGAATCCCTGGGAGATGAAATCGCGTCGGGTCACGGGCTTCTTGTGGCTCTCGTGACGGATGGGCTCGTCCTTGCCGAGCGTACGCGGGCTTTTCTTGAGAAGGTACATGCTCTCGTCTCCCTTACTGAATCAGCGTCGTGGCGCTGCCGAGAACGGCACCGCACGCGGCTTTCATGACTGTGGCCGTGCCGTTGGTGGCACTGCCGGTGGGGCCGCTGACCAGCTTGTCGATCAGACCGTAGATCTCCGTCGAGATGACATCGTCCACGCCCAGAGGCCCGCCCGAGACCTGCTGCTGATCCCACTGGAGGCCGGTGTTCTTGCCCTTGGTCATCAGCGCCTCGATCACGATGTCGCGATTGGCGTTGGTGGCCGTGCCAGCGGGGCCGAACGTCGAGATCGCGGACGCCGCCGGGTTCAGCGAGTTGCCGAAGAACGCCGTACGAAGCGCCGGTGTGTCGACCATCTGGCTGCAGTACTGGATCGAGAGCTGCGCGACACCGGTCTGCTGCGCGGGACCGAAAGTCCCGAGCTTCTCGATGGCGGGCAACGCCTGCTTCACGAGCGCGTAGGTGTTGACCACGGCCGGGTTGTTCTGCGACACGCCCGTGAGCTGAGACAGCGTCACGTTGAGCTCGTCGAAGGTACGCAGACCGAGGTCCGATTCCGCGGGCAGGATCACGTCCGGCGGCGCGGTCGGATCGGCCGGGGGCGCGAGCGGGCTGTCGTTGGAACCGATGTGGTCGAACTGCAGGAAGTACAGGTCGTTCAGCGGGCCCTTCTCGATCGACACCACGGTGCCGATCGGGGTCATCAGCTGGCCGGCGCCCGGGGTGTAGTTAGTACCACCGATCGTCTGGTTCAGCGGCTCGTAAGCCTGGCCGGCGTGCAGCAGCGCGCCGTTCACGCCGACGCGGACACCCTTGATGTCGAGGCCCGAGACCGAGGCGTTCGGGTCGAGGCTGATGAACGTCGGCTTCGAGAACTGCAGGCCGTAGCTGTCGAGCTGGCTCGCCTCGATCATCACGTACGCCTGCGGCACCGTGACCAGGTGGCTGACGTTGAACAGCATGAAGTACTTCTCGCCGACGCCAGCTTCGAAGTTCTGCTGGATCTGCGACGGCGTCAGCGCGCGATTGTGGATCGCGACGAGGCGCAGCACGCCTTCCCACTGGCGGTTGGTCGAGGTCTCGTTGCCGAGAACCAGAGCGAACGTGTCGTCCCAGTCGGCGAGCGAACCGCCGCCCTGGGCATCCGCGTCACCGGTGTACACACCGTTCACGTAGATGCGACGCCCTTCGACCGGGCTGTACGTCATGACCACGTGCTGCAGTGCCGCCTGCGCGTCCATGTCGGCCGCGCGCGTCATGAGTACCGGGTTGCCGTTCGCGCCCGTCTTGTCGCTGCGCGTGTAACCCTCGTACGTGTAGAGGTTCTGCGCGAGCGTGGCGTTGCGCGAGTTGGCGCCGGCCGAGTAGCTCACGATGAACGCATCTTCCTGGGCGACGTTGGCGTTGTTGGCCCACGCCTCGATCGTGAATTCACCCGTCGACTTGATGAGGTCGGTGAGCTTCTTCGAGGCAGCCGCAGTGCCCTGCGCCTTGCCACCCATCTTGAAGTTGAGGCCCCAGCCGCCGACCCACGTGACGTCTCCCGACAGCGTGAGGTTGAGCGAGGGCTCGTGACCGCTCGTGTCATAGGCGATGTTGCCCATGCCGGTCTTGAACTCGTACTTGGCGATCGTGGCCGACTCGTAACGGTTGCCGCCCGCCGCGACGGTACCGTCGTACAGCGTGAGGCCCTTCGAGATCAGCATGCCCTGCGGAACTTCGTTCACCGGCAGCGGGCCGACGAAGGCGTCGATCGCTGCGAGCATCGTGTCCGCGTTGTCGGCGCAGGTGCCGCCGCTCGCCCAGCAGTTGTGCGACTCGTCGCGCAGGCGCACGACCAGGCGCGACTGCGCGGTGTTGTCGAGATTGATCTTCGACTTGATCGCGGCGTACGCCGTTTCGATCTGATCATCCGTCGGGTTGGCACCGCCTTCGGCGAAGAACGGCTGCTGCTGCGCGGGCGAAGTCGACGAGTGGCAGCGGCCGCAGTTGGCCGACGCCTGATTGCGAACCAGGCGGTAGAGGTCAGAGCTCGCGAACAGGTCCGACGTGGCCGGGAAGCTCTTGCTGCCGCCCACTTCTTTAATAGTAGGAGCCTGGAGCTGAATCTGCGTACCGCCGGTCGCGCTGGCGCCTGCCCAGTTGCGGATCCAGACCGTGAGCGTGTCGGCGCAGGCCGAGGGTGCCGGCAGCCAGCAGTTGTGACCACCGCCAACCTTCACGACCATGCGCGACTGATCGGGCTGCGTCAGGTTCACGACCGTGTTCGCCGCCTGGTACGCCAGGTTCACGTCATCGTTGCGGGCGAACATCGGGGTCTGGCCACCGGCGCCGTGGCACGAGCCGCAGCGGTTGTTGGCCTTGATGTTCTCCCACAGGTTGATGCGGAAGGACTGCACGTCGGAGTTGGCCGAAGCCGGACCGGTGTAGTCGAGCACCGGCGGCGCCGTGGTGACGGGGTTGACGACCGTGGGCGCGCCACCGCTCGAGCAACCCGCGAGAATCGCGACCGCCGTGGCGGCCGAGAACCAGTGAAGAATTTTTGACTGCATAGGTTTCATGTGTGTGCTCCCTCAACTGCCCTTGCAGTAGACGGCGGCTTCAGCAAACACTTGTTTCAGCCTGTAACCGTTGGCTTTGAAGTTGTTGGTCATGATGTCGACCTGGTCGTGGTCCGCGACGCTTCCCGGCGCGCGGAAGCACACGGTCTTGAAGACCTTCTCGACCTGGCACTCGGCGAAGGCATTGCTGTTGGCAAGCTCCTCACCCATGGACTTGGCGCCGTTGCCGCTCCCGGGCAGCGCGCCCGACCAGCCGAGCAACTTGTTCTGGCCCTTGCGCCAGCGGTTCTCCCACGCGTCGTTCGGCGTGATGAAGCCCGGGGCGAAGTTGGTGTTGTTGTTGAAGTACTTCGGCTGCACGGTGCCGGCGGTGTAGACCAGGCGCATCGAGCCCGGTGCATCCGCGGTGCCATTGTCGAAGTCGTAGTACGCGAAGGCCTGCGCGAACGGATCCATGCCGTCGTGGCAGCCGATGCAATTGTTCAGGAACAGGCGGCTGTCGCCACCGGGGCTGCGGCTCACGTCCTGGCGGATGCGATCGGGCGGCAGCGAGGTGTCGTGGACCTGCTCCATGTCGCGGCACATGTGGTTCATCATCGTGAAGCGGAACATCGCGCGGTTCGTGCCGTCGATGAAGAACGCTTCCGACGCGGCGCGCGAGGTGATGAAGCCGGCGGTCGCCGCGGGCGGGATGCCCTGGATCGACGACTGCGTCGTCGGCGTCAGCGCGGTGAAGAGGTTCAGGTTGTTGGTTTCGGCGTTCTCGTAGTGCGCGTTGCTGGTCGGCGAGGCGGCCGGCGTCGAACCATTCACCGTATAAGTGAGGTCGGCAGAAAGCGCCGTGTTGAACGCGACGTCATCGCGCACCATTCCGATGAAGGTGGCGACGTAGTCGTTGAGCGGCGCGAAGACCGTCTGGTCACGGTTCGTCCACGGCACCGCCATGTTCTTGAGCGTGACGTTATAGAAGGAAGGCGCCTGCACCGCGATGAGCGCGGCGTCGAGAGGCCGGTTGGCGGCCACGAGGGCCTCCATCTGGTCCAGGGTCGCTTCGGTCGGCGGCGTGCCGGCGATGCGATCGTAGATGCGCTTGGCCTTGTCGCGATTGCCCGCCGACGCGGCAACCGCCACGCTGGCTAACAGCACCGCAAGGACGACCGACTTCATTTGTGAAACCTTTGGGGTATTCATTTGCCTCATCCACATCCCTTTTGACGGACGCAGTATCCATCGGCCCGTCAACACACTTGTTTGTCTCCGCTCCTCTACGTCTCTAAGCGGCGACAAGCCCATTTATTACGTACTCCAGTTAGTCTTGGGCCCAAGGACTGCGAACCGCGTCACGGCGCCTTGCGCCCCAGGGCCCTAACTAAACAGCTGACAAGAAAACCGCTTTGCGGCTCCGCCTGCTGTGACGTTGTCGGCAGATCGACGTGGGCTCAAACGGGATGATTGCATTACGTCACATGACTGTGCGGCAATGCACACGCAGCCAGGAATGGACGAGAGTGGAGGATGCAAGTGAACCGCCAAACTGAAAATGCGACCAGGATCACGCTCGGAAGACTAGGCATCGGCCTGGTCGTCGGCGTCGGCAGCTTGTTAGCTGCATGCACCCAGGGTCCCGGCGGCGGTGGCATCGGTCTCGGCGGCGGGCAGGATCCGGATCCCGCGACCGTCGACTTTCCGATCTTCTACATCCGTCACCAGGTTCCGCAGGACCAGGACAACGTCACGCGCGTCCGTCCGTTCGTCGAGGACGACGACTATTCCGCCACGCTCTGGAAGCGCGATCGCGCCTCGCCGGGCGCTCCCGAGAACGAGCTCACCGCGCGCCTGCGCGTTCCGCCGCTCGGCGATCCGGACGACCGCTACGACATCAAGGATCTCGCCGTCGCGCCCGATGGCCTGCACGTGGCCTTCGCCATGCGCGGCCCGCTCGACGATTTCGACGAGGACGAGCCGCCGACCTGGAACATCTGGGAATACAACATCGCGACCGACACGCTTCACCGCGTGATCACCTCGGACATCATCGAGGAAGAAGGCCAGGACGTCGCGCCCTCCTATCTACCCGACGGCCGCATCGTGTTTTCCTCGACGCGCCAGCGCCAGGCCAAGGCCATCCTGCTCGACGAAGGCAAGGCGCAGTTCGAAGCCGCCACCGAGGCGCGCAACGAATCCGCGTTCGTGCTGCACGTGATGAATGCCGACGGCACGGGCATCCACCAGATCTCGTTCAATCCTTCGAGCGACCTGTACGGACAGGTGCTGCAGAACGGCCGCATCCTGTTCACGCGCTGGGATCGCGCGCCCGGCCGTGACGGATTGCACCTCTACACGTCGAACCCCGACGGCACCGACATGCAGCTCCACTACGGCGCTCTGTCACACCTGACCGGCTCGGTGAATCCAACCACGGGCCAGCCGACCAACATCGAGTTCATGCGCGCCCGCGAGATGAGCGATGGACGTCTCATGGTGCTCACGCGCCAGCGCACGGACGTCGACTTCGGCGGCAACCTGACCATCATCGACGCGAACCGCTTCGTCGAGAACACGCAGACCACGCTCGCGGCCGCCGGTACGCCCGGCCCCGCGCAGACGCCGGCCACGCTGAATCCGGTGAGCACGCTCCCAGGCCCGTCGAAGGGTGGCCGTTTCGAATCCGGCTTCCCGCTCTGGGACGGCTCGAACCGCATCCTCGTGAGCTGGTCGCAGTGCCGCCTCATGGATACCGTCGATCCGACGCGCATCGTGCCCTGCACCGATGACCGTCTCGCGGATCCGAACGCGGTGGCCGCGCCGCCGCTGTACAGCATCTGGATGATGAATCCTTCGCAGAACACCCTGCTGCCGGTGATGCAGCCCGTCGAAGGCATCATGGTGACCGAGGCCGTGGCTGCGCAACCGCGCACGCCGCTGCCGGCCGTCATCGTCGACAAACAACCTCCGGAACTCAATGCCGACCTCGTCGCCGAAGGCGCGGGCCTGCTGTCGATCCGCAGCGTCTACGACATCATGGGTGTCGACCAGGCGCGTACCACCGCGGGCACGGCAACGAACATCGCCAGTGTTTCCAATCCCTCGCTCACGCAGTACGGCAGCCGTCTCGCGCGCTTCGTGCGCATCGAGAAGCCGGTCTCGCTGCCGGACGACGACGACATCGCCGACCCTGACAACTCTGCGTTCGGCCCCACGGGCGTGATGCGCGAGATCGTCGCCTACGCACCGGTCGAGCCCGATGGCTCGGTGCGCATGAAGGTGCCGGCGAACGTCGCGTTCCAGATTTCCCTGCTCGACCAGAACGGTCGCCGCTTCAGCCCGATCCACCGTTCGTGGCTGCAGGTGCGTCCGGGTGAGACCCTCGAGTGCAACGGCTGCCACGTGCGCAACGGCACGACGCCCACCACCTCGCCGATGTCTCACGGCCGCAAGGGGCTGTTCAACTCCGTGTATGCGGGTGCGACCGCGACGGGCGGCGCGTTCCCCGGCACGGTGAACACGATCTCTCCCGAGGCCGGCGACACCATGGCGCGCGCGCGAAGCCGCGCGGGTTCATCCTGCATCGACCCCACGACCACGATCGAACACTGCGGACTGCAGTCGATCACGCCGAGCGCGAACGTCGTGTATGACGAGATCTGGAAGCCCGCCGCGGCGCCCACCGATTCGTTCTCGTTCGCCTATCAACAGCTGTCGACATTCTCGCCGGCCAACGTGGGTTGCTTCCCGATCTGGACGCCGACCTGCCGCATCACCATTCACTATCAGACGATCGGCACTCGCCAGGGCCAGATCCACCCGCTGTGGTCGGTGCCCCGCCCGCTCGGCGGCATCGACACCAATGGCGACGGCGTCGTGGAGTTCCCCCAGACCTGCACCAACTGCCATTCCCGTGTCGACCCCAACGACGCGACGGTGACGCAATTGCCGGCGGCATCTCTCGAACTGACCGATGAGGTATCAGACGAAGACGCCCTTCAGCTGCGCGCATACCGGCAGTTGCTGTTCACGCGGCCGCAGCTGCAGCTGGTCATGGGCGCGATCCAGGTCGTGACGGTTCCCGGTCCGCCGGACGACAACGGCATCCCCACGCAGATCGTGCAGACCTTCCCGCCCTCGATGACGGCGGGTACTGCTCGCGGCGCGCGCTTCTTCACCGTGATGAATGATTCCGTGCATGCAGGTATGCTCTCGACCGCTGAACTGCGCTTGCTTTCGGAGTGGCTGGATATTGGAGCCCAGTATTACAACGACCCGTTCCCGCCGACTCCGCAGAACTAACCTTGCGTTTGCAATCGTCTTCGCGTGTTTTCTCTCGGTCTCAGCGCTAGCAAGGCAGACCGAAGAGGAAAAGGCCGCCAAGGCAGAGGCCAAGGCGGAGGCGGCCCAGGAAAAGCTGCTCCAGGTCTTCGTCAACGAGCCCTATCTCGAGCTCTCGACGGGGCCTGGTCGCGGGTATGCGGTGTTCCACGTGGTGGAGCGCGAGAAATCCGTGGACGTGCTCTTCCGGCGCACGGACTGGTTCAAGGTGCGCGACGAACAGGGCGTGGAAGGCTGGGCCCGTGCGCGCGACATGCGTCGTACGAAGCTCGCGGACGGCTCGCCGTTCGTGTTCCATCTTGGAGACCAGGCGGGCTTCACGAGCCACGACTGGGAGATCGGCATCGGTGGCGGCGACTACGGTGGTGCGGACCTGATCGGCCTGTACGGCTCGCGTTCGCTGACCGACAACATGAAGATCGATCTTTCGGTTTCGCAGTTCCTCGGCAACGCCTCGACCGGCTGGAAAGCCGAGATCGGCCTGCAGCACGTGCTGTTCCCCGAGTGGCGCTTCTCTCCTTTCCTGACCCTGGGCACGGGCTACGTCGAAACGTTCCCGCGCGCGACGATCGTGAATCCGCTCGATCGCCAGGACCAGACGGCCTACGCCGGAGCAGGCGCACGTTTTTATCTCACCCGGCGCTTCTTCATCCGCGCCGACTATCGCTGGCACACGATTTTCACGAGCCGCGATGACAATGAGGAGTTGGAAGAATGGAAAGTTCTAATCGCCTGCTTCTTCTGACGGCGGTTTGCGGTGCAACGCTGATGCTGAGCGGCGGGAAAG
>JADMIO011096106.1_pt1 | contig 10221 bp, 11 predicted proteins | sample 8958161 | NCBI WGS metagenome assembly JADMIO01 (sample SAMN16585339, study PRJNA669376) | soil metagenome | isolation source: Crop rotation soil | place: USA: Cullars Rotation, Alabama | collected 2011
GCCATGGCCTGATGCCGCCGCAGGCCAGGCACAGGGTCAGGGCTGCACGACCGTGCCCTGGTGGAAGACGGCCAGCCAGCCGTGCGCGGACTGGCGCCACAGGGTGCTGCGCAAGGTGATGCGGCCCGGCTGCTCCAGCGTGTAGACCAGCAGGCAGTGGTCGGCGCCCAGGCGCTGCACGCGGGCCTGGCTGACGCGCCAGCTGTCCCGCGCCGGCGTGGGGCCGCGCTGCGACAGCACCTGCAGGCAGAAGGCACGCGTGTAGGGCCGGCCCGAGGCGCCGATCTCCCAGAAGTCGGGCGCCACCACCTGCTCGAAGGCTTCGGGCGTGGCCGCGGGGCAGGCGGCGTGGTACAGGTCTTCGCGCCAGCTCAGCTCGATCTGCAGCGCCTGCAGGTCGGCATCGTCAGTGCCATGCTCGGACTGCATCGCGTCAGCAGCCCAGCTGGTCGGCCAGCGCGCCGATGTCGCGCGCATGCAGGTCGTTGCCCGGCTGCGGCGACACGTCCTTGGGCTGCCGCGCGCCGAATTCATGCGGACGCTCGATATAAGCCGTCGCCAGGCCGCACACGCGCGCGGCGGCCAGGTCGTCGTGGTGGGCGGCCGCCAGCATCACCTGGCTGGGCGTCACGTCGAACACCGCCGCCACGCCCAGGTAGGTGCGCGGATCGGGCTTGTAGGCCTTGAACACTTCGGCCGACAGCACGCAGTCCCAGGGCAGGCCCGCGCGCTTGGCCATGTCGGTCAACAGGCCGATGTTGCCATTGGACAGCGTGCAGATCGTGTACCGGCTCTTGAGCCGGCTCAGGCCCTGCACCGCGTCGGGCCAGGCCGGCAGGCGATGCCAGGCACGGTTGAGCTCGCGCCGCGCGTCGCCGCTCAACCCGGCGACGCCGAAGTCGCGCAGCACTTCATCCAGGATGCCCAGGTGCAGTTCGTCGAGCAGCGTGAAGCCGCCCTCGCCCGCCGCCATGCGCGCCATCACGCGTTGCATGGCGGGCTGGTAGCCGCCCCGCCAGGCCAGGGCGAAGGCGTTGGCGTCCACGCCCGGCAGGCGCTGCGCCACTTCGCTGGCGATGCCGGTGTGCCAGTCCACCACCGTGCCGAAGATGTCGAAGGCGATGACCTGCAGGGAGGACGGATCGAAGTCGGGCGTATCTGCCATTTGTCTCTGCTTCTTCTTGCTGGCCGCGCCCGTGCACGGCGGCGCGGCGGCGTCGCGCTCAGCGCGCGAGTTGGCTGGCCTCGCGTGCCAGGGTCTCGATGCGTGCCCAGTCCTTGGCGGCGATGGCCTCGGTCGGCACGATCCAGGAGCCGCCCACGCAGGCCACGTTGGGCAGCGCGAGAAACTCTTGTGCGTTGCCTGCGTGCACGCCGCCCGTGGGGCAGAACTTCACGTCGTTGAAGGGGCCGCTCCAGGCGCGCAGCATGTTGATGCCGCCGGCCTGCAACGCCGGGAAGAACTTCAGTTCGGTGTAGCCGTCTTCCTGGGCCAGCATGATCTCGCTGCCCGTGGCCACGCCCGGCAGCAGCGGCAGGCCCAGGTCATGGCAGGCCTTGCCCACGGCGCGGGTGTAGCCAGGGCTCACGCCGAAGCGCGCGCCGGCCAGGGCCGAGGCCTGCGCGTCGGCCGCACTGCGGATGGTGCCGGCGCCGGGAACGGCCTCGGGCACTTCCTTGGCGATGGCCTCGATGCATTCCAGCGCCTCGCGCGTGCGCAGCGTCACTTCGAGCATTCGGATGCCGCCGGCCACCAGTGCGCGCGCCAGCGGCACGGCGTCCTTCACGTCGTGCAGCACGATGACGGGGACGACGGGCGCATCGCGCATCACGTCCAGCGCAGTCAGGGGGGTCACGGCATCGGTCATGTCAGTGCCGCCCGGCCGCCCGTAGGCACTGACGCGCCCCCTCGGGGGGGCAGCGGACCTCGCGAAGCGGGGAAGCGTGGGGGCAGTTTCATGTCAGGGCTTTCAGGGTGAAAAAAGGAAAGTCAGAGCCAGGTGCAGGCACCTTCTTCGGCGGCGCGGGCATTGCGGCGCATGCCGGCAAACAGTTCGCGGCCCAGGCCATGGCCGTCGGCCAGGCGCTGCGCGTCCGACATGGTATCGGGCGTGCGCTGCGCCCATTCGTCGGACGCCACCCGCACTTCCAGCGTGCCGGCCACGGCATCGAGGCGGACCAGGTCGCCATCACGCACCTTGGCCAACGGGCCACCGGCGGCGGCCTCGGGCGACACATGGATGGCCGCGGGCACCTTGCCCGAGGCACCGCTCATGCGCCCGTCGGTCACCAGCGCCACCTTGAAGCCCTTGCCCTGCAGCACCGACAGCGGCGGCGTGAGCTTGTGCAGCTCGGGCATGCCGTTGGCCTGGGGGCCCTGCCAGCGCACCACGCAGACCACGTCGCGGTCCAGTTCGCCGGCCGAGAAGGCCTTCTGCAGATCGCCCTGCGAATCGAAGACGCGCGCGGGCGCCTCGATCACATGGCGGTCCTCGGGCACGGACGACACCTTGATCACGCTGCGCCCCAGGTTGCCCTGCAGCAGCTTCAGGCCGCCGGTGGCGCTGAAGGGGTTGGCGGCCGGGCGCGCCACGGCCTCGTTCTTCGAGGGCGCCGCGCTTTCCCAGCGCAGCACGCCTTCGGCCGAAGGCTCGCCCTGCATGACCGGCACGTTCGCAAATTCGGCGATGCCGCCGGCGCGCACCGTCAGCACATCGGCATGCATGAGGCCCGCGCCCAGCAGCTCGCCGATGACGAAGCCGGGGCCGCCGGCGGCCTGGAACTCGTTCACGTCGGCGCTGCCGTTGGGATACACGCGGGTGAGCAGCGGCACCACGTCCGACAGCTCGGAGAAATCGTTCCAGTCGATCAGGATCCCCGCTGCGCGCGCCACCGCCACCCAGTGGATCAGGTGGTTGGTCGAGCCGCCCGTGGCCAGCAGCGCCACCATCGCATTGACGATGCAGCGCTCGTCCACCACCTCGCCGATGGGCGGCACGGCAAAGGGCTGTGCCGCGGCCTGCCCCAGCACCGTGCGCACGGCCTCGCGCGTGAGCGCCTCGCGCATCGAATCGCCAGGCTGGATGAAGGCCGTGCCCGGCACATGCAGGCCCATGGCTTCGAGCAGCATCTGGTTGCTGTTGGCCGTGCCGTAGAAGGTGCAGGTGCCGGGGGCGTGGTACGCCTTCATCTCGGCATCCATCAGAGCGTCGCGGCCCACCAGGCCCTGTGCCGCCTGCTCGCGCACCTTGGCCTTGGCGCTGTTCGACAGGCCCGAGGCCATGGGCCCGGCCGGCACGAAGACCATGGGCAGGTGGCCGAACTGCAGTGCGCCGATCAGCAGGCCCGGCACGATCTTGTCGCACACGCCCAGCATCAGCGCGGCGTCGAACATGTCGTGCGTCAGTGCCACGGCCGTGCCCATGGCGATCACGTCGCGGCTGAACAGGCTCAGTTCCATGCCGGGCGTGCCCTGAGTCACGCCGTCGCACATGGCCGGCACGCCGCCGGCCACCTGTGCCGTGGCGCCCAGGCGTCGCGCTTCATGCTTGATCAGGTCGGGGTAGTGCTGAAAGGGCACATGCGCCGACAGCATGTCGTTGTAGGCCGTGACGATGCCGATGTTGGGCGCACGCTCGGCCACGATGCGCAGCTTGTCGCTGCTGGGCACGCCGGCCACGGCATGGGCCACGTTGGCGCAGCCCATGCGGTCGGAGCCGCGGTCGCGCTGGCGCAGTTGCGCCACCTGCTTCAGGTAGTCGGCGCGCAGGCCGCGACTGCGCTCGCGGATGCGATCGGTGACGTGGGCAAGGGTGGGATGGATGCTCATGGTGGGGTGTTCTGCGGGCTGCCGAGGCGGGAGCCCCACCGGCAGCGGTTCGGGACCGAATCATCCTACCAAAGGCCTCCCCCGGCGCCGATGCTCTGCCCTGTCAGACCTGTACGCCAGGACGGTTTTCGCGGGTTGGGTTCCGCCTGGGTCGGTCCAAGCAAAAAGGGCGCCGAAGCGCCCTCTGGTCCTTGCAGGCTCAGGGCCCGCGGAAAGATGCGGCTGGGTTCAGTCGACCAGTTGCACCTCGACGCGGCGCGCCTGGGCGTTGCTGCCGGTACCGGTCATTTCGGACGGCTTTTCCAGGCGGACCTTGTCGGCCGGGACACCCAGGCCCACGAGCACGTCACGCACCGTTTCGGCGCGCTTCCTGGCCAGCTCTTCGTTGATCGCACGGTCGCCCGTGGTGTCGTGGAAGCCGGAAACGCGCGCCTGGCGGCCCGAGTCCACACCCTGGATCACCAGCGCCAGCGCCTCGGCGGCGCCAGGAGCGATGTCGGCACTGCCGGTGGCGAAGTAGAAATTCACCACGCCGCCCGTCACCTGGATGCTGGCGCCGTCGGGCACCACCACGGTCACGGTCTCGGTCACCACGGCCACCGCGGTGGCAGGCGCTTCATCGGCCGAGTCGGTGGCCGTGTCCACGCCGGCAAAAACCGACTTGTAGACCGCCACGCCGATCACCGTGCTCAACAGCAGGCCCAACAGGATGAAGATGAAACCCAGGGCAAAACGCTGTTGCGAGTCGTCGTCGGTGGTGGCGGACATCAAAGGGGCTCCTGGCTGAAGGCGCGATGGTTGAATAATGGGCTTGTGAGCCATAACCCTGGAATTGTAAGTGGCGCCATCACGGCCGCTATGACAGACAAGCGCCTGCCTGCGCCCCTGCGCGACCCGGCGCCCATGCTCGACCGCACCATCAACGAATGGGGCGGCCATGACGACCTGTGGCTTTTCGGCTACGGCTCGCTGATCTGGCGGCCCGACTTCGACTTTGCCGAGCGCCGCGCCGCCCAGGTGCAGGGCTGGCACCGCGCGCTGAAGATGTGGAGCCGCGTGAACCGCGGCAGTCCCGAAGTGCCCGGTCTGGTGTTCGGCCTGCTGTCGGGGGGCAGTTGCCGCGGCGTGGTATTTCGCATCCCGGCCGCGGCGGGGCTGGAGACGCTGGGCCGCCTGTGGCTGCGCGAAATGCCCACCGGCGTGTACGACCCGCGCTGGCTGCGCTGCGTGACGCCCGGCGGACCGGTGCGCGCGCTGGCCTTCACGCTCTCCCGAAAGAGTCCCAACTTCACCGGCACGCTCAGCGATGCGCGCTACCGCGAGATCTTCGACACCGCCATCGGGCGCTATGGCAGCTCGCTGGACTACGCGCAGCAGACCTTCGACGAGCTGCAGCGCCATGGCATCCACGACGCGGCGCTGGCGCGGCTGATGCGGCTGGCGCGTGAAGCTGTCGCCCCGCGCTGACAGTCGCGCACCCGTGGCAGGCGCTATACCCGTGACTGCCCAGGCGCCCGTGCCACCCCCTCGCCGACGTCATGCCTGCCAGGACGCCGGTGAGAACCCCGAATTTCTCCACACCTGCTTTTTCCAGGAGCTACTCATGACCTCTTCCTCCCGCCTCACCGCCCTCGCCAGTCTGGGTGCGGCCAGCCTCCTCGTCGCGGGCTGCGCCGGCTTCGGCGGCGGCAAGCCGCGCGCCACCGCCGCCTTGACGCCCACGGCCGCCGTCGCCGGCATGACGGTGAGCGGCAACGTGCGCTTCACGGCGCTGGACCATGGCGTGCGTGTCGAAGGGGAGGTGCGCGGCCTCAAGCCGGGCCAGGAGCATGGCTTCCACATCCATGAGAAGGGCGACTGCGGCGACAACGCCAATGCCTCGGGCGGCCACTTCAACCCGTCCGGCGGCACGCACGGCATGTTCGGCTCGCCGGGCAGCCATGCGGGCGAACTGCCCAGCCTGATGGCCGATGCGCAGGGCAACGCGCGCTTCCGCGTCGACGTGCATTCGATTTCGCTGGCCGAAGGCGCGACCAACAGCGTGATCGGCCGCGCGCTGGTGGTGCACCGCGACCGCGACGACTACACGACCCAGCCCGCCGGCAATTCGGGGCCGCGCGTGTCGTGCGCGGTGATCCAGCGCGGCTGAAGCCGCCCGCTCGCGACGTGCGCGTGATGGCTGAAGCCTGAAGCGCGCGGCGCGCTTCAGTCCCTTCAGGCCATCGCCGGGCTCATTTCACCAGCTCGCGCAGCCAGTCGCGGCACTGGTCGGCCGCTTCCACCGGCCATTCCACGCTCACCGTGCGGTCCATCTGGCGCACCTCGATGCGGATCGTGCGGCCGCCCGCCGCGGCCTGCGCGCGCGCACCGCGGCCGCCGAGCAGCCGCGACCAGAAGCCGCCGTCGTCCGGCTCGGCCGCTGGTGCCGACACACGGACCTGCGGGTCCACCGGCACAGCCGTCGATGCGTCGGCAGGTGTGGCGACCGGCCCCGGCGCGGCCGCGGCAGGTGCGAGCCGCGCTGCGGCCGGCTGAGCCGCAGGCGATGCGACTGCCGCCCGCGCAGACGCCGGTGCGCCGACGGGCGGTGGCGACACGGCCGTCACCGGCGGCGGCAGCCCGCCCGCTTCCAGACGCGCCTTCAGGTTGGCGCCGAACTCCTCCCAAAGCCGGTCCGCCTTGGTCTTCATGACCGACAGGCCGAAGGTGCCCAGCCGCCCCAGCAGATCGACGTTGACCTTGATGCGCAGTTCCGTGCCGCCATCGGCCGTGGGCGTCAGGAAGACCTCGCTGCGCTGTTTGAGCGAGCTGGCGACGGAGGCGTCCTCGCCAGTGCCTTCGGCGCACAGGTACTCGGGCGCGCGCTGCTCGGTGATATGCGTGCGCAGCTTGAACCTGGCGCTGATGAAGGCGATCTTCTGATGCATCACCGCCACGTATTCCGTGGGACTGATGACGTCGATGGACTTCATGCCGGGCACGGCGCCGCCCATCACCTGCGGGTCCAGCAGCAGGGCCCACACCTGTTCGCGAGGGGCCGAGACGGTCAGGGTCTTTTCAATTTCCATGGGGGTTCATCTCCTTCGCGGCGTGCAGCACCGATTCGACGATTTGCGTGTAGCCCGTGCAGCGGCACAGGTTGCCCGACAGGCCTTGGCGCACCTCGTCGCAGCTCGGGCGGGGGTTGTTCTGCAGCAGGTCGCACGAGGCCATGATGAAGCCCGGCGTGCAGTAGCCGCATTGCAGGCCGCCGCACTGCATGAAGTTCTTCTGCAGCGGATGCAGTTGCTCGTCCTGCGCCAGGCCTTCGATCGTGGTGAGGGCGCGGCCGTCCACCTGCACGGCCAGCATGAGGCAGGACTTGACCACCTCGCCGTCCAGCAGCACCGAACAGGCGCCGCAGATGCCGGTTTCGCAGCCGCGCTTGGTGCCCGTCAGGTGCAGGTCGTCGCGCAGGAAGTCCGACAGCAGGCGGCGTGAAGGGACGTCCACTTCGTGCGCTTCGCCGTTAACGGTGCATGCGATGCGGTGTGTGCTCATGGGGTGACTCCTTCGTCGATGGACAGGCCGAACAGCTCGGCCACCGTACGGCGCGTGACGGCACGTACCATGTCGCGCCGGTACTCGGCCGCGCCGCGCAGGTCGGACACGGGTTCGATGTCCTGCGCCACGATGTCGGCCACCTCGGCCGCGATGGCGGGCGTGACGGTGCGGCCTTCGAGGAAGGCTTCGGCACGCCGGATGCGCGCCGGAACAGGCACCGACGCGCCGATGGCGATGCGCGCCTCGCGGCACAGCGCGCCTTCGCGCCGCGCCACCAGCGCCACGCTGGCCAGCGGCCGGTGCTCGGCCGCCGTGCGCAGAAAGCGCGTGTACAGGCCGTCGGTGCCCGCGGCCAGCGGCGGCACGCGGATCTCGAGCACGATCTCGTCGGGCTCCAGCGCCGTCACGTAGTAGTCGACCAGAAACTCCTCCATCGTCAGCACGCGCTCGCCACGCGCGCTGCCCAGCACCACGCGCGCGTCCAGCGCCATCAGGCAGCCCGGCGGGTCGGTGGACGGATCGGCGTAGCAGAGGTTGCCGCCGAGGGTGCCCTGGTTGCGCACCTGCGGATTGGCCACGCGCGCGGCCATGCTGGCGAGCACGGGCGCATGCTGCTGCACCAGCGGCGAGCGCGCCACATCGCTGTGCCGCGCCAGCGCGCCGATGCGCAGGCCCAGCTGCGCGTCGAAGGTGATGCCGCGCAGGCGCTCGATCTTGGCCACCGAGATCAAGTGCGTGGGCGCCAGCATGCGCTGGCGCATGGCCAGCATCAGTGCGGTGCCGCCGGCGATCACGCGCACCTCTTCGCCCAGGTCGGCCAGCATGCGGCTGGCCTCCTCGACCGACGCGGGCTCCAGGTAGTCGAACTCACGCATGGCGTGCCTCCTCTTGCTTCTTGGCACGCAGCGCGGCCAGCACCTTTTCGGGCGTGATGGGCAGGTCGCGGATGCGGATGCCCACCGCGTCTTCCACCGCGTTGGCGATGGCCGGCGCACCGGGCAGGATGGCCGTCTCGCTCGCGCCCTTGGCGCCGTAGGGGCCGTTGGGGTCGTTGCTTTCGACGAAGCCGCCGCGCAGCATCGGCACGGCGTCGGCCGTCGCCATCGTGTAGTCGGCGAAGTTGCCATTGGCCAGGCGGCCGTGCTCGTAGTGCAGCTGTTCGTACAGCGCCCAGCCGAAGGCCTGCACCGTGGCGCCATTGGTCTGGCCGTGGATGGCGATGGGGTTCAGCGCCTTGCCGCAGTCGTCGGCCACGTAGCTGTCGAGCACCGTGACACGCCCGGTTTCGGTGTCCACCTCCACTTCCACGGCCTGCGCGGCGTAGGAGTAGGCGGCGGCGATGTTGCCGAACAGCGCCTCGTCGTGCATCACGGTCTTCGGGTCCCAGCGGCCTTCGACCTGGATGCCGCCACCGCCATGGCGCCAGATCGACTGGCGCGCCAGCTCGGCCAGGGTGGCGCGCTGCCCGGGCTGGGCCGTGACGAACACGGCACCAGCGCCGATGGACAGCGCCGCGGGCTCCACACCCCAGCGTGGCGCAGCCAGCGCAAAGAGCGCTTCGCGTGCGTTGCGGCCGGCCACGATGGCCGCGTTGCCGGCCGACATGGTCACGCGCGAGGCCAGCGTGCCGACGGCCACCGGCGCCACGTCGGTGTCGGGCGGCACCACGAACACATGGTCCAGCGGCAACGCCAGCTCGTGCGCGACGATCTGGCTCAGCATGGTGGCAGCGCCCTGCCCCATGTCGCATTCGCCGCTGAGGATGAATACCCGGCCGTCCTCGTTGATCTTCACGATCACGGTGGAGCCGTCCCAGTTGCCGATGGTGCGGTTGCCGCTCACGTGCATGGCAGCGGCCATGCCCACGCCGCGGCGCTTCACGCCCGTGCCCTTGGGACGCTGACGCTTGTGCTTCCAATCGATGGCTTCGGTCGCCTGGTGCAGGCACTCCACCAGACCCGTGCTGCCGATCTGCCAGCCGTGCACCGACACGTCGCCGGCCTTCAACGCATTGCGTTCGTGCACCTGCACCGGGTCCAGGCCCAGTTGCGCGGCCATGGTGTGCAGGTGGCTGTTGAGCGCGAACTGCATCTGCGTGCCGCCGAAGCCGCGGAAGGCGCCACGCGGCGGGTTGTTGGTGTAGACCAGCGTGGCGTGCGAGCGCACGTTGGGGTTGCGGTGCATGTTGTCGCTGCGCATGGCGCTCACGTGCATCACGTCGCCCGCCAGGCCCGCGTAGGCGCCGCACTCGGCCACGATGTGCACCTCCTTGGCCACGATGATTCCCTCGCGGTCCATGCCCAGCTTGAGGGTGATGCGTTCGGGTACGCTGGCACAGCAGGCCTGGAAGTCTTCCAGCCGGTTGTTGACCAGCCGCACCGGGCGCTTCGTCTTCAGCGCCAGCAGGCCGGCGACCAGCTGGTTGTCGTCTTCCACGATCTTGCCGCCGAAGCCGCCGCCCGTGGTGGCCTGCACCACGCGCACGCGCGACACGGGCAGGCCCAGCGTGGCCGCCACCTGCATGCGCACCAGATTCACGGCCTGGGTGGAGGTCCACAGCACCAGGCGGCCGTCCGGGTCCAGCGCGGCCACGGTGGCCATGGGCTCCATGTAGCCGGGGTACTGCGAATGCGTGGTGTAGGTCGCTTCGTGCACGAGGTGCGCCGACGCGAAGCCCGCGTCCACATCGCCGCGCGCGAACCGGATCTCGTGGCCGATGTTGTTCGCACGGCCGGGGTGGATGGGCGGCGCGTCCTCGTCCATCGCCTCGTCCACGCTCAGGATCGCGGGCAGCCTTTCCAGCACATTGGGATCCTAAGCTTAGAATTCCACGTGGACAAGTTGTCGCG
>JADMIO011762080.1_pt1 | contig 10219 bp, 6 predicted proteins | sample 8958161 | NCBI WGS metagenome assembly JADMIO01 (sample SAMN16585339, study PRJNA669376) | soil metagenome | isolation source: Crop rotation soil | place: USA: Cullars Rotation, Alabama | collected 2011
CGTGAACTACCGCGGCACGCGCCTCACCGCGCGGAGCGTCGATCGGCTCGTCCGTCACCACGTCGCGGCGACGAGCACGCGCCTCGGCATCAGCCCGCATGCGCTGCGCCACTCCTTCGCCACGCATCTGCTGCAGCGCGGCGCGGATCTGCGATCGATCCAGGAGCTGCTTGGACACGCCCGGCTCAGCACCACGCAGCGCTACACGCACGTCAACGCTGCGCAGCTCGTCGACGTCTATCGCAAGTCGCATCCCCGCGCCAGGACGTCCGGGTCCTAGGAACCACTCGAAATACGCTGCGGAATCACTGCGCCCGAGAGCGCCTGGGGGGGCGTCGCGCGGCAGTCCACCCGCCCTGCAACCCCAGGAGGCACCCCCCACTGCGTTGAAAACCCCGCCGCGTGGGAAACCGCGCCGCGTGGAAACCGCGCCGCGTGGAAAACCCCGCCGCGTGGAAAACCCCGCCGCGTCGAAAACCGCGCCGCGTGGGAAACCCCACCGGGTTGAAAACCGCGCCGCGTTGGAAACGGCGCCGCGTGAAAAACCGCGCCGCGCGAAAAACCGCGCCGCGTGGGAAAACCGCGCCGCGTTGGAAACGGCGCCGCGTGAAAAACCGCGCCGCCTGGGAAACCGCGCCGCGTGGAAAACCGCGCCGCGTTGGAAACGGCGCCGCGTGGAAACCGCGCCGCGTTGAAACCGCGCCGCGCCACCGCGGGTGATCGCTCGAACCGCTGGCACCGCCAGCGCGCCGCGTTGGTGCCTGCGCGGCGCCACTCGATTCCGTGCGGCGGTTCCCGTGCTCTCCGGCATAAGATTCTCGATCGTCATGTGGACCTGGGGCGTGCTCGCGCTGATCGCGTTGCTCTGGCCAAGCCGGCTGGCCGGCATGGCCGACGGCATTCCGCTCGATGGCACGCTCGAGGCCGTCGCCATCGGCGTCGTGTTTCCCGCCCTGTGCTGGCTGTTTCCGTCTTTTCTTTCACGTCCCCTTGCCCGCACGCTGATTGTCGCGTTGCTCGTCGCGAAGACCGCGTCATTGTTGATGGTTCAGAGCGGCTGGTGCGTGGCGTTCGATTCGCCGCGTCCGATGGTTCGTGACAGCACCGGGAGGCTGCACTCCTGGGACGTGCGCGCGGATTGGCAGTCTCCCGATCCCACGTGTTCAGCGGTCATGACCCGAAGCTACACGGAACCGAAGGAGTTTCCCGTGTGGTTCTTCAACCTCCCGCCGCCCGACGAGTCGACCTCGGCGAACGGATACTATCCAGGCCAGTTGCCGGTCCGGGTGACGATATCGGGATTCCTCGACGTCGACAGGCGCGGCGATCTGGAGCTCCTGAGTGATGCCGCCATGGGCACGGTGATGACGATCGACGGCAAGACGAGCCCGTCGGATGCCGCGTCGCACTCTGCCGCCGCGCTCTCACCCGGCAGGCACTTCGTCGGCATCGACACGGTGCTGGCGGCAAAGCAGTGGCGGCTCGTCCCTCGATGGAACGACACGCCGCTGGGGACCATCGGATTCCCACAAGCCACGATGCGCCCCTCGTCTCGCGTCGATCGCGCCGTGAGACCCGTGCTCTCGCTCGTGATCTCCGCGCTTCCAATCCTCCTGCTCACGATCTGGATCGGTGCGTGGATGGGCTCCGTGCACGACAGGATTGTGCTCGCGTGGGTGGCTGCGGGCCTGCTTGGAGTCGCTCTCGCGGTCTCTGCATTCGGACCCGCCGCCCGCTGGTTCGCCGCGGCGGCTATTGCAGGCGCCCTCGCCGTCCCCATACCCGCGCGGCTGAGGAATGCGCGTGGCGCATTCCTTCTCGTGGGTGCGCCGTGGCTGGCGTTCGTGGTTGCCGTCAACCTGCATCAGATTGGGCGCTGGACGTCGTATTTCGTCGGCGTCGACAACTGGTCGTTCCAACGGTATGCCTACCGCATATTCCTGCAGGGGTATTGGCTGGAAGGCGGCGAGGCCACGTTCTGGAAGCAGCCGCTCTATCGCTGGATCGTCGGCGCTCTTCACCTCGCGTTTGGCGACTCGAGCGTCGGCCAGGCCTATTGGGACGCGGCATGCACCATCGTCGCTGCGCTGTTCGCCTTTACGGCGACGCGCGCCTTCGCGGGTTTCAGATGGGGCCTGGCTGCATCCGCGCTGACGCTGTGGATGATGCTGCTGGGCCCGAACCTGGAGTGGGTCGGGTTCGGCATGTCCGAGCAGTCGTCGGCCGGCTTCCTGTACCTCGCCGCGCTGTGCGCCATGCACGCCCGTGCCGGGGCAACAGGAGCGCTCGCGGCGTCGGGGTTGCTTGCGGTGCTCGCGTTCTACACGCGGCTGAACAACCTGCCGATGGCGCTCGCCGTCGCCGTCTTTGCTCTTCCGCTCGACGTGCGCGCGAACGAGGCCTTCCGGCTGAACACCTGCCGGTCAATATCGTGGCGACTGGTGGCGACGGTGGCCGGTGCGGTCGGCGTGGGCCTGCTGCTGTTTGCGTGGCGCACCTGGTACTACACCGGGGTGTTCAGCGTGTTCTACGGCACCCAGCGTGACGCGCTCAGCAACTGGCAGCCGGGTGCGTCTCTTTCTGCGGTCCTCGCGCGCATGGCCGGCGGCGTGATGATTGTGGTGACGTCGAGCGATCCGCCTCGCTTCGCGCTGCACGCCTTGCCGCTGCTCGTGGCCGCGATCGCCAGCGTCGCGGCGCTCGCGTGCGTTCCACTCGTGCGGGACCTGCCGCTGCCGCTGGTCCTGTTCTTCCTGTCGGGATGCGCGGGTGCGCTCGTCGCCCGCGGTTTATATCACGAGGGGCGTTTCTCCGTTCACCTGCTGGGGATCGCAGGCGCGGTCGCCGCCTGCACGGCCGCGAGGCTCGCGGACGGCCTTTTTCGCTCCGCCTTTTTCTCGCCGCCGGCCGTCCGCTCGCACGATTCCGGGAGCCCGCTCGGCGGCGCCGCCCGCCGTCACCAAGGCGTCGGCCGGTAGTCCTTCAGGAACTGTCCCCAGACGTGCGTGCCGCTGTTGATCCCGCTCACGATGGGGTCCACGATCCGTGCGGCGCCGTCCACGGCGTCGAGCGGTGGATGAAATCGATGATCGCGCGTCTTCCTGGCGGCAATCTCATCGGCATCTTCGTCGGTCACCCATCCGGTGTCGACGCTGTTCATGTGGATGCCGTCACTCTGGTAGTCGGTGGCCGATGTCCGCGTCATCATGTTCAATGCAGCTTTCGCCATGTTCGTGTGGGGATGGCGGGTCGTCTTGAAGTTCCGATAGAACTGCCCTTCCACCGCCGACACATTGACAATGTGCTTGTCCCGGTTCGGCGTCCGCAACATGAGGGCCTTCAGGCGGGCGTTGATGATGAACGGCGCGATGGCGTTGACCATCTGCACCTCGAGCAGCTCGACCGACGAGACTTCATCGAGCAGCAGCCGCCACGAATTCCGCCCTCGCAGGTCCACCTGCTGCAAGTCCAGATCGAGGCGACCTTCGGGAAACAGGTCGTCCTGGCCGGGCTCGTCCTCGGGCAGCAGCGCGAGTTGTGACAGCTCGGCCGCCCTTGCCACGCCGGAGGCTTCGGAGCGGCGGCGCGCGAGTCCGGCAGCGCTCTCGTCGGCGCGATCCAGCAGATGGCGTGCCGCAGCCGGCATGCCACGTCGCGCGCTGCGCTCCTCGTCCATCATGTGCGCATAGAAAGACGGCGGTCGCCTCACGGTCTGGCACGCGTTGTTGATGACGAAGTCGAGCCGCGATCGCGTCGCGACGAGCTCGCGGCAGAACGCCTCGACGCTTGGAAGATGACGCAAATCCAGCCCGTGAATCTCCAGCCGGTCCTTCCAGTCGCCGAAGTCCGGTTCGCCGGCATAGCGCGTCGCGGCGTTGCGCGGAAAGCGCGTGGTCACGATCAGATGGGCGCCCGACCGCAGCAGCTTCAGCCCCGCCTGGTAGCCGATCTTCACGCGGCCGCCTGTGAGCAGCGCCACGGATCCGCGGAGATCCGCCAGCTCGGTCCGCTTCGCGAAATTGAAGTCGCCGCACGCGGGACACAGACGGTCGTAGAAATGGTGCACGGCCGCATAGGGCTGCTTGCAGATGTAGCAGTGCTGCGGCTCGACGGCATCACGATCGTGTTGCTCGTCGTCGATCTCGTCTTGGAGGATCCTCGATGGCGGGAACACGTTGGGCGTGGTGACCGCCGGCCGCCGCCGCAGCCTCCGGATGCCCGTTCCGGCCAGCACCGCATCGTCGCGCTTGGCACGTTCCGCCCGCTGGCGCTTGGCGATTGCCTTGACCATGCGGCGCCTGGCGAACGTATCGGGATTGATCACCAACGCGGCGGCGTGGATCAACCGTCGCCGCTCCTCGCTGGAGAGCTCGCCTATGAGCCCCCGGTCGGCGACGATGGCTTCCAGCGTGTCGATCGCGGCTCTGATGCGGGGCAGGAACTCGGACATGCAGTTATTGTCCACCTTCGGGCGGTGGATAGCAGCGGTGGTGGAATCTCCTCCACCACGCGCGCGCACGAGGTGCATGGCGATCCGGGCCGCTCGTCCAGGTGGGGGGTGGGAAAGGCGGCGGATGGCGCTAAGGGCGAGGCGCAGGCGAGCGGCGGCTCGCTCACCTCAGCGGCACATGCGCCAGGAACAGGATCTCAGGCTTCGCTGGAGGTCAGGACCAGCGGGGCGGCCCGGCGTCCGTTCGGGAACTGGATCCCCAGCACCTTGATCTTGTAGTTGATGACGCGAGGGCTGATCGACAGCAGCTCGGCGGCATCCTTCTGCACCCAGTTCGACATCTTCAGCGCCTCGATCAGCGCGAGGCGTTCGACGTCGTCGAGCGGGATGCCCGCGGGCGGAATCTTCACGATTGAGCTCTGTTCGCGCGAGCCGCCGGCCATCATGACCTCGCCCAGCTGCAGATCGCCGCCTGCGATTGCGTGGCCTTCGGCCATCAACATCGCGCGCTCGATCGTGTTCTCGAGCTCGCGGATGTTTCCCGGCCAGTTGTATCGCAGCAGCAGCTTCTGCGCGTCGGCATCGAGGCCGTCGATTTTCTTCTTCAGCTCGGCGGCGAACTTGCGGATGAAGGCGTTGGCCAGCGGCACGATGTCGTCCTTGCGCTCGCGCAGCGGCGGCATCTCGATGGAGACGACATTCAGACGATAGAAGAGATCCTCACGGAACCGCCCGGCCTGCACCATGGCCGCGAGATCGCGGTTGGTCGCGGCCATCACGCGGGCGTCGACCTTCATCGTGCGCGTGCCGCCGAGCCGCTCGAACTCGTGCTCCTGGAGCACGCGGAGGATCTTGGCTTGTGTGCTCGGGCTCATGTCGCCGATTTCGTCGAGAAACAACGTCCCGCCGTCGGCCTGCTCGAAGCGGCCGATCCGCTGCTTGTCTGCGCCGGTGAACGCGCCTTTCTCGTGGCCGAAGAGCTCGGATTCGAGCAGGTTGTCCTGCAGCGCCGCGCAATTGACCTTCACGAAATTGCGCGACGTGCGCAGCGAATTGTGGTGGATGGCGCCGGCGATGAGCTCCTTGCCGGTGCCGGTCTCCCCTTGTATGAGCACCGTCGTGTGGCTCTTGGCGACTTTCCGGACGATGTCGAGCACGCGCGCCAGCGCCGCGCTCGTGCCGACAATCTTGTCGAAGGCGTAGATGTCCTGCTGCGTGTGGCGGAGGTAGTCGAGCTCGTTGCGCAGGCGCTGCACCTCGAGCGCCTTCTCGATCTTGACTTCCATCTCCTCGATCTCGAAGGGCTTCTGGACGTAGTCGAAGGCGCCGATCTTCATCGCGTCGACGGCCGTGGTCACCGAGCCGAACGCGGTCATCAGAATCACCGCCGTCGTCGGATGCAGCGACTTGGCGGTCCGCAGCACGTCGAGCCCGTCGCTGCCCCCCATCCTGAGGTCGCTCAAGATGATGTCGAAAGGCCCCTCGGTGAGCCGCTCGATCGCGATGTTTCCGTTGGCGGCCTCTTCGACATCGTGGCCGGCGTCGGTCAGTCCGCGCGCCAGTCCACGTCGAAGGGCATCGTGATCGTCGGCGATGAGAATGCGACCCATGTTTCTCTTCCTCGCAACCTGAAATCAGTTCACCGTGCGGTAACGGGCAGTGTGATGCGGAACCGCGTGCCGCCCCCAACGCTGCTGCGGATGTCGATGCGTCCGTCGTGGGCGTCGACGATTTTCCTGACAATCGCCAGTCCGAGGCCGGAGCCCTGGGGCTTGGTGGTGAAGAACGGATCGAAGATGCGATCGCGCATTTCTTCGGGCACGCCCGGTCCCGTATCGTCCACGTCGACGACGACAATCGTCGTGGGGGCGCCTGATCCCGCGTCCGTTCCAGGATCCCCGTACAGGGTCTCCACCGAGGCGCTGATCGTGATCGCGCCGTGGCCGTCCATCGCTTCGAACGCGTTGAGGACGAGGTTGGTGAAGACCTGTGCGAGCTGATAGGGATCGCCGATGATGTCGGGCAAATCCGGCGAGAGCCGCACGGTGGTGGTGATCTCACCGCGCGACGCCTTGGTTTCGGCCAGCGTGATCGCCTGATGCAGTACTTCCGTGAGCGGCATGTGGGCGACACGCAGACGGATCGGCCGGACGAACTCGAGCATCTCCACCACGATGGTGTTCGCGAGCTTCGCCTCGCTCATGAGATCCGTGAGCAGCGACTGCGCATCCTTCGAGTCCGGCACCAGACGTCTCAGCAGTCCGGCCGTCACTTCGATGCCCGCGAGCGGGTTCTTCAGCTCGTGGGCGAGGCCGGCGGCCATTTCCCCGAGTGACGCGAGCCGATCGCGGAGCCGTTCCCGTTCCTCCAGCTGTTCGACGTGCGTGAGGTCCTTGAAGAACATCGCCGCGCCGAGCACTTCGCCGAAGTCGTCGCGCACCTGCGACAGGGTGTAGCCGATTACGCGATCCAGCTCCTTCAGCCGCAGCTCGGCGCGATTCGGGAGATGACCGCGCTCGAACGCGCTGGCAAGCAGCCGCACGGCGTCGGGACGCTCCCGCAGCACCTCGGTGAACGCCGCCTCCGCGTGCGCATCGCGCCGCGTGATCCCGAGAATGCGATAGGCCTCGTCATTCATCAGCACCATCGAACCGTTGCGGCGCACGGCGATGACGCCGTTGCGCATGCCGTTCACGATGTGGCGGAAGAAGCGATCGGGGTGGGCGGAGCCAGGCCGGGCGCTCGCCGCCCCTGTGCGCCGGGCACGCGTCGATGTCGCCGGGGTGGTGTCTCCGTCCTTGCGCGTCACTCACGCGTGGAGGAGGCAAGGGCTGTGCCCGGTCTGAATCGGGCAACCTCCACCAGGAAAAGTCGGGCGCGGGGGGCGATTGGGGTCGGCATTTCGTCACCGAGTGACGGAATTGTGATCGAGTAACGATCTCGATCGGCGGGGCCCCCTGCCGGCGGCCGAGATCCGCCGTTGCTCGGACAGATCGGTAAGCTCGCCGCGTCTTGACCGACGATCGGCGTAAGAAACGGCCGGCCGCCGGACCGTCTCGGGGGGCGTGGCGCGCGCGAGAAGCTCTACGGAGCCTGCGAGTGTGGGTGTGAGTCCCCGGAAAAGCGCCGCGCACACGGTAGAGGGATCGTCCGCCGAAGTATCGATCGTGCCAGACAAAATTCACCAGTACCGCCGTAGGCGAGGAGTCCTGCCGTGCACCACCGCGTCGCTCCAAAAGGTACGCGGTCATGGCGGCTGCGGAAGGATCAGGTTCGCATTGTGGCCGCGGGGATCCGACCGGGCGAGTTTTCTCGCGGTCCTTACTGCGGATCGCCGGTGGGGGCAGGGTCGTTCGTCCCCTGCAGTTCTTCCCACTGCCGCATCAAGTCACCGACCTGCCACATCAACGAGTGATGACGATCGACGATGGGCTGCGCGGCGGTGCGGTCGTCGTAGAAGCCGGGCGCGGACATCGTTTGCTCGACGTCGCGAAGGGCTTGCTCGGCGTCGGCAATCTGCGCTTCGAGGCGCTCGATCGCCGTGCGCTTCGCCTGCTCGCTGCGGGCGTGGCGGCGCGCGGTCGCGTCCGCCTGCTTCTTGGAGTGGCGGGATGAGGGGTCGGCCGCCGGATTCTCAGCGGACTGGGCACGTCGGCCGGCGGACCCCGGAGATTGCGGATGCCGTCCCGCACGCGGCTGGGCGGCAGCGGCGGACGCGTTGGCCGCGCGGGGGGCGCCGCGTTCGCGCGCCGCCGCGATCGGTGCAGGAGCCGCCGGGGTGTCCGGGTGGTCCTTGTGCCACAGGAACTCCGCGTAGGTTCCCGGATAGACAGTGGCCGTTCCGTTGCCGACCTCGATGATCTTCGTGGCCAGGCGCTCGACGAAATATCGATCGTGCGAGACGAAGATCAACGTGCCGCCGTAGGCGATGAGCGCGTCGAGCAGCACTTCCTTCGAATCGAGGTCGAGGTGGTTGGTGGGTTCGTCGAGCAGCAGCGTGTTGGACGGGCGCAGGAGCATGCGCGCGACGGCGAGGCGGGTGCGCTCGCCCCCGGACAGGACGCGCACGCGCTTGTAGACATCGTCGCCGCTGAAGAGAAAGCCGCCGAGGATGTTGCGGATCGCGGCCACCATGTGCATCGGTGATCCGGAGGACAGCGTTTCGTAGACCGTGGGGCCGGGATCCATCCGCGTCGCCTCGTCCTGGGCGAAGTACTGCATGACGACGTTGTGCCCCTCGGTGCGCTGTCCCGTGTCGGGCGCTTCCTCGCCCGAGAGCATGCGCATCAGCGTCGACTTGCCTGCGCCGTTGTGTCCCACGAGCGCGATGCGGTCGCCGCGCTCGATGTGCAGATTCAGTCCCTTGAACACCTGCAGCTCGCCGTACGCCTTCGTGACGCCGGTCAATTCCAGGACCGTGCGGCCGCTCTTCGCGCAGGAAGGGAAGGTGAAGTGGATGGTCGCACGCTCGGGCGGGACGTCGATCGGGACGATTTTCTCGAGCATCTTGATTCGGCTCTGCACCTGCGACGCCTTGGTCGCCTGGTACCGGAACCGGTCGACGAACATCTTGATTCGCGCGACCTCTTCGTCCTGCTCGTGCTTCGCCTTGCGAAGCGCTTCGATCCGCTCGTGATGCTCGATGAGATAGCCGCTGTAGTTCGTGTGGTAGTCGGTGAGCGTGCGGAGCGTCAGGTCGGCGATGCGGGTCACGACCGCATCCAGAAAGAATCGATCGTGCGACACGAGAATGACGGCGTGCGGATATTGGTTGAGGTACCCCTCGAGCCAGTTGCGCGCCTCGAGATCGAGATGATTCGTCGGCTCGTCGAGGAGCAGCAGGTTGGGCTGTCCCAGCAGCAGCTTCGCCAGGGCCAGGCGCATCTGCCAGCCGCCCGAGAATGTGTCCGTCGGCCGGGTGAAATCCGCGGGGGTGAACCCGAGGCCCTGCAGGACCGTTGCCGTCTTCAAATCGATGCTGTAGCCGTCGTGGAGCCTGAACATGTCCTGGAGATCGCTGTAGCGCGCGAGCATCGCGTCGTGCTCCGGCTCCGGGATTCCGGGATCTCCGAGGCGCGCCTCGAGGGCGTGCATCTCGTCTTTCATCGCCAGCAGGTCGGCGAAGGCGCTGCTGGCTTCCTCGAACACGGTGCGGCCCGCGTGCGCGAGCCCGTCCTGCGGAAGGTAGCCGACGGTCAGGGAATTGGGCTTGAGGATGGCGCCGCTATCGGGCTCGTCGAGCCCCGCCATCATCCGCAGCAGCGTGGTTTTCCCGGCCCCGTTGGGACCGCAGAGGCCCACCCGTTCGCGCGAATCGATCTGCCACGTGACGCTGTCGAAGAGGACCCGGTCGCCGAAGGATTTCGTGAGGTTTGAAAGCTGAATCATTCACCAAGCGCCTTGGCGGCGGCGGCGAGCACTTGTGGGACCCGGAACGGCTTCGTGAGATAACCGGCGACGCCGAGATTGACGGCCTCGATGGCGCTCGACTCCGTGGAATAGCCGGTGATGATGAGGACGGGCAGGTCCCCTTTGTACCGCTTCGCCTCCCGAATCACGGTCAAGCCGTCCACGCCGGGCATCCGGAGGTCCGTGATGAGCAGGTCGTAGGGATAGAGCCGCATCCGCTCGATCGCCGATCGACCGTCGGCGGCGACATCCACGTCGTACTCGGCGAGCGCGAGCGTCTTTGCCAGCAAGTCACGGATGCTCGCCTCGTCGTCGACGACGAGGACGCGCGGGCGCGAGAGCCCCGGCGCCGCAGGAAAG
>JADMIO012791566.1_pt1 | contig 10219 bp, 5 predicted proteins | sample 8958161 | NCBI WGS metagenome assembly JADMIO01 (sample SAMN16585339, study PRJNA669376) | soil metagenome | isolation source: Crop rotation soil | place: USA: Cullars Rotation, Alabama | collected 2011
CTTTCCCCCCGCCGTTCCACGTCTTTCACGGGGGCCTGCGCCGGGGCCGTTGCCGGCGCTATGGCCGGCAGGATGGCTGCTTCACTCAACCGCACCTCAAGTTGTTTGACGATGGGCTGCTGCGTGGTCAGGTTCACGTAGCCATGGAGCCGCTTGAGCCCTTCTTCGTACACGATGGTTTGGCCCGCCTCTCTGGGCCCATCTGATGCCTGGAATCTGTAATCCTCGGGCGGTTGGGGCACTGCGATCTCCCACAGGCCGGGCGACAAACCCGCCATCACAAAGCGCCCATCCTTATCTGTCGTCGCGAAGGCTGGTGGCGTGAAATCCGGCAGTTGGTGCAGGCGATCGCTGACTCGCAATGCCATGAGTCTGACGCCCGACAACACGTTGCCGCTACGCCCGGTCTGCGCCACACCTTCAATCCGGCATTCTGGCGAGAGAACGATTCGGATATTTGCCTGGCCCGCCTGATATTGGGCATTGTCAGTATGCCGGTAGTCAACCTCGGCGTGTGTTCTCTGGGTGGCCAGAGTGGCCTTCCCGGCAGCCCTCACAATAAACTCGGCGCGGTACGTCGTTGGCACGCCGGGGATCATGAACCGCCCATCTTTGTTTGTGCGAGCCGCAAACCAATCCAGCGTCGGGCAACCCATCACGTTGGGTTCAGAAGCCTCGTCATTCTCGAAGAGGTCCGTACGCACCTCGGCGTCCGCGATGGGATGACCCGCGTCGTCCACCACCAGACCTGCCAACGGCGCGGCTTTATGAAGCACGATCTTTCGTGATTTGTTTGCCGGGCCATAGACCTGAACTTCTCCAAAGCCACCGTCACGCTTGCGCGCCACCGCCATGGTGTACACTTCCGGGTTCCGCTCATGTTCGGAATACTCGGCGACAGCAGCCGAGAACTTGCCGTCAGTGTCGCTTTGTGCGCGACCAACAATTTCCTGCGTAATGGGATATTCAAAGCCCATGTGCGGTCCAACCCGGAGCACCAACACCTCCGCATCGGCAACCGGCTTGCCCTCGTCGTCCACGATGTTGCCTTCGATGTTCCATGGCGCCGCTTTCGCGGGCGCGGCTGGAATTTGTGCTCCGGACCGGCCCGCAGGCTGGACGACGAAGGCGTCAGGAAGGTCGAGATCCAATTCGATCTTGTGAGCACGCACGACGTAAGAGTCCCATCTCGCGTCGAGCTTGCCGTCGACAACGGTAATGACGATTTGATTGGGCACGGCGAGCGACGTTTGCACCACATTGCCACTGGCGTCACGGACAACGTTCGCAGGTTCGCGGGGCTGGATGATAGCGCCGCTGGCGTCAGCAGCTTTAAGGTTCGCCGGCGTTTGCCGGAAGCGGAGGGTTTCCGCCTCCATGGACAGTCCACCGGAGGTGATTTGCACGTTGCCGTTGTGCACCTGAATGACGACGTGGCGGGCGTCCGAGGGAAGGGCGCTTGGGCCAAAGCTGGGTTTGTGTTGATAGGCGTCATCAATGGCGGCGACGGCTTCCTTGAAGGTCTTGTATTTGTTCGAGCGGATGTCGGCGGCGACTTGCCTGTAGAGTTTTTCCTGCCACTGACGATACGGAATCGAGTTGCCTCCGGCGGCAAGGGGCGTTTTCCAGCTATGGCCAACCTTGGTGAAAGTGAGCCGGAAATCACTAAGGTCCGTGTGCGGGCGGCCGCCCTCCTCGTAGGCGTACTTGATAAGGGCCGAGACCGTGGCGATGTCGCCATCAAGCGTGACTTTGACCTTGTCCGATGAAAAGGCAGCGATCAGATCGTCCCAGCGTGCGGCAAAAACAAACGAATCGGAGACGCGATCCTTTTGGGGGCCGAATTTGTCGAGGGAGGCGGCTTCCAGGTCCATTTCGGCGGCCTGGGCCTGAATACTGGCTGCTTCAGCCTGGAGTTGAGAGGCGGAGCCAAGTAGACCATCGCGAAGCGCGGGCCAATTGGCGTAGCGCATGGCGTACAGGTAAGTGAGAGCGGCCTTTTGTGGCGTGGAGTAATCGGGGACGGGCATTCCGCCACCCACAGCAACCGGCTGTTGCGACCGTCCCGCAGAACACGCCAGCGGAACGCCAATGATTGCGACAACCAACACCAGTGCCAGTGCCGCCCCCATCCACGAGGGGCCCTGCGCACGCGGAGCATGGACGCCCAGAATCCGGCGCAAGCGTGTCAGCAGCGTTCCTCCGCTGGCTGCCACAGCAAAGTGCGCCGCCTCGCCGCTGCACGCAACCAGCGCCTGCGCGTACGTCTCCCGGTCCCCGCAAATTTGCAGCACCACATCGTCACAGCAATGCTCGCGCTCCAAGCGAATTCGGCGCGAGATGTACCAGACCGCCGGATGGTAGAACAACAAAGTCTCCACCAGTGTCTGCACCAGGTTCACCAGATAGTCCATCCGGCGAATATGTGCCAACTCATGCACCAGCAACATCTCCAGTTGTCGCGATGAGAGTCCTGTCGCCAGGCTTGCCGGGAGCAGAATCACCGGCCGCAACCACCCCACGGTCATGGGCACGCGCACCAGCATGGACCGCGCTACCTTGACGGGGCGGCTGATCCGCAATCGCTCTTTGAACCGCGACACGGCCTCCAGAACCGCCTGCTCTACGGTTTGCGTAGCGACCACGCATAACCTTCGCGCCGCCATCCAGGCTGACAACTGCCATAGTGAAAGCAACAACACGCCCACGCCCCAGATCAGCGCCACCCAGGAAACGGCCGGCGCAAGCATCTTCTGTGCTCTGACTCCCAACGGCTCGGACTTTTTCTCTTGCGCGACGCGTGTGCGTGGCTCAGCCACAACAGCCTCTGCCGGCAGGTTTACCGTTGCCTGACGACCTTCCATCGTCGGCACATCATGCGATGCCGCCGCCGGCGCTGCTTCAATCTGGACCTTCGCCTGCACCTGCGGCACCGGCGGGCGCGGCGGAATCATCCAGAAAATCCACGCCATCCCCCCCACCATGATCACGAGCGCCGCGCATGCCGCCGTATACCGCGCCAGCGCGCCGCGCCGTTGCAACACGGCCAGCACGATCGCCAACGCCGCGGCAACCCCGGCGCCCATCCATAATGAATGGATCAATGCCCATCCCATGTGGTAAGTCACATCCGACGCCTGAAGGGTCTTGAGCAGTTCGATCACTTGCCACCTCCTCGATTTTCCTGCCTCCGGCTGTCCATCAGTTTCCGAATCTGCTGCATCTCGTCCGCACTCAGATCCCCTTGCTCCACTGCCCGCATCACCAACTGCCCCACCGATCCGCGAAACGCCTTCCGCACAAGGTCAATCAATAGCCCCGCTTGCGTCTTCTCCTCCCGCACTGCCGCGGCATACAAATGCGGCCGCGTGTCATTGCGGGTGGTGATTCCCTTGTCCGTCATCATCTGCAGCAACTTCAGAGTCGTGGTCATCGCGGTTTTGCGAGGCCCCTGGAGCGCCTCGTGTACCTGCCGCACGGTGCTGGGCCCCTTCCGCCAGAGCACATTCAGGATTTCCAGTTCCGCCTCTGTGGGATGTTCGGAAGTACGCCTGGGCATGCTGATTCCTTTCTCGATTCGCCTCTCTTGCCTTCTGCCTGGGACCGGCGTCGCCCACTTTACGTTTTATGTCGTAAATATGTCAAGGAGTTTTACGAATTTTATCGTAAATATTTTCCGTCCGGATTTTCGGGCTGGATGGCCGTCCCCCCGTCGCGGGATAAGCATTGATTGGAATTGTAAGCCGATGTCTCTGCGAGGCTTGGATGGGGTATTGCGGGCGAGAGGAGTCGAACCTCCACGGAGTTACCCACTAGAACCTGAATCTAGCGCGTCTGCCAATTTCGCCACGCCCGCGTGGTGGGTGGACTATAGCAGGAGGGGCGGGCGAAGTAAATTCAGTGGTGGGAGTGGTGTGTCAAGATGAACCTTTGGGGCGGGGCGGTGTACAATAGGATGATGTTAGCACCTGTACTAGCGATGCGCGTGGGACCGCTGGAGTTTGCCGAGCCGATCTGGCTCTTGGGGCTGCTGCTGCTGGTGCCGATCTATTCTATTTGGCGCACGAGCCGCATACCGGCAAGTCCGGTTCGCAAGTGGGGGATGCTGGTCTTGCGTGCGGCGCTCGTGGTGGCGCTGGTGCTGTCGCTGGCGGATACGCGGCTGGTCTGGTCGAACAAGGGGATCTGCGTTGCGTTTGTGGTGGATCAATCGCAGTCCGTGCCTACGGCGGCGCGCGAGGCGGTACGCAATGCCATCAAGGCGCAAGTCGACAAGATGACGCGCGACGATCAATTTGTAATTGTGGAATTTGGCGGGGATACAGTGTTGGAAGCCCTGCCGTCGCCGCGTGGGGAGATGCCGCCGCCGGCGAAGGTTGCGGACAATGCGCACACAAATTTGGCACGGGCGCTGCGGCTGGCGATGGCGACGTTTCCGACCGACAAGCAGAAGCGGATCGTGTTGTATTCAGATGGGAATCAGAACCAGGAAGATGCGTTGCGCGAGGCGCGCATCGCGGGGGTGAAGGATGTGGATGTGGAGGTGGTGCCCATCCTTGCGGAGCGCGGCCACGAAGTGATGGTGGACCAGGTGATTGTGCCGCCGCATGTGCGCAAAGATGCACGCTTCATGGTGCGGGCACTGGTAACGTCGGACTCGTCGCAGGATGTGGAAGTCACGGTGATGCGTGATGGAGCCCCCTACCGGCGACTGGATAAGCAGACGCTGAAGACGGGGCACAATGTGATTGATGTGCCGGACGTGATCAGTGACGGGGGCGGGCATCGGTATGAAGTGACGCTGGTGCCAAAGAACACGGATGCCGACACGTTTGCGGCAAACAACACGGGGTATGCGATTACGCAGGTCGATGCGCCGGGCAAGGTGCTGATTGTGCCCGGGCGGACGAACGATCAGACTACACTGTATGACGCCCTGACGGCAGCGGGGATTCAGGTAGTGAAGGCCAATCCCGGGGGCCTGCCGGGGACGGTCGATGAATTGGCAGCATACGACTGCGTGATACTGGACAATGTGAACCATGCCGACTTTGCCGCGACCACACAGCTGGCGGCACTTAAGAAATGGGTGATGGATTACGGCGGCGGGCTGGTGCTGGTCGGCGGCGATGACTCGTTTGGCCCCGGCGGTTACACCGGTACAGAGTTGGAGGACCTTGCGCCCGTTGAGATGGATGTGAAGCGCAAGAAGCATCTGGCCTCGCTGGCGACGGTGGCGATACTGGATAAGTCGGGCTCGATGGGCATGACGGTGCCGCCGGGAATACAGAAAATTCAGCTTGCCGCGGAAGGCGCCTGCGCCGTCGTCAAGATGCTCGATCCAGATGATCTTGCCATGATCGGCGTATGCGACACAGAGGTGCGCTGGGCGGACAACATGGACAAGCTGGTGCCCATGAGCGTGGGCAACCGAAACCGCGTGTCCGACGCGATTCGCACCGTGCGTGCCGGGGGTGGCGGCATCTTCTGCGAGACGGCACTCATTCACAGCTATCGCCTGATCAACCAGGTCGACATCCGCACGATGACGAAGCATGTCATCCTGTTTGCCGACTCGCAGGACTCCGACCAGCAGGAAGGGTGCGTGGAGATGGCGAAGGACATGTATCAGAAATTCGGCATCACGACGACGGTCATAGGCATGGGCGTCCCAACGGATCCCCATGCGCCCTTCCAAAAGGCGGTCGCCGATGCGGGGCACGGGCGGTTCTTCATCACTGAAGACGTCAACAATCTGCCGCGGCTCTTTTTGAAGGACGCATTCATCGTCTCGCGGCAGGCGTTTATTGAGAGCAAGGAAGGGTTTGGGCTCACGCCGTACAATTCGCCGCTGCTGCAAGGGTTTTTGCAGGATGGCAAGGCGCAGCTTCCGAAGATTTATGGGTATGTGGGGACGACGCTCAAGCCGCGGGCGACGCTGGCACTGCATGGGAAGCAGCCGGATGATCCGGTGCTGGCACACTGGGTGATTGGGCTTGGCAAGGCCGTGGCGTATACGTCTGATTCGACCACGCGGTGGGGCAAAGATTGGGCGACGTGGAACGGCTATGCCAAGTTCTGGTCGCAGGTCATCCGCTGGGTGTCGCGCACGTCGCAGACGAACGGGCTGACCACCAACACGCTGATCGAAGGCAGTGACGGCCGCGTGGTGGTGGATGCCGCGGACGGCGAGGGGAAGCCGCTGAACAATTTGCAGTTGCAGGCGTCGGTGATTTCGCCGGATGAGACGGCCGCGACTTCCAACGTCACGCTCGAGCAGATTGCACCGGGTCGCTATCAGGGCCGCTTCACCGCCAGCCAGCGCGGGACCTATATGGTGGCGGTCTCCGAAGGGACCGCGGAGAACCACCAGCTGGTATCGACGGGCGGCGGCGTGCTGTCGTACCCGCCGGAGTATCGTGATCTTGAGCCGAACGTAGCCCTGTTGAAAAACGTGGCCGACGCGTCGGGGGGCAAATACCTGACGGACGCCGGCAACCTGTTCGAGCCCAAGCCGCTGCCGGTGAAAACGTTCTGGCCGCTGTGGCAAATGCTGCTGGTGGTGGTGACGAGCGCGTTGTTCTTCGACATCGCGTGGCGGCGGCTGAACCTGGCGGACTGGATCAAGCCGGCATCGAAGGGGATGCCGACGGTCACGCGCACGGATGCGAGTGTGGGCGCCCTCAAGCAGGTGAAGTCGGGCCGGCGCGATGTGGATTCGCAGCGGAAGTCGATGCGCGAGCGCGTGGCCGTGCTGGCGCAGAATCAGCCCGCAGCCCCCCTGCCGACTGCGGCCCCCGGAGATCGGATGGCATCGAGGGCGGAAGCAGAACCAGAGTCGCCAAAACCGACGGCCGGCGTGCCACAGGAATCGGCGGAGAATTATGCGAATCGGCTGATGAAAGCAAAGAACCGGGCGAAGGATCAGATGCGCGAGCAGTCGAAGGAATAACCGGCGCCACGCGGCTCATCGCGAAATTGCCCTCGATTTAAGTTGAGGGAGAATGGACGGGCCGTGCGTTTCCTACCCTCACAATTTGCGATCGCAGCAGAGCCAACAAGCGGGCGACTGATGTCTGCAGTATGGCGGTAAATTGCCGACCGTGGCGGGGCGTGGCTTGACTTTCAGAATGGTCGGGCACTACGGCTCAAAGTTGAGCGTCAAGTCATAGCGGATGTCGAAGGCAGGGGTGACGCGCAACAGAGAAATCTCCATCGGGCCGTGTCCCGCGTTCCCGCGATAGGCGACTGAAAGGCGGTCCCTGAAAGTAATTCCCAGCTCAGCGCGCACCAGTTGGCCCGTGGCACGATCGAAGTACCAGTCGTCACGCTGCCGGCCGAGCCGTTCCATCGACAGCACCATTTGCCCGTTGTCAGCGGCGAGGCGGTCCAGGTTTTCCGGGACGTCGAGCGCACGGCTGATATCCCGGGTGATCAGTTCGGCAAGCGAGGGTGACAAGGGTTTTCCCTGTTCGAAGACGCGCACGCCGGCCCAGTAGCGGCTGGCGTCGAGCAGGATTGAGCCGTCGTGGTGGCGCATGGTGATGCGGAAATCGCGCGGGCCGTAGTAATCAATGGTGCCAGTGGCATGCACTATCTGGTATTGCGTGACGGCGAGACTGGCGGTGAAAGATCGCTGAACGGCGATGCCGCCCGGCGGCCGATGGGGCCATTGGGTGAGGGATTCGCTGGCCCGGGCCCTTTCCGGGGCGTCCGATGCGACATAGCGCGCGAATGGGTGCGGGCCGCAGGCAGCCAGGGAGAGGGCGAGGAGGACGAAGATGCGTGCAACCGGGGACGGAATGGAGGGACCTCCTCATCTTTTAGCAGTGCCGGGGTAGGTCGCATCGTTTGCTCGCGAACCTCTTGAAGCCGGGTCGTCGAGCCACCCTGAAGGGTGCACCAGGAGCGTATTGCGCGTGCTACGCCCGGACCGCGGCCATGTAAGCCGCGATGCCCTCGGCGACGTTGGCGTATTTGGGCTTGTAGTTCAACACACGCATGGTTTCAGAAATGTCGGCTTCCGTGTGCGTCTGAAAAAACGCGTAGGGATTTTCGATGTACTCGGGCTCCAGCTTCGTCTTAAGCGCGGCATTGAGCCCGGCGATCACCTCGTTGAATGTCCCCGCACGCCCGCAGCCGACATTAAACACCGCGGCCAGCGGCGGATGGTCGTTTTCCATCGCGAGCAGATTGGCCTGAATCACATCCTCAACGGACACGAAATCGCGCTTCTGCTCGCCGCCGCGAAACACGCGCGGACGCTTGCCGGCAATCATCTGGCGCGAAAGCTGCCAGATCATGCTGGCGAACTTGCCCTTGTGGGCTTCGCCGGGTCCATAGACATTGAAATAGCGGAGGCCGATGATCGGGAGTTTGGTATGTTCCTCTCCCCAGAGGTGGGCGAGGCGTTCCATCGCGAGCTTGGAGTAGCCGTAGACGTTGAGGGGCGCTGGGGTATCGGTGATGCGGTTGGGTGCCGGCAGATTGCCATACACGGCGGCGCTTGAGGCCCACACAACGCGAGCCTCCCACCGTGCGGCCCAGGAAAGGACATGACGAAAGCCTTCAACGTTGTTGCGCATCATTAAGAGTTGATCAGTGACAGTGGTATCCGTAATAGAACCCTCGTGAAAGATCACATCACAGCGTGGGCAGGGCTCACTGCCTTCACAACTGCCAGAGACCACATCCCCTTTGAAGTCGATCAGGTTCGTAAAATCCCCAGACATGAAATTATCAAGGACTATGACGTGGTGACCGTCGCGCTCAAGACGCTTGGCGAGATTGGAACCAATAAAGCCGGCGCCGCCGGTAACGAGAATGCGCATGAAGACTCCTTAACAGTGCGGAAGAGTATAACGCCAGCGTGTCATCAGAGTCAGTCGATGATAGAGAGGTAGTGGTTCTCACAGGGTGTGAGGATTGAAGTATAAGGAAATGACACAACGACCGGCCAATTAAGCGGGCTTTTGCGAACTAATAGCATCCTCATGATGCGCGCGATGGAGCGTGTGCCAGAGTGCCGCGCGCTCCGCGCGATGTTGTCGCGTTTGGCGTAGCACAGACGGCGCGAGGCGACCGAAATGTTCGACATGATGACGCGCAATGCGCCGGAAGGTCACTCTCTGACAAGTCATTTGGAATGTTTCGACAATGTCCGCATGGCGCAACGCGTCCGGATTTCCCCGGATTTGGGGTGAAAACGCGACAGTACGAGGCGGAAGGCGACTGAGATGTACCCAGTGTGTGAATAGTGGCACGCCAGTTGCAATATACGAATCCCGTGTGACACGACGCGATGCAATGGGCGTGACACACCGTCCGGCTCAAGGACGTTCACATGGATGCATGTCTGCTTCGTCATACGTGGGTGTATCCATAATTTAAGACACTGTCATGGAGCGGCGGCGCTGAGAGGCGCCGGAACGCAAGCGGAAGAAATCCGCGCCGCTCGCACTGAAAACTGGAAACACAGCGTCGTCCCATGTTGGGACGGGCATTTCTGCCGCTTACAACCGGCAGAGGGTAATTCTTTTCAACTTGGAGTTCATATGAACAGCAAACTTCTCACTACCTCAGTGGTTGCCGCGGCAATGATGTGGGCCGGATCAGCGCAGCTTGCAAAGGCCGCGATGCAGATCAAGCTCACCACCGGCGGCGGTATCACAACGACCGTCGTCGACAATGGCGCGGGCGACACCAATCCGAACGTGGGCCAGATCGGCTTCGCGGGCTCGGTTGGCGTCTTCAGCACCGTGATCACATCCAATGCCTCCAACTCGCCCGGCACCGATGACGGCGCCTGGCTGCAGGGCAACACGATCAGCATCCGCGATACGTCCAACCAGAAGGCCACGCTGACCATCAGCGTCACCGACACCGATTTCACCCGTCCCGACGGCCCGAACCTCACCCTGGGCAGTTCCTTCGCGGGCACGTTCCTCTCCGGCGCAGCCGGCGAATCCGCCACCATGCAAAGCTATCTGGGCTCGGGCAATGGCGCCTTCGGCACGACCTTCACGACCGGCGTGCAGACCCTCACCCTCCCCACCGGCTCGGCACTCCCCTATGGCACCAGCGCTGCCGACAAGAACAGCGCGGTGAATAACATCAAGGCACCGTATTCTCTGACGCAGGTTTATACCCTCAGCCTCTCCGGGCTTTCCAGCACAGTGGGATCCGAAGCTTGGAATTCACGTGACTTGAAGTCGCGGCC
>JADMIO010647688.1_pt1 | contig 10218 bp, 8 predicted proteins | sample 8958161 | NCBI WGS metagenome assembly JADMIO01 (sample SAMN16585339, study PRJNA669376) | soil metagenome | isolation source: Crop rotation soil | place: USA: Cullars Rotation, Alabama | collected 2011
AGCTCAGCGATATGTATGTGTTGCTCAAGCCTGAATCAGAGTGGAGGGCACACAATAAACGCGACATTGAAGAGCAGGTCCGTCATCGGCTGGGACAGATCCCCGGCATCGCGTTTGGATTGTCTCAGCCGATCGCAATGCGCGTCGATGAACTGGTGTCCGGGGTCCGCTCTCAACTGGCGGTCAAGTTGTTCGGCGACGATCTGGATATCCTTCGAGAAAAGGGGGATGAGATCGCTCGTGTATTGCGAAAGGTCAGGGGGATGTCCGATCTACGGGTCGAGCAAGTCTTGGGATTGTATTATTTGAAACTCGACATCAATCGATCCATGGTGGCACGCCATGGAATCAATGTGGCTGATATCACGGAAGTCATTGAAGCCATAGGGGCCGGGATTGGTGCCGGAGAAGTCTTTGAAGGACAACGGCGCTTTCCCATCATGGTGCGATTTCCGGAAGAGCGTCGGGCAGATATCGAGTCGATCAAGGCGCTGTGGGTGACGGCCCCGGACGGTGCTCGAATTCCGCTGAGGGAGCTCGCCGACATTCAGATTGTGGAAGGGCCGGCACAAATCAGCCGGGAACAAGCCAGTCGCCGGATCGTGATAGAGGCCAACGTGGTTGGGAGAGATTTAGTCGGCGCGGTCGAAGAAGCACAGCAGGCAGTCTCCAGTGCGATCCAGGTCCCACCTGGATATTACGTGACCTGGGGAGGGCAGTTTGAAAATCAACAACGAGCCATGGCTCGTCTGGCTATCGTGGTTCCGGTCGTCATCGCGCTGATTTTCCTGCTCTTGTTTTTGACGTTCGGAAATCTCAGGCAGGCGGCGCTGATTCTACTGGCGATCCCCTTTGCCATGGTCGGTGGGCTCGTCGCGCTGCTGATCGGGGGACTCTATCTTTCAGTTCCCGCCTCCGTGGGGTTCATCGCATTGTTCGGGGTCTCCGTACTCAATGGAGTGGTGAAGATCGCCTATATCAACCAATTGCGACAACAGGGCATGTCTCTTGATGAAGCCGTGCTGACCGGGATGGTCTTGCGCCTGAGGCCGATTTTGATGACGGCCCTTGTGGCCGCTCTTGGTCTCACGCCGCTGTTGCTGGCGCACGGGCCCGGTTCAGAAATCCAACGTCCGTTGGCAACGGTCGTGATCGGCGGATTGATGTCATCGACGGTGTTGACGTTGGTCGTGCTGCCGGTCCTGTACCGATGGGTGGAAGGGCATGCTGAGAGGAGAGTCGGCGCTGTCAGGCGACCAGATACCTTCGAAAAGCACGAGACGCGTGCTCGTCCACTCTGACGCACTCAAAGTCTTTGTCGACTCCAGCTGTTTCAGCGTGCAATGTGAAGCTTCAGATCGTCGAAAAAGGTGACAGCATCGGATTTGGTCCACAGACCAACGAGCCCTTCCTTGAAAGTGTCATCGCACAGGTCAAACACCTGCGTCTCATCAAAGAACACTTGGATCTGACATCCCTTTGTACTGATGCGAAGGGTGTGCCACTGTCGAATGTCAATGATTTGATCGAAGTTCTGGATGAGGTGCCGGACGCCTTTGACGACCCGATAGATCCGAATGTTCTGCTCCAGCGGATTTGCCCTCGCCAGGTAGTAGTTGCGATCATCTGTGGCACGCCAGAGCAAGCCGCCGCCCATATCGGCCTTGCCCGCAATCGGCAAGAATGAAACCTGGAGCTCGATGTCCGATGACCGGGACCCATTGATAAACGCCGTTTTATACGCGTGCTCCGCGCCCTTTCCCATGAGTTGCCCCAGCACGCGGGGATGACTCTTCGCTCGATTGGTTTCGAGCACCTTCCACTCTCCGGCAGGCCTCCCATCAAACAGGGTCCCCACCTGGAATCCAGGGGGAAGAGCCTCCGGGAGATCCGCGTCAAACGTCCACATGTGAGGTGTGCTTTCAAGCGAGTATCCAGCTGCTGGCACGGCCATCGCGATGGTCCATAGCAATAGAATGCGTTGGACAGATGTTCTCATGGCCTATCGCCAGGTCACTTCTTCCCAGCAGAGGTGGATAAAGGTCTCGAAGGGAGGGAAATTGTTCGGGTTTTGTTCTTTCGAGCGCACCCACAGATCGATCTCCATCCCCGCTGGGTCGGTTTCTCCGCCTGGTAACGTCCGTTTGATCGGGTAGTGGACTTCATGGGTCTTGGGGTCACGCGAACGCTCCATGACCATAAAGTGCGCGTCGTAGTCTTTGTAAAGTACCTCATCATTCTTATACATCGTTGCGGTGCCCCAGCCGCCCAAGTACAACCAGGTTTTTGGATAGAGCGGATCGCCGTTGTTGGAATCGCCATGTTCGTAAATTCTGGTGGCGATCCCGCCGCTCTGAAGGGGAGTTTTTGCAGAAAATCGATCGAAAACCACGCGATACTGGTCAGATCCCTCGGCAAATTCAGCGACCACCTGACCTGTGTTGGTGTGTTCGTTCACCGCGATCTCAATTGTACCCTTCACCGCATTCAGACGGTTGCCTGCATAGTCGAGATGATCCCATGGCGCAGTATCGTCCATGCTCCCGATGAGGGTCGCCCGATCTCCTTTGATGCGGAACTCCCCCGTATAATGAGGGTGCTCCATAGCCTTGAAGATTCTGGTGCCTTCATCCCCCTTGGGTGTGCCAAACTTGTCTTCTTCGGCCTGTCCGGGAGACGTAAGAATCCCAGAAGCAACTGTCAGCAGAATGGATACAACAAGGCTCGCGAGACGTGTCATCTTGTACCTCTTGGCTAAACCGATATCGTACAATCGTGGCTGAAGAATGAGGGTGGCGTGTGAAATCGTAGCATAATATTGTGCCTGCCGCTCAACTCATGCCACCGGTATCGAAAGGGCCGGTGCCGGGAGAGTATTTATCTGAGGGGTGAGATGCCATGCGTTGGAGGAAAGCATTCATCTGTAGGATTTCGGTTGTCTCATATTGAATTATCAATGCATGCGTTTGTTCTGCATGATAGGCTGGCCCACGGTAATATGATGATTTCTGGGCAGTTCGTTCGAAGGAAACGACGTCAGTGAAGAGCAGCGGGCTTACTAAAGGTCTTGCCGTCTGGGCGGTCATAGGTGGTTTGACTGCTCCGGTAGTGGGATTGTCCGATACGGACCGGGTCTTTGCGGCCAACGGTCATGATTTACAAGGCCAAGTGAGGGCCACTGCCAGCAAGGTCATTCCCGCCGTCGTCAGCATCGCGTCGACCGTGATGGTGCGCGACCAGGCTTTCAGCGACGATGCGTTGCCATTCGGCTTGTTCAAGGATCCTCCGGCACGTCGCCAATATGGGCAGGGTTCCGGTGTCATCGTCTCGCCGGACGGGTATATCGTCACCAATAACCATGTCGTTGCCGATGCCGTCGATGTCGAAGTTGTGTTGGCCGATCGGCGCCAGTATAAGGGCAAAGTCGTGGCCACTGATCCCAAGACAGATGTGGCGGTCGTGAAGATCCAAGCGGCGAATCTGCCGGCCGCTGTCTGGGGGGACTCCAGTCAGCTGGCCGTCGGCGACTTCGTGTTGGCCATCGGAAATCCGTTGGGATTAAGCCGCACAGTGACGTTCGGCATCGTGAGCGCGGTTGGCCGCGCCGATGTGGGAGTAGCCGATTTTGAGGATTTTATTCAAACGGACGCGCCGATCAATCCGGGGAATTCCGGTGGCGCGCTCGTCAATATCAACGGTGAAGTCGTGGGCATCAATACAGCCATCGCCAGCCCGACCGGAGGAAGTGTCGGCGTCGGGTTTGCGATTCCGAGCAACATGGCGCGGGCAGCCATGCAGAGTTTGATTAAGACCGGCCGCGTCGTGCGTGGATTTCTGGGAGCCGCGACGCAGGATGTAAGTCCGCCGTTGGGGAAAATATTCCGGTTGCCGGATGTGAAGGGCGCGGTTATCACCGATCTGCAGGCTAAGGGATCGGCGGAACGGGCGGGCCTCAAACGGGGCGATGTCGTTGTGCGATTCGACGGACGGGATGTGATGGATAGCGGCCAGCTGCGCAACCTGGTGGCGCAAGCGCCGATCGGCAGCAAACATCGGTTGGAACTTATCCGGGACGGAAAATCCTATCAAACGGACTTGGTCATCCAGGAAGCTCCGCGTGAGCGCGTCAAGAAAAACCAAGCCGCCGCTCCCGCATCGACCCTGCATCCCTTATCCGGGGTGATGTTCGACGACGTTACTCCCCCGCTGGCCAGGCAGATGGACTTGCCCGTCACCAGCGGCGTGGTGGTGACCGATATTGAAGAAGGGAGCCTGGCCGAAGCGTCGGGGTTACAGCCCGGCGATGTTGTGCTGGAGCTCAACCGGCAGCCCGTGAATAATTTTTCGACCTTTCAACGCCTGGCCGATCCGCTGAAACCCACCGATCTTGCTCTGTTGCTCGTGAATCGTCAGGGCAACGTGCTGTACGTTCCGGTGCAGGGCGAATAGCCTCCGCAGTCTGTCATTCAGCACGTAATTCCGTTCCTCAGATTCCATAAGCCTCCCCTGTGCTGTCTGCATAAATGGGCATTGCGTTCACTTTCCAGCAGTGCTACAAAATATAAAATCGTGCTACTGGATGGAGGCTGCCATGGATCACTTGGTTCGATTCGGTGTGTCGCTGGATCAACGGTTGTTGGGTGAATTCGATCGCCATATTAAACGGCGGAATTATGCCAGCCGCTCCGAAGCTCTGCGCGACCTGATCCGGGATAATTTGGTCGGGCAGGAATGGGATGACAACAAAGACACTGTCGGTACGATCACCTTCGTCTACGACCATCATGTGCGGGATCTCACCGGCAAATTGACCGACATTCAACATGACTATCAGGGGCAAATTCTTTCCGGCATGCACGTCCATCTCGATCATGATCATTGCCTGGAGGTGTTGGTGGTGAAAGGGAAGGGGAGTGAGATTAAGAAGGTGGCGGATGCACTCGTATCGGTGAAGGGGGTGAAACACGGCAAGTTGACGATGACGACCACAGGAAAGGCGCTCCGCTAGAGCCTCCGAAGCCCGTGCATCATGAAAACCTGTCCCCGTTACCTCATCAGACTCCTAACAAGCGGGCTGGTGATCTGTGTGGCTAACGGTGCTTTTGCGCATGACCCCGATGAACAAGAGATCGAGGTCCCGGAGGTCTCCGTCCGTGCAGAACGGCCGGCGGCCGCGTCTTCCCAGCAGTTCATTCCTGACAAGGAAAGTTTCTTGCAGCCTCAGGGCCGTCCTGCGCAGATCCTTCGCCTGATTCCCGGTATGCTGGCTGTCGAGCATTCCGGTGGAGCGGGAAAAGCCGATCAATATTTTCTTCGTGGATTTGACGCCGACCATGGAACTGATGTCGCGTTCTTCACGGATGGCATGCCGATTAATCTCCGGACCCATGCGCATGGGCAGGGGTATGCTGATCTCAATTTCATCATCCCCGAGACCATCGAAGGTATTGATGTCGCCAAAGGGGCCTATCTCCCTGAAATTGGCGATTTTGCCACGGCTGGATCGATTCATTTTAAAACCAGGCAAGTAGTGCAGGAAGGGGTCGCCCAGGCGACCGGCGGCGAGTTTGATACGCAACGGCATCTGCTGATGTTTTCACCCACCAAGGAGAAGGTCAGGACCCTGTTTGCCGTCGAAAACTATTACACTAACGGGCCGTTCGAAAACGACAATCGATATCTGCGCACCAATGTGTTGGGGAAGCTGACCACCAGCTTTACGGGACGCGACGAATTCAGCTTGAAGGGCACCTTTCAAAAGGCCAAGTGGAATGCTTCGGGTGAGATTCCCCTTCGAGCGATGGATGCCGGTGCGCTTGGGCGTTTCGGTGCGATCGATCCGACGGAAGGCGGATCGACTCTCCGGGCAACCGGTGTCATGAACTACCACTACGATACGACAGCGGGAGGTGAGTTCTTTGCGAATGCATACGGTCAATATTATCGACTGGACCTCTTTACGAATTTTACGTTCACATTGAACGATCCGGTGAACGGCGACGGCATTCAACAGGCTGATCGCCGGGTCATGTACGGCGGTGATGTCGGATACAAGCAACGCTGGGAGATTTTTGGAATGCCGACCATCGGAACAGTCGGCGTTCAAGCGAGGGCGGATGACATCCACCCAAGGCTGGGGACGCAAACGAAAAGAGCCGGGACCGGGACCACGATGTACAGCGATGTGCGTTCCGCTTCCTACGCGCCATTCATCAAGGGGGAGGCACAACCGGCGTCTTGGATTCGATTTCTGGGCGGGTTACGGTGGGAAACGGTTACTTTCGATGTGCGGAACCTATGTGCCACATGTATGTTACGGCCGGATGGACACATCAGTTCGGGCATCCTCTTGCCGAAGATGAGCATGATTCTGGGTCCTTGGGCTCAAACGGAATTCTTCGTCAACTACGGAGAAGGCTTTCACAGCAATGATGCTCGGTCTGCCGTGCAGGGAGGGAGCGCCCCGCTTGCCCGATCCAGGAGCTATGAGGTTGGAGTTCGAACGAGACCTTGGGGACCCGAGGGCCTTGAATTCACGGTCACGGCCTGGCGGATTGACCTGCAGTCGGAACTGGTGTTTGTAGGTGACGAAGGGACGACGGAGGTTAGGGGCTCAAGCCGGCGGCAGGGTTTCGAAGCGGCTGCGCGTGGTCAGGTCTGGGGACCGCTGTATGTGAACGGCAGTTTTACCTGGACCGAGGCCAAATTCAAAAATGGTGATGCGATTCCATTGGCTCCGGAATTCACCGCTTATGGCGCGGCCATCTTAAGGTGGCCTGAAGGCGTCACCTCGCAATGGCAGGCGTCCTACTTGGGGGTGCGGCCGCTCATCGAGGATCGGAGTATCAAGTCTCCTTCATGGATCGTCTTCGACTGGTCTCAGCGGTATCGTCTACCGATCAATTTGCCGCACGGCCGTCTCGAAGCCTTTTATTTTGTGCAGAATCTGTTCAATACAGATTGGGAGCAAGCGATCTTCGCGTTCGAATCACGGCTTCGAAATGAATCGGCAGGCGTCAGCGACATCCATTTCGTGCCAGGCAATCCGCGTACAGTGATGGGAGGTCTTGCTTGGTATTTCTGATTTCCCGGTCGAACTCTACCCGGTCGAACTCTATTGGGTAGATTCGGTTCGTGCCATGATCTGCCTCTTTCCCCCGGCCCCCCCCAAGAGGATGAAGGGCCCGCCACTCTTCTGTAGCCTAATGAGTACAGCAAACAATATAGTGAAAAGACAATACCATATGTCCTCGGGGAGACTTTTATGAAGTCGTTTCCATGCAACCGGTCCATGCATTCACGAGCCCATTCCAATAGATTCTCCAACGGTATAGCGTTTGCTCCTGGATGCATACCAGGGTGAGGGAACGACCCCTAAAAAATCACCTGTGATAACTCGTTATTTAAAAACTAGGATTTTTCTCAGTCGACGAACGAGAGAATGTTTTTTACATCGGTAATCACAGAGCCTTCCAAACCGTGATATCGAATGACCTCAATACGGAGGTGATGCAGCATGATTGGAACGCGTGAAGTCATCCACCACGTTCACCCGCATCTTCCGGAGCCTTTACGAAGCGGAATATGTTGCAATGTGTCTGGAGATCAGGTCACTCCTGGACATTTGGCGCGCCGACAAGAGCCTCGAATGTCAGAACAACGGATTTGTGCCTACGAACTCTGTGAATCTATCGATCAAGCAGGGGTCGTTATTCAGGAGGGAGAAGCCTATAGTTTGAATCGGAGTCAGCACGGTATTTTGTTGCTGATGGGCTACTCACCGAATGGAAAACAGGTCCTGGAATTACATATCCCCGAAACCCGATGGCGCCGGTCTTTGAACTTGTATGAGGTCCAGTGGACGAAGCCTCTTTCTATCGAGACTCGCGGGGATATTTATCTCGCAGGATGTCGGCTGGTGTTTGGACCATCCCGCTACTGGGCCTTCTAAAGTGAAAGCCCGCCAGCATCGTTCTCGCGCTTCAGAATCGTGGCCTCGGGCTGTTTTTCCCCCTGCTCCCATTGCTCCCTGCCCAACGCCCCGCTAGAATCCGCCCGCTATTGTGATACGGGACGACGTGCATGTTGCTGGGTTTTGTCATTCTTTATCTGTGCCTGTCCGTCGGCATCGGGCTATTCGCGGCCACCCGTGTCCGAAGCGCGAAGGATTTCGCCGTCGCCGGACGGAGTCTACCTCTTCCTATCGTCACGGCGACCGTGTTTGCGACCTGGTTCGGCGCCGAAGCCGTGCTTGGTATTTCCGCCACGTTTGTGAAGGAGGGGTTGCGTGGCGTCGTTGCGGACCCTTTCGGGTCGAGCATGTGCCTCATGCTCGCCGGTCTCTTCTTCGCGCCGCGATTGTATCGGCTCAATATCATTACCGTCGGCGACTACTATCGGCTGCGCTTCGGTCGTACGGTTGAAGTGCTCTGTACCCTCTGCGTCGTCGTGTCCTATTTGGGATGGGTTGCGGCGCAATTCAAAGTGCTGGGGCTGGTGCTCAACGTCGTCACCGACGGCGTCATCAGTCAGCCGGTCGGCATCCTGATCGGTGCGGCGATCGTTCTGGCGTATACGACATTCGGCGGGATGTTTTCCGTGGCGATTCTGGATTTCGTGCAGATCTCAGTCATCATGGGAGGGCTGCTCTATATCGTGTCGGTCGTGAGCGGGCTGACCGGCGGCGTGCAGGCCGTCATCGATCACGCGGCTGCCGCTGGTAAATTGGATTTGTTCCCGCCCGCAAGTGTTCGCGAGTGGATCCCCTTCGTCGGTGCGTGGATGACCATGATGCTGGGATCGATTCCTCAGCAAGATGTGTTTCAGCGGATTACATCAGCGAAGGACGAGCGGACGGCCGTGCGTGGGTCGTTGTTGGGTGGAGCCATCTACTTCGCCTTCTGTTTCGTGCCGATGTTTTTGGCCTATGCCGCGACCTTAATCGATCCAGGGAAGTTCGGCGAGCTGCTGGCGCAGGATTCCCAATTAATCCTGCCGACCCTGGTGCTGGAACACACACCATTGTTGGCGCAAATCGTGTTCTTCGGAGCGGTGCTGTCCGCCGTGATGAGCTGTGCCAGCGCGACGCTGCTCGCGCCGTCGGTTGCCTTGAGTGAGAACGTCATCAGGCCGGCGCTTACGCGGCTGAATGATTCCGAGTTTCTCCGTCTCATGCGCGTCGTTCTAGTCGGCTTTGCCCTCGTGGTGCTGGCCATCGCGCTGTGGTCGGATGCAACGATTTACACCCTGGTCGTAAATACCTACAAAGTGACGCTCGTGGCCGCGTTCATTCCACTGTTCGCAGGACTCTATTGGAAGCGGGCCACCACGCAGGGAGCCTTGTGCGCCATCATCGGCGGTGCGACGAGTTGGATCGGGCTGGAGTGGTTCGGTCCTTCCGATTCCATCTGGCCGCCGCAGCTCGTCGGATTTCTGGTCGCAGCGGTCGGAATGGTCGTAGGTTCTCTTGCCACGAAGCGTCAGGAATAATGCCGGTTAGTGCTCCAACGTATAGCGAACAAGGCGTCGAATTGTTTCGACTGAAAAGGGTTTCTTAATCACGCGCCGTGCGCCGAAGAGCTTCGCAACATTCAGAAAATTCTGATCGCCCGCGGCGCCGGTCATCGCGATGACTTTGGCATCCAGGAATTCCCGCGTCAATTCCAAGGTGATCTCCATGCCGTCTCGCTCCGGCATCAAGATATCGGTGATGACAAGATCCGCCGGAGCTTCGCGATAGAGGGAGAGGCCCACTTCACCGTTGGCCGCTTCCCGGATTTGATGTCCGTCCTCTTCGAGAATCTTGCGAAGCAGGGTTCGAATTGACGCTTCATCGTCTACGATCAGGATTGAGGCCATGAGTTCTCCACATGAAGCTGTATCACCCCTGCCGCCCGGACAGAACAAGGCGCCAGTGCAATCCGAGCCTAGCCGCATGATAGGGACGGCGAGAGCGCCGTCCCTGAGGCCGTTTGCCATGGCGGTCAGGTGCTCTGCTAATCATTCGAAGGTTTCGATGGCCAGATATATCCGACAAGCCCTGAAAAATCCAGGAAACCATTATTCTTCGAGCCCTATGGGATTGAGCATAGCCAAGTCGTATTCGTTCGATTGAAGAAGCCAGTTTCCATCAGTTGTAGGTAGAATAAGAGTCAATGATTTGGGTTAAGGCACGAATCATAAGGGCTGCGGTGGCGGCAGGAGCAGTTGGGGCGGTGG
>JADMIO010972928.1_pt1 | contig 10218 bp, 7 predicted proteins | sample 8958161 | NCBI WGS metagenome assembly JADMIO01 (sample SAMN16585339, study PRJNA669376) | soil metagenome | isolation source: Crop rotation soil | place: USA: Cullars Rotation, Alabama | collected 2011
CAGTCTTTCCCGTGTATTCGAAGTATTGAGTCGTTGGTGCTGGAGGTACGAAATTGCCAGGTCGCACCTCCGCAGTTTCCACCGGCATCGGCCTTCGATTGTTTCCACAACATCCCATAGTTACTCCTCCCGATCCTCGTAATAGACCGTTTGAGTCGAACGATCTGTTGCGCGTTCCAAAAGAATTGCGCCGCCTGAAATTGCTAACCAAAGAAGTATGCGCTCCCTTACGCTCTCACCAGTAAAGCAGGCAACAGGAGCAGACACCCAAAGACTGAAGCAATAAAAACAGTCGAGCAGCGACGCGAAAAATCCTTCGCCCAGCCGCCGCCGAAGACGAGCAAAAATATTCCATGGCCCGTCTTCGGCTACGAACAAGTGGGTTACTCTCCAAACGGAGAGCACACTTATGATCAACCAGTAAGCTCGCATCTCACTGTTGAATGCCGAGCAGATACTGGATCGGACCGTAACTATCTTCAGCCGAGTTGTATCCGTTAGTCCGACGCATCGTCGCGCCTACGTTTACAGAAAACGTGCAGAAGTTTTGTCCAGACTCGAGCCAGTTTCCTGAAGCAGGAATTATGTAAGCAGTGACGTAATCGCCCGCGTCTGCCAAAGGTTCATCTGGTGGTCGGGTTCCAAAGAGTGCACCGCACGGTGTTGTTCCTGAGTGCGTGTATGAACCAGACAAAGCTCCGCTGGCTTCACCAAGTGGACCTGTTGTGGTTGAGATCCCGAATGAGCCGATGTTTCCTTTGCGAACTGTGAGGCCATACGAACCAAGGAACCCTTCGTTCTGAACAGCCTTGTATCGCACCGTAATCACAGCTGGATTCGGTTCACCACTTAGATCAAACAATGCGCAGTCGCCACCGGTCTGTGATCCCATTTGGACGGAGGGCAAGTCGAGATCGACCGGCGTGTTGTCGATGTACATCGTGACAGTGTCGGTTGCACCAACAATAAAGTTTCCAGCTGCGTCATAACCTTGTAGACGAAACTGAACTGTGTTTGGAGCTGGAGCATATGCTGGTGAACCGCCGCCGGTGCTAATCACGGCCTTGAGGAACCAATCGGACGCTGCCCATCCGAGATTCAGTTCGACATTGTCGTACGCCTTCGCGGGAACTAAGCCTGCACCGTTCACAACTTCAAGCATTCGATCGAATGGACCAGTTTGTTGCGGAACGAGGAAGCCGATCCGCTGAAGGAACATTCCTTCCTGGTAAAACTCCCAACCACTCCAACCTGCTCCGACTCGTCGGCGATGACGAATTGTGTACTGCGTAACTGGCACCGCACTACCGATAAAACATCCGAACATGCGAACTGCGCCGCCCCAAGCTGCGCAGCGTGCTTGCGGGACATCAGGCAACGTCGTGTCGGTACATGTGATTCTGCCGTCCGCGTCGAAAACCGTAGCTGCGATACCAAGTCGTATGGCACCGAGCGCTTGAATGTTTCGGCCGCCCTGGCAACCCATTCGCGGTGGACGTCGGAAACAAAGATCGATGCGCTTCAACACCGGGACATTCCAGTATGGTGCACTCTCAAACGCAACACCGCCGGGCGCCATAGCATCCAGCAGTTTCACGATGAGATCGGGCATCGCTTGTACGACTTCATTCTCACCTGTGGCAACGTCGACATCTGCTTCGTCAAAGAACTGTCCAAGAGAACGAGTGAAGCGAAACACGTAGTTACCGTTTCGATCCGTAACTGCTTGTCCGAGATCTTCTCTGTTTCCAAGACCGGAGTAAGCAGCTCCGCCTAACTCTGCAACGGTGCGATCGTATTCTTCGAACTGAATCGGAAAGCCAGCCAGTGATTCAGTGGTACAACCGATCGAGATCTTATCGATGATTGAACCAATCCCGACGCGGTCCAGTTCAAGACTCGCGATGTCCGTAGCTTTCGTGAGTGCCGCGGTGCGGAGTGCGAAACCACCATCTGACGCGTCGGCGGACCGCACTTCGCGCGTCGATTCTTGTTTCTCCGTTGGCAGCCGGAGCAGTTGAACTCTCTTCTCCGGAATTAGTCGATTGCCACTGAGCGGAACAACCATCGGGATAAACGGCGGCGGATCAGGGCGCGGGATAGGCTTGATGCGCACGCGATCGGGATAGAGTTTTTCAAGCGCTTTTCTGATGGGAGGATAGGCTAGCGCGTGGCGAAGAGTTAGATCAGTGTCGATGATTAACCAGTCGCGGAAGCAAGGAAGGAAGCAGCGTCCACTGTAGGAACGTGCATTACCGTAGACGACAAAGTCAGTGGCTGTTACTGGTGTAGAGCAAGTCAGGATCAAGTCGTTGAAGTCGTCGTCAACACCAGCATCGTTGCTTTGAATATCGAATCGGTACTGTCCTCCAGAGACAGTAGGAAACTTGATTTGATCGGCTGAGTCGACGAAACCACCACCTGGATCATTTTGAATTTGAATGCGCCAGTGCGCGCCAGTGACGAGAACGGGGGCAGTGCTGAGTGCACCAGCATAGGTGCCGTTACCTGAGTCAGCTCCAGCGACGATGAACCGTTGTGGGAAGTCAGCGTTTTTTGCTTTCACTGATACGGTCCAGGAGCCTTGCATCGGAATGGCCATGAGAAATACCTCCTTCAACCGAGCGCACGGCGAGAAGCGCTCGCAGGGAAACAAGCAAGTGGTAAGCAGGTTGGACGGCGCAAGCTCGAAGACCAGGAGGAACATCCTGGGGGTCGGGAAATTGTGACAGGGGAAGAATCTCTTTTTATGCGAGGCTGCGATTCTTCAAATGGCCCTGATTGAGGAAGGTGCAACGAGTCGCGGTTGGGGGAGGAGCGACAAGTTGGACCAACAAGACAAGCGGTGAAGACTAGCCGTCAAGATTCATCGGTCTCGGGTTGTGGCTTTGGCAATAGGTGTTCCGTTAGAGAGAACTAACAAACTCTAGGGAGTTTTGATTGTGAGCTGAAACACAGTGTCTACTCGAAAGGATTACTGTCTACAGCTTGCACAAAAGCGGATGGCTGAGCGTTGTGATCAAGTCGTCTGATGGGATAGAGACGCTTTCTGGTGGCCTTATTCCACAATGGGAGCCTCTACTACAATGCGCAGCCATGCGCTACCGCGTGATGGTACTAACTTTCTGGTTAGTTTAACTGGTCGCGTAGCGCCCGCGACGAGGTCGGAACGAGCGAACTGAGTTCATCGTTTTCGTTGTCAACCCGGCTGAAGGTTTGGTTGCGTTCGCACTCTGAACCTGAACGCCGCCAAATCCTTCTGGCACAACTCGCTTTACTCGCTGACCTGTTAATCGCTCGATTGCCCGCATTGATGACTCATCGACTGGAGTCACAATTGTAATCGCCTGACCCTGGTTACCGGCGCGGCCTGTCCGTCCAATTCGATGGACATAATCTTCAGGCGCTCCCGGCACATCGTAATTAATGACGTGGGAGACTGCGTCGACATCCAATCCTCGTGCTGCAATGTCAGTGGCAATCAAAACACGCGCACGACCGTCGCGAAATTCTCGCAACGCGGCTTGGCGTTGTGGTTGGCTGCGATCGGCGTGAATACGATTCACGCGATGATTGCGAGCTTTTAGGATGTGGGAGAGTCGTTCGGATCCCCTGCGAGTCCGTGTGAACACTAATACCTTTCCCATCGCTTCTGTCTGGCTTGAACGTTCAAGTAGATCAAGCAGCAACGCGGTCTTGTTTTCAGGCGACACCGAGTAGGCAGTTTGTTCAACCATCTGTGCGGCAAGACCTCGACGGTTCACTTCAACAAGCCTTGGTTCTTTCATTGTCGAGCGAGCCAGGCTTTCGATGCTCGCTGACATCGTGGCAGAAAAAAGCAATGTCTGCCGCTTAATCGGTAACATCGACAGCACTCGTCTAATAGCGGGAAGGAAACCCATGTCGAGCATTCGATCTGCCTCATCAAGCACGAGCACTTCGACGGTCGAGAGATCGATTACACGGCGTTCAGTCAAGTCGAGCAGCCGACCTGGGGTAGCGATTACCACTGAGATGCCTCGTCGCAGTTCATTAATTTGCGATTTGATGCTGGCACCGCCTAAGACTGCAATGCTGCGGTTCTGTTTTGTGCAATTCAGTTCCGAGTAGTTCTTTTGTATTTGCAACACCAGTTCGCGCGTGGGAGCCAACACGAGCACTCGCACACCGGGTCGTGCTCGTTCGCTGAGTTTTTGAATGATCGGAAGGAGGAAAGCGGCAGTTTTGCCAGTTCCAGTTTCGGCACAACCAATCAGATCTAATCCATTGAGAATTACGGGTATCGCCTTGGTTTGAATAGGCGTCGGATTTGAGTACCCGAGGGATTCACAAGCACGTAGTTGAGTGCCTGTTAATCCGAGTTCAGAAAAAGTCATTAAATTCCTTTGTGTGGGGAAGCGCAAATATTTCTGGCGCTTCGATTGTTGTTCTAACAGGCTGAAGCTCCGTGACGATTGGATCGTCACGGAGCTCAGTCACATCGCTTCGTTTCTACCAGCGTGGTTCCGAGCGTCGTCCGCCGTTACCACCGCCACGGTTTCCACCGAAACCGCCGCGGTTGCCACTAAAGCCGCGTCCGCCACCACCACGGTTTTCACGTGGTTTAGCTTCATTGACCTTAAGTGCGCGCCCGCCGACTTCCTTGCCGTTAAATTGTTCGATCGCCGCATTGGCTTCTTCCGCAGTGGCCATCTCGACAAAAGCGAAGCCTCGCGAACGTCCGGTGTCGCGGTCTTCAACCACACTCGCTGATTCAACGGTGCCGGCCTGGGCAAACAATTCCTGGAGATGTTGACTGGTAGTTTGGAAAGCCAGGTTTCCAACGTAGAGTTTCGTTGACATAGATATACCTTTCCCCTTTTTGGGAATGAAAAGAAGCTGCGAATCAGATGGGCTTCGGCGAAAACGGTAGCCGGTCGAAGGACCAGGTTCGGATGCTCAGTAAAAAAGAGCGGCTTCGATGTTGAAACAAGCCTGCTCTCGAACTATCCAAACGCCAGCGCTGATCAATTTGTGCGCGGGGCGCATCACCGTCGATGCGCGAGAGAAGGATTAACTGCAGGCATGATGCCTGAGTTGTAGGCCCTTTTGCAAGTCTAGAAACGAGCGACCCCAATATTCACAAGAGTCAAAGTCCTCCATGAGTTGCCTAAACGGCACCTGCTGACGCTAGTGGAAGGGAGCGCAAACGGACACTCGTAGCATTGAACACAGCATTCGCAACAGCTGGGGCGAGGCCAACTATCGGAGTTTCACCGGCTCCTGCAGACGGAACATCTTTTCGATCGACCAGGACAATGTCGATCTGTGGCAAGTCAGTGAAACGAGGAACTCGATACGTGGCGAACTTCGGATTCAGGATCTTTCCATTCTGAAACTGAATCGACTCAAATAACGCACCCCCGATCGCTTGAACAATCGAACCTTCGATCTGGTTCTTTAGTTGAAGCGGATTTACCACTGCGCCACAGTCGAACGCTTCTACGACACGGACGATTCGGATGTCGGATTTGTCTTTGTCGACGGCTACCTCTGCGCACGTTGCGATGTAGCCATTCTTTTCAAAGCCGCAAGACAAACCGTATCCGTGACCCGGAGCAGGCTTCGTTTTGCCCCAGCCAAACTTCGTTGCTGCGGCTTGAAGAACTCCCTTCAAACGTTCGTCTTTTGTGTTCTTGAGTCGAAACTCCAACGGATCCATTCCGATACTTGCTGCGAGTTCATCCATGTGACTTTCGCGTGCGAAGTGATTTGCAGTTGCAGCCAGACCACGATACGAACCCTGTCGCAAGGGCGAGTCGGAAGGATGAAATCGAATCAGGGTGTTTGGTATGTCGTACTTGATTTGAATACCTGAACTACCTGAGTTGTAGTTGTGAAACTCCCACGCAGTGATTGTCCCGTCGTTCTTAACACCACTCTTAACATCGATCACACCAGCAGGTCTGAAGTAGGCCCACGAAAATTCTTCGCTCCGAGACCAGACAAGTTTGACTGGTTTCGCCGCTGCTCGTGCGAGTCGGGCCGCTTCAACCGCGCATTCACCACTGTGCTTTCCGCCATACGCCGAACCTGTGTCGGGAACGATTACGCGAATCCGATGCTCATCGATATGGAATGCTTCAGCGAGTTCATTGCGTACGCCGAAAGGTCTTTGAGTGCCAGTCCAAACGGTCAACTTGTCACCGACCCATTCGCCAACTGCAGCGCGTGGTTCGAGTGGAGCGTGCGCGATGTACTCCACCGTATACGTCTCCGAAAGTTTCTTGTCGGCTGCCGCGAAACCATCTGCGACTGAGCCTTGGGGACGAGCACCGCCGCCACCACCTTCACCACTGTCGTTTCCTCCGCGACCACTTGGCGGTTTACGTAAGGCATCAAACAATTCCGTATTGGAAATCTGTGCAGGTGATTCCCATTTCGCATTCACTGCTTCTGCTGCTCGTCTCGCTGTTTGCTGATCCGGCGCAACGACTCCGATGAAGTCTCCATCGACGACAACTTTGACGCCGAGCATCGCGGCAGCTTGTTGCGAATCCACCGAGATCAGTTTCGAGTTGAACGCTGGTGGACGCACGATCTTTCCGCAGAGCATTCCTTCGCGTTTTAAGTCAGAAACATAGCGATGTTGGCCAGTGACAAAGTCACGCGCGTTGGTTTTGAGAACTGAAGAACCCGCAATCGTCCAGTTTGAGGGAGGATTCGTCTGGGTGTTGTCGGGAATGACTTTAACGAGTTTCTGACCTTTGGCGACTTCCGCAAGCGAGAGTCGTTTCGATTTATCTTTCGTGATGAACTGACCATCGAGAAGTTGAAGTTCTTCTGTCGTGACTTTGAGACGCTCGGCTGCGATTCCGGTTAGCGACTCGCGTGCGGCAGCGGCGGCTTTGCGCAGTTGCGGCGCCATTGTTGGTGTCGTGCGACTCCCAAATGTTCCGGCATCGAAGGGAACGAGATCAGTGTCACCCATGATCATCTGAATAGAAGAGACTGGGATTCGAAGTTCGTCAGCAACAGCTTGTGTGAGAGAGGTACGAGCGTTTTGTCCAACTTCTACTTTGCCGGTTAGCACGGTCACTGAACCGTCTTCGCCGAGATGGATCCACGCATCGATGTTCTTCGGCAGATTGTTGTTGAAGCCACCACGTCCAGACTCTTGACTGAAAGCGTTGGATGCGCAGGCAACGAAGACGATTCCTACGCCGAAAGTTTTGATGAAGTCACGACGGTCGACACGGAAGTTGTACGCAGCGTTGGCGAAGAGTTCGTAACGTTCTGGTTCGAGATCGAATTGAGGATCCTCGGTACTCATGGTCGCACGTTAGCCAATTTGCAGATGGGTTAGGTGGCCCGCTCTTGGACTTAAGCCTGGGTCCGCCTTCCCAACCTGAAATTTACTGTCATTTCTCATTTGATTCCGAAGCCACTTGAATCGCATTGATGATTCTCTCGTACACCCCACAGCGACAAATGTTTCCACTCATCCCTTCGATGATCTGTTCGCGCGTTGGCTTTGGTAGTTCTTTGAGCAAGGCACTCGCAGACATGATCATTCCCGACGTGCAGTAGGCACACTGCATCGCGTCACCTTTGATGAATGCTTCCTGAAGAGCGGTTAGCGTCCCATTCTTCTCAAGTCCTTCGATCGTGGTGATTGTCTTGTTCTCGGCGCGTCCAACCGGAGTGACACACGAGCGGATTGCTTGTCCATCAAGCAACACGGTACACGCGCCACATTGTGCTTCACCGCAACCGTACTTAGTGCCAGTGAGATCGAGGTTGTCGCGGAGTACTGTTAATAAGCTCACGCTCGAGTCGACGTCGACAGAAAGCTTCTTGCCGTTCACATTGAGCGCAGTGACTTTTGTCATGGTGATGTTTTGAGGGAAGTTTGATTATAGCGCGGTGATTGAGTGATAGGGCAACTCGCATGGTGGGATGCGTTGGTTAGTGAGAAATTGAGACTCCACAGGCGTGAAGTCTTTGGTATCTAAGTGAGGATAAAACAGGTCAAGGTGTTCTCTTAGTATCTTGTGGATTGCAGTCGACCGTGAACTCTGTTTTCTCCGATCGCTTTACATGACCGTTTGGTAACATCACCTCCACCATCATCCATCCATTAAAGATTGGGATCTTAGGTTTCACTCCAGGCGTTGTGAACGTCCCACCAGCGTCTTTTTGAGGCGTCTGAATAAACCGGCGACCATGAATCGACCGCGGCTCATTGCGCTTCAGAGCAACCGGAATCCAATCTGTTTGATAACCACTATCGCCGACAAACCGGTACTTGGTATTGAGTATTGAGTAATCACTATTTTCATCCGCGGCGATTCGACCTCGAAAGTTCACGTACAAAGGACACTGACGGCCGCGGGAGATTAGCGGATCCGCCGCAACTTCGATCGATTCGATTGGAGGATCAGGAACCTTTGTGCGCTGGGGCTCGACTTTGGTTCGTGGTGGTTGATACTCCGACTTTCTGCAACGCAGCGTTATATCAACGAACGCTTCGTCACTGTAGAACCGATCAGGTCCGTATCCAACCTTGTGAGAGTCTTCGCACCATACGCTTAGCTTTGCCTTGTATGCCTGATGAACCTTGAAGGTGATGCCCCTTTCGAGCCAACTTGCTCGCGTGCCGCCCGTCTTCATAAATTTTTCGAGTTCACAGTTGCAACCTTCAGCTGGAGTATTTGCCTGTGGCTTGTACGGACTAAGCGCCTCCCAGGTGAAGTAGTAGGTCAGATCCGGGTCGTTGTACTTCATATAGACTCCGTACGATTCCCACTTGAGTCCGTGATCAGCACCTATACTTCGGTGCTCATGATTAACTTCCAACTCTCGTGTCGTTGGTCCTAACGTGATCGACGCGCTCTTAAGACGGTAGCCATCCTCCGGACATTGTCCGCGCACGTAAAAGAAATACTCCATGCCGGTACCAACTGGAGGATCGACCTTTTCGTATCTTCCGGTTTTTTCATTCGCTACCACGTCGAGCCACGGATGAGTTTGGTAAGGTGAGATCTGAAATGGTTTTGGTCGTGCAGCGGTCTTCTCTGAAATTAGAAGCGCTGACAAGACGAGCGCAACTAGCAACGCGAACAACAAGCGTGAATATCCAAAAGTAACCTTCATGAGTAATCCTTCTATTTCTGTGTCTCAATGTTCTTTGTGTTCTTGAATTGAGAGCCACAGCTAGCGAACCTTCTGAAACACAAAGACAAGCAACAGCTAATGCGTTTTGAAATAGTCGCCACTGGGAAACGATGTGAGTTTGTTACTCAAGATTCGACTGCCCAGCCGTTGAATAAAGTAGGCATAGTTGTCGTTACTTCTCGTCGCTATCTCACGGTGAATCCGCGAACTGCCAAGACAACCATCTGACTCCGCCAACTCCATGGCGTCCTTCCAGCCATAGATCTTTTCAGTCTTGGTACGGCAAAGACCTTTGACGATGTCCGAATGAGTGTGCGTGTCAGACACATAGAGTCCCTGTGCTGACAGCCAGTGCAGCATCTCGTGTACTACCGTTCGAGTGCGGTCTTCATCGTGAGTAAACGAAAAGAAGACGGGACAGAAATTGATCGTGCCGAGCACAATGTGATTAGCCGAGTACTTGAATTCACCATTGTCGTCTTTTAGATAACAGGGATGTGGACCATCCTTGTCCTGCTCGCGGCATTTGACCTTGAAATTGTATTTCTTGCCCAGAAAGCGATCGTTCCAAAGTTTCGAAACGACCTCATGGATCATTTGAAAACGAAACCGTGAGTCTTCAAATGAACCAAACCATGCCCGCGGTGAGTAATTGAATTGGTCGTCGCCCTCGACGTAGCCCCAGCGCCACAGTTCATCTTTGTCATTTCGCGACGCGATGTATTCAATGAACTGATAAGCTCGCCAAACGCTGAAGTGCGCGTTGGCCCAGGCCTTTTGCACTACTTTCTTATCGTCTTCGCGGCAACCGACAAATTCTGGATAGTTGATCGCCGGCATATCAGAAGGGAACTCGAGACCCGACACAGGATCTTTCTTCAATGGTTTCCCATCGAACACGAGACCAAGTGGCTTGCCTTTTGGCTTAGGAATCGGCTTACCCGGCAACTCAGCGACAGCGATATCAGTTAGTCGCAGCGATTGGTCGTTGAACTCTTTCCATTTGTCGACGAATTCTTTCCAACTCTCAGCTTGAAACAATCCATGCTGATCCTGACCAGC
>JADMIO011413783.1_pt1 | contig 10218 bp, 10 predicted proteins | sample 8958161 | NCBI WGS metagenome assembly JADMIO01 (sample SAMN16585339, study PRJNA669376) | soil metagenome | isolation source: Crop rotation soil | place: USA: Cullars Rotation, Alabama | collected 2011
GCCGCGACTTCAAGTCACGTGAATTCCAAGCTTCGGATCCCACTGTGCTGGAAAGCGGCGAAGTTCATCGGCGCGTTGGCGATCGGGATCGGCGTGGCTGCGAGCTTGCCGCCCGTGAGCGTGACGAGCAGGAGCTCGCCGGCGGCGGTGAACGCATAGAGATCGCCGGCCCAGAATGCGAGACCGAAGACGTCTGCGCGGCCGATCGGGCCCCAGTTGTTCGTGAGCTTGCCCGTCGCGGGATCGATCTCGATGAGACAGTCCGCGCAGGGGTTCCCTGCCGCGTCCTTGCCGCGCACCGTGACGAACGTCTTGCCGCCCTTCGCAGAGACGATGTCGCCGCTCGACTCGAGCCCGCCGCCGATGGCGCCGATCTTCGTGACCATGCCGGTCTTCGGATCGATCTTCACGTAGTCGCCGCCCTGGAAGCCGACGAGCGCTTCGCGATCGGGCTCGACGGTGCCGGCGGGGACGAACGACAGCGAGTTCGGAAACGTGCCCGCGGCGATACGCGTGCAGTGTGCAGTATTCGTCTCGATGTAAAAAAGCTCCGCGCCGGTCGAGCCGTAGATGTTCGACTGCTCGTCGAGCGCGATGTCCTGCACGTACGTGCATCCGTTGAACGCGCCGACCTCCGTGACGGAGCGCGTGACGGTGTCGACGCGATAGAGCGAATTCTGGCTGTGCCCGAAGACCTCGCCTGCTCCCGTGGGATCGGGAGGACCGGCTTCTTGCGAGAACGCCGGACCTGCCTCGGCCGGGGGCGCGTTCGGATCGAAGTCATCCTTCGACGAGTCTGCGCAAGCACCCGCGCCAACGGCGACCGCGACCGCGACCGCCAGCGACAGAGCAAGCGCGAACGGACCACCGCGCGAAATCACGAGGCCCTCGTAGCACGCGCCCTTGGCCCGCGCAGCGCGAACAGGCCATAATTGCCGGCGATGAGACGTTCGGACGACGGCCTGCTCGACGAAGCGGAGATCGAACGACTCGCACGCGAGCGGGAGCTCGCCGCCGGCTATCGCGAAGCGGCTCGGCGCGCCCTCGCCTTCGCGAGGCGCTATCGCAGCGAAGAGGGCGCCGCCGGCAGCCCCCGCGAGCGCGCGTGCATCGACCAAGCGCGGATCTGGCGCCGCGCAGTCCGCGATCTCCACGCCGGTCTGCCCGTGCCCGCGCTGCCCGAGGGCATCGGCCCCGGGCTCGCGCGCGCTCGCGAGGCCGCTGCCGCCCCGGACAGCGACCGCAAGACAGGCTGACTCAGCCCGTCTTGCTCTTCTTCTTCTCGCTCTTCTCGGCGCGCGGCTCGGCCTTCTTCGGGCCCGCCTTCGCGACGGCAGGCGACGAGTCGGCCGCCTTCTTCACGACGGGCTTCGCCGCGTCCGTCTGAGCGACGCTGCGCTTGAGCGCCTCGAGCAGATCGATGATCTGCGCCTTCGGAGCCTCCGGCGCCGCCTGCACTTCTTCGCCGGCGATCTTCTTCTCGACGGCTTCCTTCACCTTGTCGGCCCACGTGTCGCGGAATCGTGAAGGCTCGAATTTCTCCTGATCGAGCTGCTCGATCAGTTTGTTCGCGAGCTCGAGCTCGATGGGCTTGAACTCGAACGCACCGCCGGTCTCGACGTCGTCGAACGAGCGGACCTCGTCGGCGTAGTAGCACTCGTGGAGGATCAGCCCCTTCTTGTACGGCCGCACGAGAACGAGGTTGTCCTTCCCGCGTTGCGCGAAGCGACCGACGGCGAGCCGCTCCGCCTTCTCGAGCGCCTCCGAGAGGAGCCGATACGCCCGATCGCCGCCCTTGTCGGGGCCGAGGAAGTACGTCTTCTCGATGAAGAGGAAATCGACCGTGCTCGCGGGCACGAACTCGACGAGCTCGAGGGAGTCGGTGCGCGCGGCCTCCATCGACTTCAGCTCTTCGTCCGTGAACTTCACGTACTGATCGCGCGCGTACTCGAAGCCGCGGATCGTGTCCGAGCGCTCGACGATGACGTTGTCGACGGGGCAGAGCAGCTGCTGCTTCAGCCTCCCGCCGCACGTCTTGTGAAGCATGTTGAAGCTCACCGACTTCGCGGAGACCGCGGTGTAGAGCTTGATGGGAATCGATACGAGACCGAAGGAGATGGTGCCTGAGCCGATCGAGCGCGCCGCCATGGTCGGCCGATCGTAGTAGGTCGCGATCCCAACGTCGAAATAGGCTGCAAAAACTCCATCTTGGGCGAGCGCGACGTGCCGCCCCGAGCCACCGAAATCGGTCACGAGCTCATCCATGATTCCAAGGGGTTACAGCCTCACGGTCGGATTCCGCCTTGACGATAATGTGCTCTAGGGTAGGACAACGTCGGAGGACGTGATGAAGCTCTCGCTCGTGGTTCCTGGTCTCCTCGTCATCGGTGCAGCGGCCTGCGCGCCCGCAACGAGAGGCCCCGCACGCATCGCCCAGACGACGTCCGCCGAGACGTCCGACGTCACCCTGGCGGTCGGCATCGGCGACGCGGCGGAAGAGCCCAAGAGCGAAGAGCCCGCGGCGATCCCCACGACCTGCGGCGCCGAAGGATCGATCAAAGACTCGAAGCTCTGCATGCCGGAGCAGGCGTACGCGAAGAAGCTGTGCAGCGGCACGTACCCCGAGGTGGCGCTCGGCCTCTTCGGCAAAGGCACGCCGTTCACGCGCGTCTATCTCGCCGGCGACGTCGAGGCGTGGAACGCATCGGGCGGGCGTACGCATCGCGCGAAGCTCGCGTTCGACGAAGAGGTCATCGTGCTCGGCAAGCACGGCGCGGGCGCCGGCGGCGGCATCGTGATGACGGGCGCGCAGGCGAGCTACGACGTCCTTCGCTGGGACGGCACGTGCGTGTCGGTCATGGAAGGCGAGCTCACGACGCGTCGTCCCCCGGCACCGAAGCCGGCAGAGGTGCAGTTCAGCCGTCTCGAAGAGTCGACGCGCCACGCGCTGCTCGCGGCGCCGAAGGTCAAGGCGACGCACGAGGCGCTCTTCAAGGCGTGTACTTCGGTCGCATCGGCGGCGGAGAAGAAGGCCTGCGAGAAGGCGGACAAGGCGTTCTCGCTCGCGATCGTGGACACGATCCGCGCCGGCGCGACGCTCCCCGCACCCGCACGCCGGCCGTAGCGCTCTCGGCCGCTCACACTTTTCGCGTGAGGCTCCTATAAGAAGGAGCACTCATGAAGTCGACGGCTTCACGCTCGCGCACGCTCTCGCTTCGCGCGCCGATCGCGACCGAGGCCGAGCGCGCGCTCTTCCAGCGGCGCCTGGCGCTCGCGGCGTTCGTCGTCTTCGTGCTGGGCTTCGGCTTCTGGCTGATCGCGAACATCTCTATCGCGATCGTCGCTCCCGATCGGCTCGCGATGGTGCTGGGGCTGCGCACGACGCAGATCCAGGTGGTCACCATCGCGTTCTCGCTGACCATCTGGCTCATCGCGCGACGGGGCAAGCCGGGCAAGGACGTCCTCGACACGCTCGATGCCGTCACGGTGTTCGGCATCTGCCTCGGCTGGACGTTCATGATCGCCGACCAGCTGCCGATCGGCGTGCGTCCCGAGACGATCGCGCTCCTCGCGATCACGTACACGCTCGTGGTGCGCGCCTCGCTCATTCCGAGCACGCCCGCCCGCACCGCAGTGCTGAGCGCCATCTCGGTGGTTCCTCTCGTGATCGTCACGGCGAAGATCTACGCGTCGGGCATCCCGGACATGATGCCGCTCCCGCCGTGGGCGTACGTCGCGATCTGGGGAACGCTCGGCGTCGCGGCGACGACCGTCATCTCCTACGTGATCTACGGCCTCACGCTGCAGGTCCGAAAGGCGATGCAGCTCGGGCAGTACCTCCTCGAGGACAAGATCGGAGAGGGAGGCATGGGCGTCGTGTATCGCGCGAGCCACGCGATGCTGCGGCGCCCGACGGCGATCAAGCTGCTGACCGGGAGCACGGGGCAGGCGGCCGAGCGCTTCGAGCGCGAGGTGCAGATCACCGCACGTCTGACGCACCCCAACACCGTCGCCGTCTTCGACTACGGGCGCACTCCGGACGGAGTCTTCTACTACGCGATGGAGTACCTCGACGGGATCTCGCTCGAGGATCTCGTGACCGAGTTCGGAGCGCTGCCTCCGCCGCGCGTCGTTCACATCCTCTTGCAGGTCTGCGGCGCGCTCGAAGAGGCGCATGCGAACGGGCTCGTTCATCGTGACATCAAGCCGGCGAACATCATGCTCACCGAGCGGGGACGCGTGCCCGACGTCGTGAAGGTGCTCGACTTCGGCCTCGTGAAGGAGAGCGAGCAGGCCGACGCCAACCTCAGCAACGTGAACACGATCCTCGGAACGCCGCACTACATGGCTCCCGAGGCGATCGTCGATCCGTCGAAGGTCGACGCGCGCACGGATCTCTATGCCGTGGGCGCCACCGCGTATTTCCTACTCACCGGAGAGCACGTCTTCGACGGAACGAACCTCGTCGAGGTGTGCAGTCAGCATCTCCATCAAGCGCCGGTCGCACCTTCGAAGAGGCGCGCGGAGATCCCCGCTTCCCTCGAGCAAGTGGTGCTCGCATGCCTCGCGAAGAAGCCCGCCGATCGCCCTGCGAGCGCCGCGGCTCTCACGGACATGCTGGTCGAGTGCGACGTCGCCGAATGGACGCGCGAAGACGCGCGCGCATGGTGGTCGTCGCCCGCGGCGCGAACGCGCGGGCCGAAGCGCTCGGCTGCGAACACCGGCGTGAAGACGAACGCGTTCGGCAACACGGTCGCGGTCGCGATGGACGATCGCGGCGCTGCGTAGCCCTACTTACACGCCTTCTGCGGATACCCCGGCGTGGCTTCCATTGCGCAGAAGTCGACGACGTTGTTGTTGGTGTCTGCGGCGCCGGCCTTCCGTCCGTTGCTGATGCGCTTCGTGAACTTGGTCGCGGAAGAGTTGTCCGCGACGACCGTGGGCTTCAGCTCCGACGTCGCCGTGGGAGGCTGCGGCACCGCAGGAACGGACCCGCCGTCGAGATCGTCGGTGTAGCCGACCACGTCGAGGAGCGTCGTCCCTCGCACGACTTGAACGGCGCCGGGGTCGTCGAGGCCCCAGGTGTTGAGGTCGACCTGCCGATTGACGATCGTCTGCACGTTCAGCTTGAACGTCGAAGGACCGGCGACGACCCACAGCCCGCTCGCGGGGAACACGTCACCGGGAAGGCCAGCGGAGACTTCGTAGCGCACGACGCCGTTCGCTCCGATGAGGCGAAGCTTCAGATCGTCCGCCGGCGTTCCGGGGGCCGCACGGAGCTCGACGAACTCTGCGCCGTCGCCGTCGAGGATCTGATCGACGTAGAGCTCGTTAATCTGGACGGGCGCCGTGTTGGGTCCGGTCTCCTTCGGCGCGTCGTGCGGCGCGTCCGAGACGCTGGAGTCCACGGTCGAGCCGTCGGTGTCCGGGCTCTGGCCGGCATCGGGATCGTCGGGGTTCGAGCCGGCGTCGATCGACGCGGCGTCGTAGACGGGGCCCGGGATCGCGTCGCCGTTACCGGCGGAGCACGCGACGTGCGCGGCGAGCGGACAAGCCGCGAGCAAGACGATGAAGATGCTGCGCTTCGATTTCATGAGACCACCAAGCTATGCGTGCTGTTACGTCCACGGGCGCGACTGTGCCCCTCAAAAAGCGTACGAAAATGCATACGGCAGGCACTTGTCGCTGCTCGGCTGCTTGATTCGGAAATAGAACTGCGCGGAGTCGTCGCTCTGGGTGAAGCCGCCGCATGACCAGCTCGGGATGGCCTTGCCGGGACCCGAGGTGCAGCAGCCCTTGTCACCGATGCCGCTCGTCTGCTCGACGCCTTGCGCGCAGCCGCTGAAGTTGGTCGTGCCGCTCACGCACTTCATGAACACGCACATCTCGGTGCTCGCGCTCGCGATCTGGAGATCGGCGCCGACGCTGTGACCGAACGTGTCGCTCATCTTCAAGCTGTAGAAGTCGACGTCGACCGGACCGTTGAGCACGCCCTTCACGATGATGGGATCGTTCTGACCGTCCGTCGTGTCGGCGAGCATCTTCGCCGTGTTCTCGGAGCTGCCGGGATCGTCTTTGTCGACGCACGTGTCGCCGCCGTCGGGCGTCGGATCGCCGTTGCCGGTGTCTTCGAAGCCCGCTTCGAAGATGGGTCGATTCGTCGGATCGGGATCGGAGCCTGCGCCGTCCTTCTTTTCGTCGGTGCCCGTCGGCGTCATCGGGAGCGCGCCGGGATCGTCCGACTCGTCACCGTTCGCCGCGCACCCCATCCATCCCGAGCCGACGACGAACGCGCCGAGCAACAGGAGCTGCGCGATCGTCCCCGCGCGCATCGATATACGTCCAGACAGCATCCATTAGGATTACCTGTACCGACCTCGTGCGCAAGGCACCTACCCTGGTCTACCTGTGTACCAGGGGGCCTAGCCCGGCGGGCCGTTGCCGTCGGGGCGCTCGATGCCGACCAGCGTGAAGCCCTTCGTCGGTCCGAGATCGTAGAGATGCGCGCGCAAAACGCCGGGCGCCTGTCCGTTCGAGAGATCGACGATGACGTAACGCGATGCGTCTCCGTCGGGTGCGCCGCCGTCCGCCGCGCGGTGAGGGATGCTCACGCAGACGTTTCCCTCGGCCTCGGCGCGGACCTGCGCGTCACCGGCGGGCGCGAATGACGCTCCCGTGAAGACTTTCGCGCCGTACCGGAACGAGCCGTCTGCGAAGACGTGCGAGTAGCGCGCGAGATCGATCCCGCACAGCTCGCCGTTGGGATTGACCTTGAGCTCGCCGACCGGCGAGAGCTTCGACAAGTAGCGCTTCAGGACAATGTCGCGACGCGCGATGAGCGTCTTCACGAGGTAGTCGGTGTCCTCGGGATCGGTGTACTTGCCGATCTTCACCGCGGCCACGACGTGCTCGTCGCGGAAGCGCGCGATCTTGCGCGCGGCCCATGCGCCGTCGCCTTCGCGCATGCGATCGAACGCGGGGTTCGGGTAGCCGCCGTGCCACGTCTCGGGCTCGAAGTCGCGCGTCGAGAAGTAGCCGAACGTGCCCTTCTTCACCGCGCGCTCCCACGGACGCTCGATGGCGCCGAGCGTGATGAAGTCCTGCCCGACGTGCGCGAGGTCCAGGTAGTACGAGAAGCCGAGGCGGCGCGAGATCTGGTCCTCGGCCCACTGGCTGCCGAAGCAGTCACCGAGGTCGATGTACCAGTGACGGATGTAGCCGGGCACGGCGTCGGCGTTCTTCGGGTCGAGGGACATCCACGTGTCCATCGAGTTCTGCTCGCGCGAGTCGAAGTGGTTGAGCCAAGCGGCGAGCACCTTCGCGCCGCGCAGATCGCGCCGGTCCTCGTGATTGATGACGTCGTTCGGATCGTCGTCGCGCTTGCCCTGGTACGTGAAGGGTCCGAGCGTGCGGCCCGGCAGCCACTTCGATGCGACCATGCGAACGAGCTCGCCGCGATGCTGCGCGCCGTCGAGGATCTTCTTCAGCATCTTCTCGTCGAAGTCGCGCGTGACGCCGCTGTTGTCCGTCACCTTGAGCCCGGGCTTCAGCTTCAGGAAGCTCGGCTTCAGATAGACGACCGAGTCGCACGGCGCCCACCAACCAAGTGCATAATACATGCGTGTCGCGATCGACGTGGCGCCCGTCGCGCGCTCGCCCTCGCCTGCCGGGTCCGACTTGAGCATGAACTTGCCCGGGCCCGGGACGTTCACGCGGAAGCCGGGGTTCGCGCCGTTCGGCTTGCCCTGATCGATCGGCCACGAGCCGTCCGTCGCCTTGTCGGCGTCGAGCTCCTTGTCGCAGAAGCCGCGCGACATGTCGTCGACCGTGTACGGCACGGTGCCCATGCGGTTCGTGAACCACGCCGAGTCCGTCACCTCGTCGAACGCGTTCACGTTCGCGGACTCACCCGCGGGGTCGACGGCGAAGACGCGCGTGAGCGGGCGGAAGATGATCTGATTCGCGCCGTCCCAAGCGAAGGGAGACTCGTACGGCTCGGGCGTGCAGATCTTCTTCTTGGTTCCCTTCTCCTTGTCGTCCTCCTCGTGGCAGGGGACGTAGACGGGGTCGAGATCCGTGTCGCGTGCGAGCGGCGCCTTCAACGGGAAGCGGCGCGTGCCGGTGCCGCAGCCCGATGCGAAGAGCAAGAGGCCGATACCGCCAAGGAGGAACGAGGTCCGCATCGCGGCCGAGCGTATCAAAAACGACGAGCGTTCAACCGCCGAACGGGAGCATGCGCTCCACGACCCACGCGCGCACCTCTTCATGGGTGAGCTCGCGTAATGCGACGCGCGTGAGCACCTCGGCGAGCTCGGTCGGCGAGGCCTGCAGCTTGAATCCGAGGGTCTTGGTGTGCCACTCGACGACGAGCACGCTCATCGCACGAAACCCCGCAAAACAGCGCGGATACCGGCCGAACGCGAAGAGGAGAGCGGCCGGCACGTCGTAGATGTCGTCGGAGAGGTGGTCTGCCTCGCGCAGCGCGACGCGGATCGCCGCGTCGCTCGCGCGCGCGGGAACGCCGAGCTCGGGCGCGATGACCGCGTACGCACGCGAGACTGCTTCGGGGTTCGGGATCACGAGCCGCTTCCCACGCCGCCACGGGCGCGTCGTTCGGCCTCGACGTCCTCACCGAGCTCGCGGTCCTTCTTTGCGAGAGCCTCGTATTCGCGCCGAGCCTCGGGCCGGAGCGCACGGAAGAACTTCACGAGATCGTCCGCGCCCACCTGCGAGGCATCGACCTCGGGATCGCCGCCGCCGCCGCTCATGCGGGCTCCTCGCGGCGCTCGAGGTCGACCGCGATCGGCTCCGGCATCTTGCTGTGGGTCGAGATCCTCGGGCGAGCCGCGTCCGCCTCGTCGCGATGAACCTTCCACCACTCGGCCGCGAGATCGTCGGACCACTCTTCGGCGCTCTCGCACGCGTCGAGGGCGTGCGCGAGCTCGTCGGCGTTGGCGTAGCGCTTCGTCGGGTCCTTCTCGAGACATCGTGCGATCACCGCCTCGAGATCGGAAGGCACGGACTGACCGAGGCGCGCGCTCGCGGACTCCGGCTTCGAGTGCAGATGGTGGCTGCAGACCTCGACGATCGTGCCGCCGTCGAACACGTGCGTGCCCGTCAGCAGCCAGAACACGACGCCGCCGACGGCGTAGAGATCGCTTCGTCCGTCGACCTTGTCCGGCGCGGTGATCGCTTCCGGCGAGAGATAGAGCGGCGTGCCGGTGAGCGCGGCGTCGGTGGTCGACTTGCTGTCCGTGCCGAGCTCCTTCACGAGACCGAAGTCGAGGACCTTCACGACGTCGTACACGCCGGCACGCTCGCAGAGCGCGACGTTCGCCGGCTTGATGTCGCGATGGATGAGACCGATCGAGTGCGCCTCGGAGAGCGCAGCGCAGATCTGCTTGGCGAGATGGATGACGCGGCCGGGCGGAAGCGGACCGAACTTCGCGACGAGGTCCTCGAGGCTGAAGCCGTCGATGTACTCCATCACGTAGTAGAAGACGCCCTGAGGCGTGCGGCCGTAGTCGAAGATGGCGATCGTGTTCGGCGAGTTGAGGCGGCTCGTGAGCTGCACCTCGCGCTCGAACCTCACGAGGCTGTCCTTGCCGGCGCGCTCCGCCGGAAGGAGCTTGATCGCCACCTCGCGCTTCATCATCGCGTGGCTCGCGCGGTAGACGGCGCCCATGCCGCCTTCGCCGATCTTCGCGCCGAGCGTGTACTGACCGAGCTTCTGCGCCTCGCTCGCCTTCTGGCGCAGTCCGAAGATCGTGCGCGACGCGAGCGACGCGGCGGTGACGCCGAGCCCGCCCCACACGGCCACGAGCGCGGGATAGACGGGGAGCGGCAGCTTGTACGGCGCAGGCGCCTCGCGCGCATGACACTCGTAGGCCGCCCAGATCGCGGGCAAGACGGAGAGGATGCTGAGCACCGCGGTCCGCGCGCCGGAGCTCGGGATGATGATCGCGCGGAGGATGATGAAGATCGCGACGCCCATGATCGCGCCGAGCTCGGGCCGCTGCACCGCCGGAGCGTAGATGCACGTGATCCCGATCGCCGCGCCGGTCGCGATGGTGGCGACGGAATCGATGCCCTCGAGCACAGCCGTGGACCGTTGCGCGCGCCGACAGGTGGCCCAGACGACGGCGGGGATCGCCGCCGAGATCAGGATCCAGGTGTTGTTCTGGTTGTACCAATCCGCCCATTTCGTGAGCGGATTCA